>R03__coassemble_1083_pt1 | contig 13574 bp, 10 predicted proteins | sample R03__metabat2_low_PE_061 | metagenome-assembled genome bin R03 | reverse complement strand
TTGCGATGTATTGTAATAACGATTGTAATACACACTTTGATCCACCAGCTGTCGCTATAATGATTTGTTCTGGAATTATTATGACATTATTTTAAGACAAAGATGCAACACATATTTGTGTTGCATCCTTTTTTATTTCATTACATTTTCAATTTCTTCTCTTGTATTTTTTATTTTTCCCTGAACCATTGGTGGTTTACCACCACCTGTAAGATTAAGAGATTGTTTTATCATATTTAGTCTGCTTATAACATCTTGATGATCTAATAAGACAAATTGATAATCATTATCTAATCCATTTAATACAAGTATATAATCATCACATAAATCAAATAACTTTAAAGCATAGTCTCTAAGCGTACTTGTATCTAAACCATTTTCAAATAATACAAGTGAATGAGTATGACTTATTTGAGAAAGTTTTAAATCAAGTAATTCTTTTTTAGAATCTGATAATTCTTTTTTTAACTCATTTACTTGATTAATTAGTCTTTCTACACCACCTTTTAATTCATTAGGTGGTAATGACAACATTTGTGAGATTTCAACATCTTGATTATGCTTCATCATATAATCACAAATTGCACGAGTACCACAAGCTAGATAGACTCTTACCCCTTCTTTATATTTCATAGATTTAAGTATTTTAAACAATCTTACTTCTATTGTAGAGTGTACATGAGGTGCACAACATGCACATGTATCTACCCCTTCAATCACACATAATCTTAAATCACCATCAATTTCTTTTTTACTTCTATAGTTATATTGAGATGCATCATCTACATAGAAACATTGTATTTCAATATTATCTTGTATCACTTGATTGACCTTCATTTCGATTTCTTCAAGTTGTTTTGAATCAAGATAGCCATTAAAATCTACAGTCATTTCTTCTTTTCCTAAATGAAAGCCAACATTATCATAACCATACATTTGATGCACTATACCTGAGAAAAGATGTTCACCAGAATGATTTTGCATCATATCATAACGATGATTAAAATCTATTATACCTTCTACTTTACCTTCTAATGGTTGATTTAAATAATGATGTATTACTTCACCTTCAATTTCCACATGATTGACAGGAATATTATTAAGTGTTCCTTTGTCACATAATTGACCACCAGAGGTAGGAAAGAATAATGTTTGATCTAATATAACATCATATTCATCATTTACTTTATTACATTCTAAAATGGTTGCATGAAAAGCTGTATCATAAGCATTTGTATCATAAAGTTTTATTGTTTTATTCATAAAAAACACTTCCTTTTACTTACCCATTATAACATAAAAATGGTGAGTGAGAACTCACCATCGTTATTTTGATAATAGTATACGATCATTATCTAAGTCATGTCCTGTATTTTTATTAAATTGATTTAATAAATCTTGAACAGTCATATTTTCTCTTTCTTTCCCACTCACATCTAACACAACTTTACCTTCTTCCATCATTAAAGTTCTGTTACCAAGGGTTAATGCTTGATGCATATTGTGAGTTACCATAAGACAAGTAATATGATTTTCTTCAACAATCTTTTTCGTTAAATTGAGTACTTTATCTGCAGTAGCAGGATCAAGAGCAGCAGTATGTTCATCAAGTAGTAATACATCAGGTATCACAATTGTACTCATTAAAAGTGTTAAAGCTTGTCTTTGTCCTCCAGATAATAATCCTACTGGTTGACTCATTCTTTCTTCTAATCCCATATCAAGTAATTTTAGCTTTTCTCTAAAAAAATCTTTATCTTTTTTAGAAATTCGACTAAAAGATTTCTTGTTTTTAGAAGCTCTTAAATAAGCTAAAGCTAAATTTTCTTCAATAGTCATTGAAGGTGCAGTCCCTTTTAGAGGATCTTGAAATAATCTCCCAATAGAAACAGAACGTTTGAATTCAGGCATATAGGTAATATCTTTATTATTTAAGATAATACTACCATCATCTGGATAATAGTTTCCTGAAATCATATTAAGTAACGTTGATTTACCTGCCCCATTACTTCCTATGATGGTGATGAAATCACCATCATGAATATTAATAGATAAATCCGATAAGACTTTCTTTTCGTTAATCGTTCCTTGATTAAAGGTTTTTGATAAATGATTAATCTTCAACATAATGATTACCTCTATGATGATAACGTTGTTTTAAAATGGAAAGTTTTACTTTGATGGTTGGCGTTGCAATGGCGATTGCGACAATGAGTGCTGTGAGTAGTTTCATCATTTCAATTGGCACAATTCTTGTTTTCACAATAATTGCATAAATTAATCTATAAATGATACTTCCAATGACTGCCGCAATTGCATTTCTTTTAATGTTCTTTTTTCCAATTAAAGTTTCACCAATGATTAAACAAGCAAGTCCTATAACGACAATCCCAGTTCCCGCATTAATATCAGAAAAGTTTTGCATTTGTCCTACAAGTGCCCCACATAATCCTGTTAATGCATTTGAAATAGCTAAACCAATAGTGATTGTAAAGATTGGATTAATAGAAGAGGATTGAATCATATCAGGATTATCTCCTGTAGCACGTATGGACAAACCAAGTCTTGTATTTAAAAATAATATTAATAAACTTACTGCTAAAACAATAATAATGATTAATAAAATTAATTCATTATACTTACCACCAATATGTGTACTTTCAAACATTGTGAATATGGTTGTCTTGTTTAAAATCGATAAGTTAGACTTAAATCCCATTGCGAGTAAGTTCACACTATATAATCCTGTATTAGTGATAATACCAGCTAAAATAGAAGGTACACCAAAGATTGTTTGTAGAAGTGCTGTCACAATACCTGCAACACTTGATGCCAACATCCCTAATATGAGTCCTAATATTGGATGTCCTAATAAGGTAAGTGAAACACTGACAGCCATAGCTAAAATATAACTACCATCTGTGGTCATATCCGCAATATTCAATATTCTAAATGATAAAAATAAAGCTAATGGAATTAGAGCATAAATAAGCCCTAATTCCAATGCACTTGTAATAATATATGTCATTACTATTCCTCTGTTTCTACTTCTACAATTTCACCATAGCTACTAAATGCAGTGTTATAATCAATGTTTAATTTGTTTGCGACGGATTTATTAACTGTCACAATACCACCATCCATTAAATAGTAATCTTCTTGATTTTCCATACCATTTAATAAAACATCCATTGTAATATTAGCTGTCTTTTGTCCTAATTCAACATAATTAACACCACAAGTCACAAATCCACCTTTTTTCACAAAGGAATCCGCACCTGTATAATGAGGAATTAAAGCATCTGATAGTATTGATGCAATGGATAATTCACTTGCCATAATAATATTATCAGTAGGTGTAAATAATGCTTCTACTTGATCACTAATAGCAGTCTTAACTGCTGTTAATGATTCTTCATTATTATTTGCGGTATATTCTATATATTGAATTCCTTTACTATCTAGAATTTTTTTTGCTTCCTTGATAGATGCTGTAGAGTTAGTTTCGTTTTTAGAATATAATAAACCAACTTTCTTTAGGTTTTTATTTGCGGATAACATCATATCTATGATAGTAGATGTATTTAATGCATCACTTGTTCCAGTGACATAATCAAGCCCTGTGAGTCCTGCACTTTCAGGATCTGAAATAGCTGCATAAACGACTTTTGTATCGCTTCCTTTACAACTTGTTGCGACTTGTTGCGCTGCCATTGTCGCAATTGGAATGACAACATCATATCCTTCAGATACTGCTTGATCTCCATATTGCTTTAAAATTGTAGCGTCCCCTTGTCCACTTACTGTTTCATATTCAATTGTAATACCTTTATCTTTTTGTAAAGTTTCAAGTTCATCTTCGATACTTTCAGCAATTTCATCAAGTGAAGCATGATCCATTTGTTTAACAATCATTACCTTATATGCTTCACTAGATGAGGATGAACCACATCCAACAAGTGATAACGACATCATCATTGCGATAAATAATTGAATTAATTTTTTCATTTTTAAATTCCCCTTTAATTGTATTTAATCAATGAAAATAAAAAGCACCTATCTATTGAGATAGGTGCATAACGCTTCCTATTAGCCACTCAAAAAGTGTCATTCATATACTATCATATATGTCATTATTGATAACGGGTTAGATTCCCGGCTTCCCTACTTATTCCCTGTTCAGGTTGCTCTCAGAAGTCCATTCATTAACTTGCCACTAATTCTTTTCCACCTTTAAGAATCTCTCTATAAGCTTAAAAGTTAACTACTTACTCTTCCTCATTGATTCTATTAAGATTGTATACAATTATACGATTAATGTCAATACATTTATCTTATTCGTTAGGTAAGAATATTAGTCCACCATTTAAAATGAATTCTTCTAATAATTTTGCGATATCTTGTGTATCTTCTTTTAACCCATTTCTAATCCATGTCGTAATGACTTCAACACATCCACTTGTACAATATGAATAGAAGTATACAAAATCATGTTGGAATTTTTCTGATTTGTTTGCATCCGAATAATGAGATACAAAGAAATCATATAAATATTTTCTTAATTTCTGTTTAATTTTAGAATTTTGATCATCTCTAAATAACGCTACTATTTCATCATTATTTTCTTTTACATAACTTAAGATACGATCTAAAAGCATAATTAATATAGGTTCTACATCTTTTCTTGATAGATTCACACCTGAAAGTTCTGCTTGTTTGTATGAATCTTCCAATACACTTGTGAATTCTTCAATGATTTCATCTTCAATACTATTAAGCAAATCATAGATATCATCATAGTGTTGATAGAAGGTACCTCTATTAATATCTGCCTTTTCTGCTAATGCTTGAACACGTATTTCCTGAATTGGTTTTTCTAATAAGAATTCAATAAATGTTTCTTTAATTAATTTCTTCGTTTTTTTAATTCTTCGATCAGTTTTCTTTTCCATATTTCTCCTTCAACAATTCAACAAGATTTGTTGAATTATATACACCTATCTATTAACTGGTATTGTACTAATAAGCACAAGTATTATAATGTACTTCGGTTGAGAAATCAACATGTGTTTAAAAATTAAAGGAGGTAAAAAAATGATTGATAAATTTTCAAGATTCATTGTTAAAATGAGAATACCAATTATCATTTTAGCGCTTGTCTCTTTAATACCTAGTGCATTTGGTTACTTCAATACAAATATCAATTATGATATGTTAACTTATTTACCTGATTCGCTAGAAACAATTCAAGGACAAGATATTCTATTAGATGAATTTGGAAAAGGTGCTTTCTCATTAGTAGTTGTAGAAGGATATGAAAATAAAGATGCAGCTAATCTAAAAGAAAGCATTGAAAAAGTAGATGGTGTTGCAGATGTATTCTGGTATACAAGTGCTTTAGATTTATCTGTACCTATGGATATCTTACCAGATAATGTCTATGATGCTTTCAATAGTGATGATGCGACATTAATGGTAATCGTCTTTAGTGGAAGTACATCAAGTGATGAAACATTAGCAGCACTTACAGAAATCAAAACATTATGTAATGAAAGTGTTTATCTTGCAGGTATGACTTCAATGGTTGAAGACTTGAAGGAATTATCTGAAGAACAAGAATTCTACTATGTAGCAATAGCTGTAGCGTTATGTATTATCGTTATGTGCTTATTCTTAGACTCTTGGTTATTACCATTTATATTTATTGCAAGTATTGGTATTGCGATATTATGGAACTTAGGAACAAATGTTTTCTTAGGAGAAATTAGTTTCATTACAAAAGCTTTAGCTGCTGTATTACAGTTAGCTGTCACAATGGACTACTCTATTTTCTTATGGCATTCATTTGCTGAACAAAGAGAAATCTATGACAACAACAATGAAGCAATGGCACATGCCATTAGCCAAACATTAGTATCTGTTGTCGGAAGTAGTACGACTACTGTTGCAGGATTTATTGCCTTATGCTTTATGACCTATCAATTAGGTATGGACTTAGGAATTGTAATGGCTAAAGGTGTTGTATTAGGGGTTATCGGTGCCGTTACCGTTTTACCTGCATTTATCTTAGTATTCTATCCAAGAATTATTAGATGGAAACATAAAGCTTTAATGCCTAACTTAAAACCATTAACTGATTGGGTCGTAGATCACTCTAAGATTTTCTTAGTAATCTTCTTAATTGGTTTAGTACCTGCTTGGTATGGTTATAGACACACAAGTGTTTATTACAACATTGGTGAATCTTTACCAGATTATATGGCTTATCCTCAAGCAGTAGAAAAATTACAAGAAAACTTTGATATCAACAATATTGAAATCATTATGGCAGATGCAAATTTATCTCATAAAGATGCAAAAGGTATGATTGATGAAATAAATGATTTAGATGGTATTAGTTTCTGTCTTGGGAAAGATTCTCTAGTAGGAAGTGCTATCCCTGATGGATTTGTGCCAGATGAATATTTAGAAGATTTAGTCAGTGATGATTATCAATTAATTATTATTGCAAGTGACTACGCAACAGCAAGTGATGAAGCAAATAATCAAATTGATGCAATCAATACGATTGTTGATAAATATGATAGTGATGCCTTATTTGTAGGTGAAGCTCCTTGTACAAAGGACTTAATTACGACTACAGATAGAGACTTTACAGTAACTACTTGGATTTCAATTGCATTTACATTTGTGATTATCGCTTTAGTATTAAAGTCATTCTCATTCCCATTTGTATTAATTGCAGCAATTGAATATTGTATATTTGTAAACTTAGGAATTCCTTATTATACAGGTAGTGTTTTATCATTTATTACACCAATCTGTATTTCTACAATACAATTAGGAGCTTGTGTGGATTACGCAATCCTTACAACAACAAGATATAAACAAGAAAGAGCAAATGGTTATAGTAAGAAAGAAGCAATGAAGATTGCTTTACCAATATGTATGCAATCCGTCATTGTTTCAGCATTAGGATTCTTCGCCGCAACACTTGGTGTTTACTTCTATTGTGATGTAGATATGATTTCTTCAATTTGTTTATTGTTGTCGAGAGGTGCGATTATTTCTATGTTAGGTGTATTATTCATACTCCCTTCCCTAGTCTTAATCTTAGATCCAATTATAACTCGTACAACATTTGGTATTAAAAAAAAGGAGGCATAACAGATGAAATTAAAGAAGAGTGTTAAAGGATTAATCATTGCATCTACTTGTTTAGCTTTAACTGGTACTGCTTATGGTATTTCCTCTTTCAATACAAAATCAACTACTACAACAGAATCAGTTGCAACAAATACTCAAGATGAATCTGTATATACTGATGCAGATGCATCTAATAAACAAGAAACTGTATATGTAATTAGTGATTCTTATGGAAATCCTACTTCTATTACAGTCAGCAATTATCTTGAAAACACGAATCAAGAAACTTATTTAAAAGATACAAACAACTTAACAGATGTTAAAGATGTTAAGGGTGATAGTACTTATGATGAAAAAACATCGCAATGGAAAACAGATGGTAGTGATGTTTATTATCAAGGTACTAGTAAAAAACAATTACCAGTTACTATGAATATTACTTATAAATTAGATGGTAAAACTGTAGATCCTAGTGATATTAAAGGTAAGAGTGGTAAGTTAGAAATGACTTATACATATACAAATAATGAATCTATGACTGTTGATGGTAATACAGTATATGTACCATTTGTAGTATTAACTGGTATGATTTTAGATAACGATGTATTCTCTAATGTATCTATCAATAATGGTAAAGTAGAAGATGATGGTGATAAGAGAATAGTAATTGGGTACGCTATGCCAGGTTTATCTGATTCTTTAGGTGTTTCTTCATCTGATTACAACATTCCTTCATCATTTACTATTAGTGCTAAGGTTAAAGATTTTGATTTATCTATGAGCATGACATATATTTCAAATAGTATGTTTAATGATTTAGATTTATCTAACGTTGATTCATTAGATGATTTAACATCTAGTTTACAAACTTTATCTGATAGTAGTGATCAATTAGTATCAGGTACTAGTGAATTATATGATGGTGTTTCTACATTACTTACTAGTGTAGAATCAGGAACTGATTCTATTGATCAATTAGTGACTGGTGTGAAAGCTTTAGATGCCGGATTACAAAAGTTATCAGCTAGTAGTGATAGTTTAAGAAGTGGGAATGATAAGGTTGCAGCTACTATCTTTAGTTCAGCTACAACAACTATTAGAACAACATTAGCTAGCAACGCTGCATTATCTTCTGTAACCTTCAATGATTTAACAAAAGATAACTATATTACAGAATTAGCAAGTATCTCTGATCAAGTTGTCACAATTGTAACTAATGCAGCAACTGCAACTGCTAGATCTCAAGTAGAAAGTGCTGTTAATGCACAAGAAGCGACAATCAAGGCAGGTGTTATTGCTAAAATTAAGCAAGGAGCTAATGGTGCTTTAGATGCATATACAGATGATCAAATCATTGCATATTATAATAATGTCTATGGTTCTGGTGCATTTGATAATGCAGTGCAATTAGCTAAGAATGAAGTAATATTAGAAAAAATGAATTCTGATGAAGTTAAAAGTCAAATCAGTAGTGGTGTACAATCAACAATTGCACCATTAAAAACAGCTTTAGATAATGCTAAGAGTCAATTAGATGAATACATGTCATTCTACAACGGTGTTAACTCATACACTGAAGGTGTAGATGAAGCTGCTAAAGGTTCAAGTAAATTAGTTGCAGGGATTAATAAATTAAAAGAATCATGGACTACTTTAGTTGAAGGTGTTAAAGCTTTAGCTACTGGTTCTAATAAAGTTAAAGAAGGTATGGCTCAATTTGATGAAGAAGGTATTGATAAATTAGTTGATCTTTACAATAATGATGTTGAAGGATTAATTAGTAAGTTTAAATCAATTGAAAAAGCTTCTAAATCTTATACTTCATACTGTGGCTCTTCTAATTCTACAAATGTTAGATTTGTGATTAGAACTGATATCGTAAAATAGTATTTTAAAAGCTTCAGGAATTTTCCTGAAGCTTCTTTTTTATTCAGTAAATAGTGGTGTTGAATAATAACGATCCCCACTATCTGGTAATAATGCAACGATAAGTTTATCTTTATTTTCTTCTTTTTTTGCGAGTTCTATAGCCCCATATAATGCTGCACCTGAAGAAATACCAACTGAAATACCTTCTTTTTTCGCGAGTAATTTAGCTGCATAGATTGCATTATCTGCGTTTGCTTCATAGATGTCATCATAAATACTTGTATCTAAGACACTTGGCACAAAGTTGGCCCCAATTCCTTGTATTTTATGAGGACCTGCAGTCCCTTTTAATAATACAGGTGAATCTTCTGGTTCTAATGCGATAATCTTTACATTAGGATTTTTAGATTTTAAATAGCGACCAACACCCGTAAGTGTACCGCCAGTCCCTACTCCTGCAATAAAGATATCTACTTTTCCATCTGTATCTTTCCAAATTTCAGGACCTGTTGTTTCAAAGTGTGCTAATGCATTGGCAGGATTATCAAATTGTCCTGGAATAAAACTATTAGGAATTTGAGATGCAAGTTCATTGGCTTTTTCTATAGATCCTGCCATGCCTTTAGAAGCATCTGTTAATACAATTTCAGCGCCATAAGATTTTAAAATATTTCTTCTTTCTTCACTCATTGATTCAGGCATTGTTAGAATCATACGATAGCCTTTACTTGCTGCAATGGAAGCAAGTCCAATACCAGTATTGCCACTCGTTGGTTCAATAATGACTGAACCTTCTTTTAGTAATCCCTTTTCTTCAGCATCTTTAATCATATATTTTGCTGCACGATCTTTTGCGCTTCCTGTTGGATTTAAGTATTCAAGTTTTACGACTAGTTTTGCTTTTAAATCGAGTTCTTTTTCAATGTTTTGTAGTTCTACTAATGGGGTATTCCCAATAATATCTAATGTACCTTTATATATATTGGACATGTTTTATTACTCCTTTATTAAATTTTTAATACCTATATTCTCTACTATTTTATAGAATTCATTCATTTTTTCTTTATTATATTTCTTTATATCCTTCTTTAATCCATATTCTACGTCTTGATATAAATCATATTTAGAATAAGCTAAAGGATTATAGTTAAGTAATTCATAAGTAACATCAGGATATAAAGCATATAAGAATTCTGCAATTGATTTGATGTTATTTGTGGTTGCAGTGATATTTGGAATTAAAGGTGTTCTTATAATTACTTTATTCCTAATCTCTTTATCACTTAATAAATAAGCAATATTTTCTAATATAAGCTTATTTTCTACACCTGTATATTCAATGTGTAAATCACTATTAAATAACTTTAAATCACAATAGATTTGATCTACATAAGGAATCACTTTTCTTACAATCTCATTAGAAATATAAAAAGAAGATTCTATAGCAGTATGTATCCCTTCTTTTTTACATGCCTTTAATATTTCTAATAAGAAATCATGTTGTAAAAAAGGTTCCCCTCCAGAGAAAGTAACACCACCATTATATTTATAGAATGGTAAATCTTTTTTGATTTCTTTCATGAGTTCTTCTAATGTATATTCTTTAGCATCATAAGTAATTGCATTTGTAGGACAAACAGATACAAGATGATCAAAGTCACCTTGGTAATCATAATGAAAGATTGGATGATCTGTATATGTCATTTGTCCGTCTTTTTTTGATGCATCACATAACTTACAATGAATACAACGATTACTAAAGTAGATTGGTAATCGTTGTATTCTTAACCCTTCTGGATTATGACACCATTTACATCTTAAAGGACAACCTTTAAAGAAGATGGTTGTACGTATGCCTAGTCCATCATGTACCGCAAATCTTTTAATATCAAATATTCTAGCACTAGATGTTGTCATAAGTTGTTCTCTCTATTATTTCATCTTGTAGTTTATCTGCTAACTCTACAAAGTAAGCTGTATATCCAGCAACTCTGATTGTTAATGATTGATGTAATTCAGGGTGTATTTTTGCATCTATTAAGTCTTCTCTACTCACGACATTAAATTGTATATGAGGGATTTCTAAATCCACAAATGTACGTAAGAAGTTTTCAAACTTTTGCATACCTTCTTCGCTTTTAAAGAATTCAGGTAAGAATTTCATATTTAATAAGCCACCGTTTGTGGTATAGGAATTAGATAGCTTAGAAACAGATTTTAATACGGCTGTTGGTCCTAGTTTATCTCTACCATAGACGGCACTCATTCCACCATCTGCTAAAGGATCAAACGCATTTCTACCATCTGGTGATGCGCCTACATTTTCACCCATTGGCACATGAGCACTAACAGTATACATGCCTGTATGATACTTACCACCTCTATAATTTGTATAATGTTTAAGTTGTTCTCTAAAGTAACCTACCCACTTTTCTCCTAAGTAATCAACTTCATCAATATCATTACCATACTTTGGTGCTTTATTTAAACAATAAGCTTGTGTAATTTCATGTCCTTTGAAATTATCTTTTAATGCTTCCAACATTTCTTCTTTAGAAATAAGCTCATCTTCATAGACAAGTTTCTTTAATACTTCTAAGGAATCAGAAAGATTCGCTACTTGTATCATTTGAATACCAGATAAATTATACTTCGCACCACCTCTTACAACATCTTTACCTTTTTCTGTGCAATCATCTATTACACTAGATAAGAAAGCGGTTGGTAATACTTCTTGATGAATTCTTTCTACAACTTCTTCTGCCTTCATCATTTCTTCAATGAAATAATCTATTTGCGTTTGATAGGCTTTTTCTAAATCATCATATGTTTTATAAGTCGTTAGATTCCCTAAATCAAGACCTATTTGATCATTTGTAAGTAAACATCTACCATTATTTAAAGTAAGTTCTAATGCTTTATTGAAGTTAAACATTGCCGCATCAGACCAACCTAAGTTATTGCCATGAGTTGTTAACTCGACACATCCTACAATCGCATAGTTTCTAGCATCCTGTTCATCTATATCTAAGTCTTGTATCATTGTTTTAATGATGGATTCATCATTAAAGAATTGTGGCATCCCACTGCCTTTTGATACAACTTCAATCGCTTTATGATACAGTTCATGACTTGTATTTTTATTCAGTCTTACTGATAAGTTTGGTTGAGGTAATCCAAGATGAGATTGCGCTTCTAAACACAACATACTAATATCGTTATAAGTGTCATTTCCATTATCATCTACCCCACCTATCGCAATATTGAATCCTATTGGAAATCCCGCAAAATACTTCGCACTATTTTGATTTCTTAAATAAACAATTTGATTGCATTTTAAATAGAAACATTCAATGATTTCTAATGCATCTTGTTTTGAAATCATTCCTTTTTCTAAATCTTGCTTATAGAACGGATACATATATTGATCTATTCTTCCTGGAGAAAAGGAAGATGCATTAGATTCCATATGTAATACCACAAATAAAAACCATAATGATTGCATTGCACTATGAAGACTATTTGGTTTATGATAGGCAATCCATTTACAATTGTTTGCGACTTGAATCATATCCTCTTTATATTCATGATATTCATCTAGAGAAGACATGATTAAATTGTGATATCTCATCATGAAATCTTGTACAGCACTTAAGACAATAATGACACATTCATAGAATTCTTTTTGATCTGCATCACAAGTTTTAAGTTTCTCGTTTACTTCATCAATGATGCCTTGAGGACCTAGTTCTAACCATCTTTTTGAGTTAGGACAAATATGACCTTGTGCATGGTCTTTTTGATTGATTTTAACGACTTTTGCGATATGGTTGATTTCTTGACCGTATTCATCTTTTATACGTGATTCAAGAGAATTATTAACCCAATATGGGTATATCGTTTCTCTAAATTCTTTAATATCTTCTTCTTTTACATTGAACTTATCTTGAGGACGAGTTGGTAATGTTTCAAATTCATCATTTACCCATCGACATCCTGATTCTGGAAATACAACACCCGCTCTTACGCCTTTAGTACGATTCCCTACTATGAGTTCTCCTTCTTGTACACCTATTTCAAGTTCTTTTAAAGAGGCAGCTAAAGAGAGTGCTCTTTTTTTAGGAATACTTAATGATTCATTTTCTTTATAGATACGCGTAATGATTCTTGCTTGTTCAATAGATACATAACGTTTTTCTTCTAACATTTTATTTTTTAATTGTGTAATACGTTCTGTAAGTTGTAAGTTTTCCATCAGTTCCACCTCTTTTAAACTATAACATATTATTAAATAAAATAGGATGATTATGCTTTAATTAAACAAAAGTCATATGACTTTTGTGGATATTTTAACATTTTTCATAGGACTTTTGTGATGATGATATTAACCAAATAGTTTTATCCATACAAAAATATTTGTATTTTCTTTCTATATAAACAAAAGTTCTATGATATTTGTCATAGAACCTTTATAATTTTCTATTTTGTCTTTACCTTTTTAATAGCACTCCATCCACTATAATACTTTGTACCATTTACTGTTTTATAAGTTCTTACTC
>R03__coassemble_1081_pt1 | contig 13590 bp, 8 predicted proteins | sample R03__metabat2_low_PE_061 | metagenome-assembled genome bin R03 | reverse complement strand
CTTTATATCTTTCTTGTCAACATGTTTTTGAAAGTTTTTTATAAAAATTTAAAAAAATTTTTATGTGGACCTTAATACAAAAATAGAGCCCTTTAAATAAGGGCTCTATGCTAATTATGATTTCTTAATTATTTATCTAATTTTTTATAAACATCGATAAATTCTTGAGCTAAGTCGATGCATAATAAAGAAGTCATTAAGTGGTCTTGTGCATGAACCATTAATAAGCTTAGTGGAGCTTTTTCTCCTCTAATTTCTGCTTGAATTAATTCAGTTTGAGCATGATGTGCTTCGTTAACTGTATCTTTAGCATTTTGTAAAGATTCGTCAGCCTTATCTAATTCACCATTTTTTGCATATTGGATAGCTTCGATAGAAGAGCTTCTAGCGCTACCTGCATTTACGATAAGACTAATAATCATAGTTTCATTTTCATCCATTGTTTTAATCTCCTTGTGTTTATTTAGTTTTATCAGATTACTCTGTAGTTATATATTAACAAATTACTTATCGCTTTTCAACAAGAAATGAAAGCATTTTCATTCTATTTGATATAATTTAACTTTTTTAATGCATAAGTAATACCATCATCTTTGACATTTGATGTAATATATTTAGATTTTTTCTTGGTCTCTTTTGCAGCATTTCCCATTGCAATTCCATAGCCTACACTTTCTATCATTTCAACATCATTTCTTCCGTCACCAAAAGCCACCGTATCATCCATAGACATATCTAATACTTTAATTAATTGTTCGATACCTTTTGCTTTAGATTCACCTTTAATTGTTAGATCAAAAGATAATCCGTGTTGATGCTTCTGAATATTAAAATATTTAGATAAAGTATCATTCATAATTTCTACTTCAGATTCATCATTTAATACAATCATACCTATATATGTTTCAATTTCATTTATGTCAAAATCATAGATTAAAGTTTCTTTCTTCATTCCCCATTCATTTAAGAATGCTTCATGAATAGGATGATCTGTATTTACAGCGAAAATATTATCTTTTGATTCCAAGTAAACAACACTGTGATATTTTTTAGCAAAATCCATAACAGCATTTAACGCCTCAATTGATATAACAGATTTATACATAATGTTATCATTGTATATAACAAGTGCACCATTACAACTTACAAGCCCATCAAAATTATATGTAGTAACACCATCTAGTAGAAAACATGGGCATCTACCAGTAGCTAGAAAAACTCTATTATTTACTTTTAATTGATCCATTGATGCCTTAGTACTATCTGGTATTTCATATATGCCATCATTGCACGAAATCAATGTACCATCTATATCAAAAAAGAATAGCTTCATAAAATCACCCTCTCACATTATAACAAAAAAAGGTGCATATGCACCTTTTATTTATAATTAAATTAATTAGTCTAAGATTTCAGAAATATTTCCTGAACCTACAGTTCTACCACCTTCACGAATTGAGAACTTAGTTCCTGCTTCGATAGCGATTGGTGAGATTAATTCAACTGTTAATTCAACGTTATCTCCAGGCATAACCATTTCTACACCATCAGCTAATTCAATGATACCAGTGATATCAGTAGTTCTGAAGTAGAATTGTGGTCTGTAGTTAGCGAAGAAAGGAGTATGACGTCCACCTTCATCTTTGCTTAATACATAAACTTGAGATTTGAATTTTTTATGTGGATGTACTGAACCAGGTTTAGCTAATACTTGTCCACGTTGGATTTGATCACGGTTGATACCTCTTAATAATACCCCTACGTTATCTCCAGGTTCTGCATAGTCTAATAACTTACGGAACATTTCGATACCAGTAGCAACTGATTCTTGAGTATCTTTGATACCTACGATTTCAACTGGATCATTTAAATTTAAACGTCCTCTTTCAACACGTCCAGTAGCAACTGTACCACGACCAGTGATTGTGAATACGTCTTCAACTGGCATTAAGAATGGTTTATCAGTATCTCTTTCTGGAGTTGGGATGTATGTATCTACAGCATCCATTAATTCTTTGATTGCTTTTTCAGCATCTGGGTCACCGTTGATTGCTTGTAAAGCTGATCCACGGATGATTGGTGTATTGTCACCATCGAAATCATATTCGTTTAATAATTCACGAACTTCCATTTCTACTAAGTCGATTAATTCTTCATCATCAACCATATCGCATTTGTTTAAGAAAACGATAATCTTAGGTACACCTACTTGACGAGATAATAAGATATGTTCTCTTGTTTGTGGCATAGGTCCATCAGTAGCAGCAACTACTAAGATAGCACCATCCATTTGAGCTGCACCAGTGATCATGTTTTTGATGTAGTCAGCATGACCTGGACAGTCTACGTGTGCGTAGTGACGATTTTCAGTTTCATACTCAACGTGTGCAGTGTTGATAGTGATACCACGTTCTTTTTCTTCTGGAGCAGCATCGATAGAAGCATAATCCATCTTTTGAGCTTTACCATCTTTAGCAAGAACTGTAGTAATTGCAGCAGTTAAAGTAGTTTTACCATGGTCAACGTGACCAATAGTTCCAATGTTTACATGCGCTTTAGAGCGGTCAAATTTTTCTTTAGCCATTATAGCTTCCTCCTATATAAATTTAAAAAATTTGTTTTCAATTTTTTCGATAACATTCTAAATGAAATATTAACGAAATGCAATATATTTATACAATGTTATTCCTTAGAACCATTAGCTTTAATGATTTCTTCTCTAATTGACTTAGGAACTGGTTCATAACGATCAAATTGCATTGTATAGTTACCACGACCTTGAGTGAATGATCTTAAGTCAGTTGCATAACCGAACATTTCTGAAAGTGGTACAGATGCTTGCACAGCAATTGTATTTCCTCTTTCTTCTTGACCTTCAATCATACCACGTCTTGAAGATACGTCACCCATTACTGAACCTAAATATTCACTAGGTGCGACAACTTCAACAGCCATGATTGGTTCTAGAATTACAGGATCGCATTTCTTTCCTGCTTGTTTTAATGCTAAGCTAGCTGCAACTTTGAAGGCTGCGTCTGATGAATCGACATCATGGTAGCTTCCATCAAATAATGTAGCTTTAACATCTAATACTGGATATCCAGCTAAAATACCATTGTTAAGTGCTTCTTCAAGCCCTGCTTTAACAGAACCGATGAATTCTTTTGGTACAGCACCACCGACAACAGCATCAACGAATTCAAATCCTTTTCCTTCGTTTGGTTCAAATTTAATCCATACGTGACCATATTGACCATGACCACCAGATTGTCTAACGAACTTACCTTCACAATCAGCAGCAGTTTTGATTGTTTCTCTGTATGCTACTTGTGGAGCACCAACGTTAGCTTCTACTTTGAATTCTCTTCTTAAACGGTCAACGATGACATCTAAGTGTAATTCACCCATACCTGCGATGATTGTATCACCTGTTTCAGCGTTAGTAGAAACTCTGAATGTAGGGTCTTCTTCAGCTAATCTAGCTAAACCATTAGATAATTTATCTTGGTCTTGTTTAGTTTTTGGTTCGATAGCTAATTCGATAACTGGTTCTGGGAATTCCATCTTTTCAAGAATAACGAAGTTCTTTTCATCACAAATAGTATCACCAGTTGTAGTGTTTTTGAAACCTACAGCTGCAGCAATATCACCTGCGTAAACTTCTTTGATTTCCATACGATCGTTGGCGTGCATTCTTAAGATACGTCCCATTCTTTCTTTTTTATCTTTAGTTGCATTTAATACATATGATCCAGATTCAGCTGTACCAGAGTATACACGGAAGAAAGTTAACTTTCCTACGAATGGGTCAGCCATGATCTTGAATGCTAATGCTGAGAATGGTTCATCATCACTTGCATGTCTTTCTACTTCTTCTCCATTTTCATCTTCACCTTTAATAGCAGGTACGTCAGTTGGAGCTGGTAAGTAGTCGATTACTGCATCTAACATAGGTTGTACACCTTTATCTTTATATGCAGAACCACATAATACTGGGAATAAATCAACAGCTAATACACCTTTACGGATTGCTGATTTAATTTCAGGAATTGTTAATTCTTCCCCATCTAAATATTTCATCATTAAATCATCGTCATAGTTAACTGCAGATTCAATTAACTTTTCACGATATTCTTCTGCTTGAGCTTGTAAATCAGCAGGAATTTCTGATTCAACGACTTTTTCACCTTTAACACCTTCGAAGTGTAAAGCTTTCATTGTTAATAAATCAATAACACCTTCAAATGTATCTTCTGCACCGATAGGTAATTGTAATGCTACTGCATTAGCACCTAATCTTTTTCCAATTGATTCAACTGACATGATAAAATCAGCACCAGTTGCATCCATTTTATTACAGAAAACAATTCTAGGTACTCCATAAGTAGTTGCTTGACGCCAAACTGTTTCAGTTTGAGGTTCAACACCTGCTTTTGAGTCTAATACTGTTACGGCACCATCTAATACACGTAATGAACGTTCAACTTCGACTGTAAAGTCAACGTGACCTGGTGTGTCGATAATGTTTAAACGATATTCACCCCATTGAGCAGTAGTTGCTGCAGATGTGATAGTGATACCACGTTCTTGTTCTTGTTCCATCCAGTCCATTTGTGAAGCACCATCATGTGTTTCACCAATTTTATGGATTTTTCCAGTATAGAATAATACACGTTCAGTAGTTGTTGTTTTACCAGCATCAATGTGAGCCATGATACCGATATTACGCATTTTCTCTAATGGAAATTCACGTCCCATAGTTTTTCTCCTCTCAATAAACTTATAAAGTAATTAATATTACCATCTGAAATGTGCAAATGCTTTGTTAGCTTCTGCCATTTTATGAGTATCTTCTTTCTTCTTTACTGATGCTCCTGTTCCGTTAGATGCATCAATAATTTCATTAGCTAAACGATCAACCATATTCTTTTCGTTTCTTAAACGAGAATATTGAGTTAACCATCTTAACCCTAATGTCATTCTTCTTTCGTTCGATACTTCAACTGGTACTTGATAGTTAGCACCACCAACACGTCTTGCTTTTAATTCAAGAACTGGCATGATGTTGTTAATAGCTGCATCAAATACTTCCATTGCTGGTTTTCCAGTTTTAGCTTCAACTTTTTCAAATGCTTCATAAAGAATGTTTTGAGCAACACCTTTTTTACCATCAAGCATGATATTGTTGATTAATTTAGTAACTACCTTTGAGTTATAAATTGGATCAGGTAGTACATCTCTTTTTGCTACACGTCCTCTTCTAGACATTGGTTATATCTCCCTTCTATTATTTCTTAGGTCTCTTTGCACCGTAGCGAGAGCGACCTTGTTTACGATTTTCTACACCAGCACAGTCCATAGTACCACGAATAATATGGTAACGAACCCCTGGTAAGTCCTTAACACGTCCACCACGAATTAAAACAACGCTGTGTTCTTGTAAGTTATGTCCAATCCCTGGAATATATGCTGTAACTTCTAATCCGTTTGATAAACGAACACGGGCATATTTTCTTAACGCAGAGTTTGGTTTCTTTGGTGTCATAGTAGCCACACGAGTACAAACACCACGTTTTTGAGGTGAACTTACGTTTGTTGGTCTCTTTAATAAAGAGTTATAACCTCTATTTAACGCTGGTGATTTAGATTTACTAGTTTTTTCACTACGTCCTTTTCTTACTAATTGATTAATTGTAGGCATGATTTTTCTCCTTTCTTAACACACAATACCGGGTGTTTCATTTTGAATCATAATAAAAAACTCATTTAAGAGTGCACGATAATAATATACTTAACACATTTTAATGTCAACTATATTTTTATTTTTTATAATAACGGTTATGATATGCATTCTTTATTGAATGCATATCATGATCCGTTTAATTATTTTATAAAGTGTCTGGCATTATATAAATGTCATCATCAATATATTCTTCTACTTCTTCTTCATCCATTGGGACTTCGATTCCTCTAAGTCCAGTACCTGCAGGAATTAAATTACCAATGATTACATTTTCCTTTAATCCCTTTAATGTATCAACTTTTCCCTTAATAGATGCATCTGTTAAGATACGAGTTGTTTCTTGGAATGATGCAGCAGATAAGAATGAATCAGTTTCAAGAGATGCTTTAGTAATACCTAGTAATAGAGGTACACCTACAGCTGGACGTCCACCATTCTTTAATACTTCTCTATTTAACTCAGTAAATTGAGTTAATCCGATATGTACACCTGGTAAAGCAGTTGTATCTCCAGCATCTTCAATCTTAATTCTTCTTAACATTTGTCTAACGATAACTTCGATATGTTTATCAGAAATTTCGATACCTTGTAGACGATATACTTTTTGTACTTCTTTTAAGATATAGTTTTCAACTGTTTCTACATCAGCTACAGCAAGTAATTCTTTAGGATCAATTGAACCTTCAGTAATCTTACCACCAACTTTTACAGTATCTCCTACATCTACTCTTAATTTAGCGCCATAAGGAGCTAAATAACTCTTTGATTCTAAATCATTGCTTACAACGATTTCAGCACGTCCATTATTGTCATTGATTTCTGAAACTTTACCGTTGATTTCACAAATGATTGATTTCGCTTTTGGATTTCTTGCTTCAAATAACTCTTGTACACGAGGTAACCCTTGAGTGATATCAGCATCACCTGCAACCCCACCTTGGTGGAAAGTACGCATTGTTAATTGGGTACCTGGTTCACCAATTGATTGGGCAGCCATAATACCAATAGTTTCACCGATTAATGCAAGAGTACCAGTTGCTAAGTTAGTACCATAACATTTAACGCAAATACCACCTTTAGCATTACATCCAAGCACTGATCTGATTTCAACTTTCTTGATACCAGCATCTACGATAGATTTAGCAATTGCTTCATCCATCATTTCACCAGCACCAACTAATAATTCGTTAGTTTCTGGATGATAAATATCTTTTAAAGAATATCTACCAACCAATCTATCTTTTAATGGCACGATTACTGAATCATCAGCAGTGTTATATAATTCACTTACCACAAATCCTTTATCTGTACCACAGTCTTCTTCAGTAATAATTACTTCTTGAGCAACGTCAACTAAACGTCTTGTTAAGTAACCTGAATCGGCTGTCTTTAAGGCTGTATCGGTAGAACCTTTACGAGCACCGTGAGTTGAAATGAAGAATTCTGATGCAGTTAAACCTTCTCTAAATGAAGATTTAATTGGTAATTCGATAGTATCCCCATTAGGGTTACTCATTAACCCACGCATACCTACTAACTGAGTGAAGTTTGAGATATTACCACGGGCACCTGAATCTGACATTACGAAGATTGGATTATGAGCATCAGCACCGAAGTCTTTAGCTACAACATCTTGTACATCGTTCTTAACAGTTTCCCAAAGTCTAATAACTGTTGTATGTCTTTCTTCTTCAGTTAACTTACCTTTTGCATATAATTTCTTAATTACTTCTAATTGTTCATCAGCTTTATCAAATAATTGATATTTATCTTGAGGTACTTGGATATCATATACTGATACTGTGATACCTGAAATTGTTGAATAATAGAATCCTTGATCTTTTAATTTATCAAGCATAACTGTTGTTTGTTCAACATCATCTGGGCTAAACATCGCATTAATGATATGACCTAATGCAGACTTACCTAATGGTGCAATGATTTCTTGATTTTTGATATATTCTACAATATCTGTTCCCATAGGTACAAAGTACTTATCAGGAGTCGCAATTAAGTTTTCATTTGATGAATCGTTAATATATGGGAATTTTCCTTCGAAAATACCATTGAATATAATCTTACCAACAGTTGTGATTAAGTAACTATTGTTTTGTGCTTCAGTAAATGTTTCATTATTTAATGATGCACCTCTTATCGCAACTCTTGTATGTAAGTGTACTGTTTTACTTGCATATGCCATTAATGCTTCGTTGACATCCGCAAACACAGTACCTTCACCAATCTTACCTTCTTCTTCCATTGTTAGATAGTAGTTACCTAATACCATATCTTGAGAAGGAGTAACGATAGGTTTTCCATCTTTAGGCCCTAAGATATTTCTTGAACCTAACATTAATTGTCTTGCTTCTTGAATTGCTTCTTTACCTAAAGGTACATGCACTGCCATTTGGTCACCATCGAAGTCAGCATTAAACGCTGGACATACTAATGGGTGAAGACGAATTGCACGTCCTTCTACTAATTTAGGTTCGAATGCTTGAATACCTAATCTATGTAGTGTAGGTGCACGGTTTAATAGTATTGGATGTTCTTTAATAACTTCTTCAACGATTGGCCAAATTGAATCATCCATTCGATCTATTAAACGTTCTGCAGCTTTAATATTTTGAGCAAGTTTTTCTCTTACTAATCCACTAATCACAAATGGTTTAAATAAATTTAATGCCATTTCTCTAGGGATACCACATTGATACATTTTTAAATCTGGTCCTACAGCGATAACTGAACGACCTGAATAGTCAACACGTTTACCTAGTAAGTTTTGACGGAAACGTCCTTGTTTACCTTTTAATGTATGACTTAATGATTTTAATGGTCTTCCTCCAGCACCTGTGATAGGTTTTGAACGACGTCCATTATCAATTAACGCATCTACAGCTTCTTGTAACATACGTTTTTCGTTTTGCACGATAATTGAAGGTGTACCGATTGCAAGTAACTTCTTTAAACGATTATTACGAGTAATAACTCTTCTATATAAATCATTTAAATCTGAAGTCGCAAATCTACCACCATCAAGTTGTAACATAGGTCTTAAATCAGGAGGTATTACTGGAAGTACATCTAATATCATCCATTCTGGTTCGTTTTCACTTGCTTTGAATGCTTCAATTACTTCTAGTCTCTTGATTAATTTAGCTCTAACTTGACCTTTAGTTTCTTTAATACGTTTTGTAGTGTTTTCAAATTCAACATCTAAGTCTACTTTTTGAAGTAAAATTTTGATTGCTTCTGCACCTGTTTTTGCTTCAAAACGGTTTCCCCATTGTTCCTTTTGATCACGATAATCTTTTTCAGATAATACTTGTTTGTATTCAAGTGTACTCGTTCCTGGATCTGTAACTACATAGTTTACGAAATAGATAATTCCTTCAAGTTGCTTAGCTGGCATGTCTAAGATTAATCCCATTCTTGATGGAATACCTTTTAAATACCAAATGTGTGCAACTGGTGTAGCTAATTCGATATGACCCATACGTTCACGTCTAACTGAAGATTTTGTTACTTCAACACCGCAACGATCACAAATAACACCTTTATATCTTACTTTCTTATATTTACCACAACTACATTCCCAGTCTTTTGATGGGCCGAAAATCTTTTCACAGAACAAACCATCTTTTTCTGGTTTTTGTGAACGATAGTTAATAGTTTCTGGTTTTTTTACTTCACCATATGACCATTCACGAATCTTATCAGGAGAAGCTAAACCAATTTGAATTGCTGAAAAATTATTTATATCTGCCATTGTTTATCTTCCTCCTATTCTTCTTCGCTATCATCAGAGAATAAATCTGAAATAATATCATCGAATGAATTTAATTCCTCTTCATCCTCTTCTAATTCTTCTACTGGTTCTTCAACTTGTGGTTCTTCAACCTCAGTTGTATCAATTGAATGAGGGAATCTACGTTCTTCGTCTTCAATCTTTCTCTCATCAATTTCATTACCATCTTCATCTAGCATACGTACATCAAGTGCTAATGCTTGTAATTCTTTCTTTAATACTCTAAATGATTCTGGAATACCAGGTTCAGGTAATTCTTGTCCTTTAACAATTGCTTCATATGTTTTAACACGTCCTACAACGTCATCAGACTTAACAGTTAAGATTTCTCTTAATGTGTATGCAGCACCATAAGCTTCTAGTGCCCAAACTTCCATTTCCCCAAATCTTTGTCCACCATTTTGTGCTTTACCACCAAGTGGTTGTTGAGTAACTAATGAATATGGACCAACTGAACGTGCATGTAATTTATCATCAACCATGTGAGCAAGTTTGATCATATACATAACACCTACAGAAATATTTGAATCGAAATATTCACCTGTTTGTCCAGAAATAACTGGTTGTTTACCATCAACAGTCATACCAGCTTCTTTCATGATGTCTTCTAGATCGTTTGATTTGATTCCATCAAAGGCTGGTGTTGCATAGTAATAACCTAATTTTCTAGCAGCATAACCTAAATGTAATTCTAATACTTGTCCAATGTTCATACGTGATGGAACCCCTAATGGGTTTAACATGATATCTAATGGTGTACCATCTTCTAAGTGTGGCATATCTTCAATTGGTAATATACGAGAGATAACCCCTTTATTACCATGACGACCAGCCATCTTGTCACCTTCAGAAATCTTACGTTTTTGAACAATTAAAACTTTTACAACTTTGTTGACACCTGGTGCTAATTCATCACCATTCTTTCTAGAGAATACTTTGATATCGTGTACGATACCTGCACCACCATGTGGTACTCTTAATGAGTTATCTTTAACTTCTCTAGATTTTTCTCCAAAGATTGCTAATAATAATTTTTCTTCAGCTGATAATTCAGCTTGTCCTTTAGGAGTTACTTTACCAACTAAAATATCTCCTTCTTTAACTTCAGCACCCTTCATGATGATACCATTTTCATCAAGATATTTACGTGCTTCATCACCTACGTTAGGAATATCTCTTGTGATATCTTCTGGACCCAACTTAGTTTCTCTACATTCAATTGTATATTCTTCAATATGTACTGAAGTATATACATCTTCTTTAACTAATCTTTCACTCATGATAACGGCATCTTCATAGTTATAACCATTCCATGTCATGAAACCTACTAATACATTTTGTCCAAGTGCTAATTCACCTTGTTCCATAGATGGACCATCAGCTAACACTTCACCTTTTAATACTTTATCTCCAACTTTTACAATTGGTCTATGGTTAATACATGTACCTGCATTTGAAATGTTGAACTTAGATAATCTATAACTTCTTACACCATTTTCTTCTTCAACATCGATTCTCTTAGCATCTACATATTTAACAACACCTTCACCTTTTGATACAAGAGCAGCACCTGAATCTCTAGCTGCTTGGTATTCCATACCTGTACCTACAAATGGTGTATGTGGATCAAGTAGTGGTACTGCTTGACGTTGCATGTTGGCACCCATTAACGCACGAGTAGCATCGTCGTTTTCTAGGAATGGGATACATGATGTTGCAACTGATACGATTTGTTTTGGAGAAATATCAATAAAATCTACTTCTTCAGGTTTAGCATAGATGTTTTCTCCTAAATGACGTGCAATGACTTGTTCGTCTAAAATCTTACCATTTTCATCTACTGATACTTTTGCTTGCGCAATAATATAATTCTTTTCTTCATCTGCTGTTAAATAATGGACATCATTGTCATCAATAACACAGTTATTAACTTTACGATATGGTGTTTCAATGAATCCATATCTATTTACTTTTGCATATGAAGCTAATGTTGAAATTAACCCAATGTTTGGACCTTCAGGTGTTTCGATTGGACAAATTCTTCCATAGTGTGATGTATGTACGTCACGGACTTCATATCCAGCTCTATCTCTTGATAAACCACCAGGACCTAATGCAGATAAACGACGTTTATTAGTTAATTCTGCAAGTGGATTAATTTGATCCATAAATTGAGATAATTGTGATGACGCAAAGAATTCTTTCATTGCTGCAGTTAATGGTCGAATATTTGTTAATGATTCAGGTGTTACTGAATCAATTTCAGATAATGACATTTTTTCTTTAACTGCTCTTTCCATTCTTGATAAACCAATTCTAAATTGATTTTGAATTAATTCACCAACACAACGAACACGTCTGTTACCTAAATGGTCGATATCATCTAATAATCCTGATCTACTCATTAAGTTAACTCTATCTTCACTAGCTAAATCTAATGAATCATAGATATCTACGATATTTAACATATATGAATATGCTGAGATCATGTCTGAGATCGTAATGAATTTGCTATCTAATGATAAATCAGTAGCGATTACTTTCATTTTCTTAGTACAAGCTTCGTCTACATATACTTCTAGTACTTGTACTTTACTGTTTGAATGCATTTTTTCATTTGTTTTTAATTCAACAGTATGCGCACCTGCTAAGAATACTGGTTTTAATTCATCTACTTTATCTTTTGTAAGAAGTGTACCTTCTTTCATTACAACATTACCATCAACATCTACAACATCTTGTGCTAATACTCTGTTAATGATTCTGTCATCGAAAGATAATTTTTTACCAAGTTTAAAACGTCCAGCTTTAGCTAGATCATATCTCTTATTATCAAAGAATTTAGCGAATAATAAATTATTTGCACCATCTAAAGTTGCTGGTTCACCAGGTCTTAATTTTGAATAGATTTCGATTAATGCCTCATCTTGTGAATGAGTTGGATCTTTTTCTAATGTATTTCTTAAGAATTGATGATCACCTAATGTATTAAGGATTTCTTCATCTGTACTTAATCCAAGCGCACGTAAAAGAATAGTACCTGGAATCTTTCTAGTTCTATCGATACGTACATTTAATACATCTTTACCATCATTTTCGAATTCTAACCAAGTTCCTCTTGATGGGATAATACTTCCTGTAAATACAGTCTTTCCATTCTTGTCTGTTACATTATCAAAATATGCACCAGGAGAACGTACTAATTGTGAAACGATAACACGTTCAGCACCATTAATAATAAATGTTCCTGAATCTGTCATTAATGGGAAATCACCCATAAATACTTCTTTTTCTTTGATTTCACCAGTTCCATTGTTTGTTAAACTTAATGTAGCTCTAATAGGTGCAGAATAGTTTGCATCTCTATCTTTAGCTTCATCAATGGAATATTTTGGTTCATCAAAATAACAATCCACAAAATCTAGTGTTAAAGTTTCATTGAAGTTAGAAATTGGGTAAATATCTCTAAATACCTCTTTGATTCCTTCTTCTTGAAACCACTTAAAAGAATCAGTTTGAATTTCTACTAAGTTTGGTAATTCTAATGACCCACTAACTCTAGAGTAATTGCGTCTGTTTATACGACTTTTTAATTGATTTGCATTCTTTTCCAAATTCGCTCCACTCCTTATCTTTATGTTTATTTATAAATGTCTATAAATTCTGTAGACATGCATAGGCATTTTATTATACTAGCACAACCATTTTTACGAGTCAATCACAAAAAATTATTTTTTTCTTGACAAATAAAAAAAGCCTGTCCTATGAATTCTTGACAGACTTTAAAATATAATATCCTTTATCTCTTTTTACTATTTCACAATTGCCAAATGTTTCTTCTAAACATTTTTTAGCACTAGGTGCTCCTTGCTTCTTTTGTATCACGATATAAATAGAACCATGATCATTTAAATGTTCGATTGATTCTTTTAATATAGTATGTACGACTTCTTTTCCTGCACGTATTGGAGGGTTAGAGAGTATCAAATCATATTTTTGATTAATGTTTTCATAAACATCACTTTCTTTAATTTCCACC
>R03__coassemble_1061_pt1 | contig 13710 bp, 14 predicted proteins | sample R03__metabat2_low_PE_061 | metagenome-assembled genome bin R03 | reverse complement strand
CGGTATACCAAGTCGTTTTATGACATCCATATCTTCTATTTATAAAGAAGATACCATCAATGTCATCAAAAATGAGCCCTATACTTTAATAGATGAAATTGATGGTATGGGTTTTAAAATATGTGATGATATTGCTTTAAAACTAGGTTTTCAAAGAGATGATGAAAGAAGAATACAAGCAGCAATCGCATATAGTTTAAAAGAATTATGTTATAACGATGGTAGTACATATGAACTCATTGATGACATCTATTCAAGAACACTTAGATATATAAACGAGTTATCGTTAGAAGACTATCAAGAATATTTAACGAGATGTATAGAAGCAGGTAGTATTATTCAAATAGATGAAAAATATTATCCGAAAGATCTATATGAATCAGAAGTAGATATCTCAAGATATCTACATAAATATATAGATATGAAAGATTATCCTGTTGATGAAGAGGAATTAGAAGCATTATTAACAGATTTAGAGAATAGTTATTCAATTCAATATGATAATTCTCAAAAAGAAGCTATTAAATCTTTCTTATCTCAATCAATAATGATTTTAACAGGTGGACCAGGTACTGGTAAAACCACAATTGTAGAGGCAATCATAAAAATTTATCAAAAATTAAATCCGGATCAAAGAATTGCTATGGTTGCGCCAACAGGAAGAGCAGCTAAAAGGTTATCGGAAGTAACAGGTTTAGAAGCTTGTACAATTCATCGATTACTAAAGTGGGACTTTACGACAAATACATTTGCGAAAAATGAAGATAGTCCACTTGACTATGATGTACTTGTGATTGATGAATTCTCGATGGTAGATAGTTTACTCTTCTCCAATATACTAAAAGCATGTCGAAGGGTAAGTAGGATATTGATGATCGGCGATGACCAACAATTACCATCTGTCTCTCCAGGAAATGTATTGAAGGATTTATTAGAATCCGAATTAATACATCATGTCTCTTTAAATCATATTTATAGGCAAAGCGATGATAGTGGTATTATTCATTTAGCACATGATATAAGAAATGATGTATATCATTCGGAAATATTCGATCGATACTCAGATATTCATTTTACAAGTTGTATAAACTCACAAGTTGTAGAGTTTGTAGAAACGATTGTCCAAAGTGCGATTAATCAAGGATATACGCAAGATGATATTCAAGTATTAGCACCAATGTATCAAGGCATTGCGGGTATTGATTTATTAAACGAAGCAATGCAATCATTATTCAATCCCCCTAATTCTTATTCACAAGAAATTAAAGTTGGAAGAAGAATATTTAGAGAAGGAGATAAAGTACTTCAATTAAAAAATAGAGTCGATGATAATGTTTTTAACGGAGATATTGGTGAGATTGTTGAAATTAATTTAAAAGATAATTTTGAGTATTTAAGTGATACGATTGTATGTGACTTCGATGGTATATTTGTGGAATATACAGGTAAAGACATATATGATTTAACACATGCTTATTGTATGTCTATTCATAAATCACAAGGGAATGAATTTAAAATTGTCGTTATGCCAATATTAAATGATTATTATATTATGTTAAGAAAGAATCTTGTATATACAGGAATCACTCGATCTAAACAATCATTATTTATTCTAGGAAATCATAACGCTTTTATTAGAAGTATTGAAAATGTCACAGACTTAAGAAGAAAAACAACACTTAAAGATCAACTTATAAACTTTAAGTCATCTTCAATTTATGATTTTATGTAATTGTGTAATATAAAAAACAATATAATTAAAATATTCAATATTCAAATTATATAAATTTATAGTATAATAATATAAAGATAAACAAAGGAGAAACAATATGGGCGTCGAAAAGTTAAATACTATTATTTCTACAAGAATTTCTGAAGGACCTGCAGCTGAATATAAAGCGAAAGAAGTATTTGAAGATATTGGCTTTGTATTAGAAGATCAAGGTGATATTTTAATTTATACAAAAGCACATGCTAAATATGATCATGTGATTACTTTTGATAATAAGAAAACAACAGTGAAAGCTGAAGAAATTAGAGATGGTATAAGTAGTCCATATCCATTAAGATCTGCAGTATTTAAAGCAGTTCTTAAACAATGTAAAGAATTAAATTGGTTATAATTTAAAGCGACATCGAAGGATGTCGTTTTTCTTATATCTATTTGATTTATGTAAGTAACTAGTTTATAATACAATCAATCGTTGAAAAAGAAGAGTACTTATCATTCTTTATTAAAGAGAGGAAACAATAAGCTGCAAAGTTTCTAATAAAGAAATAAGGAAAGCTACTTTGGAGAGTGATGGAAACATCAACGTGACTTCGCGTTAAGAAGATAATAAAGGTGCATAGAGTAAACTCTATGAAATAGGATGGTACCGCGATACAAGTCGTTCCTGTAATACGGAATGACTTTTTATATTTTAGGAGGAAGAATTATGAAACAATTAACAGGAAATCAAGTAAGACAAATGTTTCTTGATTATTTTAAATCAAAAGGACATATGGTAGAACCAGGTGCATCACTTGTACCTCATGATGATCCAACATTATTATGGATTAATGCAGGGGTAGCTGCTTTAAAGAAATATTTTGATGGTAGCGAAAAACCTGAATGTAATCGTATATGTAATGCACAAAAATCAATTCGTACTAACGATATTGAAAACGTAGGTAAAACTGCTAGACACCATACTTTCTTTGAAATGTTAGGAAACTTCTCTATTGGAGATTACTTCAAAGAAGAAGCTATTCCATTTGCATGGGAATTCTTAACTTCAGAAGAATGGATCGGTATGGAAAAAGAAAAATTATATGTCACTGTATATACAGATGATACAGTTGCATATAATACATGGGTAAATGTATGTGGTGTAGATCCATCACATATCTTAAGAACAGATGGAAACTTCTGGGAAATAGGAGAAGGTCCTGGTGGACCTGACTCTGAAATTTTCTATGATAGAGGAGAAAAATATGATCCAGAAGGTATTGGAGAAAGATTATTCTTTGAAGAATTAGAAAATGATCGTTATATCGAAGTATGGAATGTTGTATTCTCACAATATGATTGCGATCCATCTATTCCTAGATCAGAGTATAAAGAATTACCACAAAAGAATATCGATACAGGTATGGGACTTGAAAGATTAGTATCTATTATTCAAGGTGGAGAAACAAACTTCGATACTGACTTATTTATGCCAATTATCAAAGCAACTGAAGCACTCGCAAATGTAAAATATGAAGAAAACAAGATGGCTTATAGAGTAATTGCAGATCACATTAGAACTGTCACATTTGCGTTAAGCGATGGTGCAGTATTTGATAATGCAGGTAGAGGGTATGTACTTAGAAGAATCTTAAGAAGAGCTGTACGCTATGGTCAACAAATCGGAATCAATCATGCATTCATGTATGATTTAGTTCAAGTGGTTTCTGATAATATGAAAGACTTCTATGATTATCTACCATCAAAAGTAGAATATGTATCTGCACTTGTAAAAAGAGAAGAAGAAGCATTCCATAAAACATTAACTCGTGGTGAAAAGATTTTAAATGGTATATTAGAAAAAACACAAGATACATTAAGTGGTGAAGATGCATTTATGATGTATGACACTTACGGATTCCCATTTGAATTAACATTAGAAATTGCAGAAGAAAAAGGGATCAAATGTGATGAAGAAGGATTCAAAGCATGCATGAAGGCTCAACAAGAACGTGCAAGAAATGCGAGAGGTGACAAAGAATCTATGTCGTCTCAAAAAGCAGACTTAATGGCCTTTACTGAAAGCTCTGATTTCACTTATGATCCAACTCCTATTGAATCTAAAGTTATTGGATTATTCAAAGATGGTGAAAAAGTAGATGAAATTAAAGACGAAGGTGAAATCGTCTTTGATCACACAACATTCTATGCAGAAATGGGTGGACAAATTGCGGATACTGGTGTTATTTCAAATGACACAACAGAATGCAAAGTTGAATATGTTTCTACTGCACCACATAAACAACATTTACATAAAGTAAAAGTTATAAAAGGTAGCGTGAAAGTAGGAGATCGTTTTACATTAACTGTTGATACAACAAAACGTAGTATGATTCAAAATAACCACACTGCAACTCACTTACTTCAAAAAGCATTACAAGATGTTTTAGGATCACATGTTGAACAAGCTGGTTCTTATGTATCAGAAGAAAGATTAAGATTTGACTTTACACATCCTGCTAAAGTAACGGATGAAGAATTAAGAAAAGTAGAAGAAGCAGTCAATGCACATATTTTTAAAGGGCTTGAAGTTAATATTCAATTACTTAATAAAGAAGAAGCACTTAAGAGTGGTGCAATGCATTTATTCGGTGAAAAATATGGGGATGTTGTAAGAGTTGTCAATGTAGGGGATTACTCTATAGAATTCTGTGGTGGATGCCACGTACAAAATACTTCTTCTATTGGATTATTCAAAATTGTATCAGAAGAATCCGTAGGATCTGGGGTAAGACGTATTGAAGCTGTAACATCACTTGCGGCATACAATGCATTAAAAGATGCAGAATCAACATTAAATACAGTTTGTGATGTATTAAAAGTGAAGAATAAAAATGATATTGTTTCTAGTGCAACAAATACAATGGATACTTTAAATAAGGTCCAAAAAGAAAATAGTCAATTAAAAGATCAATTAAATGCCATAGAAGCAAAACAAAAAGCTTCTAATATTGAAACTGTTAATGATAAACAATTCTTATTTGTGAAAGAATCTAAAGACAATGGTGAAGCTAAATCAATTGCATTTAACTACAGAGATACGCTAGAAAATGGTGTGTTATTATTAGTAAATGAATATGAAGGAAAGATTTCATATTTTGTAGGTGTTACTGCTGAATTGTCAAAAACACTTAGAGCAGGTGATTTAGTAAAAGAATTAAACGCAGTATTAGATGGTAGAGGTGGAGGAAAACCAGACTTTGCCCAAGGTGGATGTGCATCACTTGACAAAATTGAAGATGCTATAAAAACATTAAAATCAAAACTATAATATAAAGAGGGTGACATACCCTCTTTTATAGTACTAGAAAACAACTAGATTATATGATAGAATAAAGAAAGTAATGAGGAGGTAATATCATGGCTAAAGATTTAACACAAACAATGTTATTTAATTCAGAAGAAATCAAAAGAGATGTCATTCATACAAATCTTAAATCAGTCGCAAGTGCACTAGATGAAAGAGGCTATAATGCTGTACATCAAATTTCAGGATATTTAATTTCTAACGATCCAGCCTATATCTCTTCACATAAAAATGCGCGTTCAATTATTCAACAAGTTGACCGTGATGAAATTATCGAAGAATTAGTTAAATTCTATTTGGAGAGTAAATAGTGGAAAGAATACTAGGGTTAGATTTAGGTACAGTCACTTGTGGTATTGCGATGAGTGATACATTAGGGTTGATTGCTCATGGTGTAGAGACTTATCGTTTTAAAGAAAATCACTACAAAAGCTGTGCTTGGCATATTAAAGAAATTGTAGAAGAAAATAATATTCATACGATTGTCCTAGGCTTACCAAAACATATGAATGGAGATTTGGGAGAAAGAGCTCAAGTCTCCATTGCTTTTAAGGAAAGACTAGAAAAAATGATGGATGTAGAAGTAATATTAGTTGATGAACGTTTAACAACGGTCATTGCGACTAATAACTTAATATTCGGAGATGTCAGTCGTAAGAAAAGAAAAGAAGTTGTTGATAAGATGGCTGCAGTAGAAATACTACAAGGATATTTAGATTCGATAAAGGAGAAGTAAAAATGGCAGATTTAGATATTAAAGAATTAGATATAGATTCTACATTATTAGTAGAAGATGAAGATGGGAATGAACATGAATATGAAATATTATTCACATTTGAAAAGGATGATTCAGTAGATACAAAATATGTATTATATTATGATCCTAATGAAGAAGAACCATCAGTAATGGCTTCATTATATGACGAAGAAGGAAACTTATATCCTGTAGAAAGCGAAGAAGAATGGGATATGATTGAAGAAGTATTTAATGCTTTTATTGATGAAGAAGGTGAATAATCATGGGTAAAGGGATTTTCGGCATAAAAAGAAATGTCACACCATTCTTTGTGGGAAGTAATGGTAGCGATTTAGTACGTGGTGTTTATGCTTTCCATTTAGATATTGAAAATGGTGAAATCTTAAAAAAGAAATTCTATAAGACATCAGGTGGACCTGTAAACTTTTATAAGAATGAAAGATTTATGTATGTTTGTTACACAAATCATTCCGGCAAAAAAACAGATGGCGGTTTAAAACAATATGCTACAATGGATCTTCAATTTGGCTTAACTGCAGATGTCTCCAACAACGGTAAAACATTTGTATCATCATTTGTGAATTATGATAGAGATCATGCTTATGCAGTAGATTATTGGAATGGTGAAGTATGTGTACTTCCAATTGATAAACATAAAATTGTCACTGTATCTCAAACTGTACAACATGAAGGTCATGGTACAATCCCTAAAAAACAAGATGAACCACATCCATCTTATGTATGTGATACACCAGATCATAAGTATATTTTAGTATGTGATCAAGGAACAGATGAAATTGTTGTATATGATATTGGCGAAAATGCTAAACTCACAAAGAATAATGATTTAACAGTTAAATGTAAAGATGGTGCTGGTGTTAACAAGTTAGTATTTAACTCAGCAGGTACGAAAGCTTATGTCACATATAGCTATTCTAGTGAAGTGGCTGAATATGACTATAAAGATGGTGTATTTACATTATTAGATATCTATCCTACATATCCTAAAGAAGATTATGTTGGAGAAAATGAATTAAGTGATATCTTATTAGATGAAGATAATAAATTATTATATGTTACTAATAAAGGGCATGATTCTATTTCTGTATTTAGAGTAGATGATGAAGGTAAACTCACTTATGTAGAATTTGTGGATGTTGATGAAAACCCAATCGCAATTATCACATTAAAAAAACAATGGTTAGTTGTCGCATGTCAAAAAGGTGGGACACTTGAATCTTTCTCTATTCAACCAGAAAGAAAGAGAAAAGGTGTCTTATACGAAACAGGTTTTTCTTATGCAGTAGGTGAACCTACATGTATGATTGAAGCTAGAGATTTAATTTTAGATGAAAATGGAAGAATAAAATAGTAAAAGTTAGAAAAGACTTCACAAAGAAGTCTTTTCTTTATAAATGACCATATTTACTATATAATGGACTCGGTGATATTTATGAATAAAACATATAAAATTTTAATAGGAATCGTATCTACAATCCTTGTATTAATAATAGGATTTGTTGTGTACTATAATATGAATCTTTCTGCAGTCAGTAAAAGTGATGAACAAGTGATTGTCACAATTGAATCGGGTTCATCACAATATGCAGCATTAGATGCATTAGAAGATGCAGGACTTATTAAAAATAAAACAGTCGCAAAAGTATATTTAAAATTACATCCTATGGATAACTTACAGGCAAATACATATATTTTAAATAAAAATATGGATTTAAAAGAAATGTTGTCGATTTTAGAAAATCCATCCTTTGAAAATATCTTAAAATCCAAGTTAACAATCCCAGAGGGAACAAGACTTGTAGATATTGTAGATATCATCGCTGATAATACGGGATTAAAATCGAAAGATATATTAAAGAAATGGTCTAATAAAGATTATCTAAAAACCTTAATTAAAGACTATGATATGTTAAGTGATGAAATATTAGATGAAGATATTAAGTATCCACTTGAAGGATACCTATATCCAGAAACTTATTATATTACTGAACAAGAAGAAGATATTGATCATATCACAAGAACTTTATTAGATATGACGCAAACTAAAATAAATGGTTTACAATCATCCATAGATAAAATGGGTTATACTGTTCATGAATTCTTAACACTCTCTAGTATTGTAGAATGTGAATCGTTATTTGATGAAGATAAGCCAATCATTGCAGGTGTATTCATAAATCGTTTAAACAAAGATATGGCCTTACAAAGTGATATAACTGTAAACTATGCACTTAATAAAACAGGTGTAAAAGTATCTTATAAACAATTAGAAACAGATTCCAAATATAATACTTATAAATATAAAGGATTACCTGTAGGACCAGTATCTAATGTGTGTGTTGATACAATGAATGCAGTAGTGAATTATACAAAATCTGATTACTTATTCTTCTTCGCAAAAGAAGATGGTACAGTCATCTATTCTAAAACAGTATCCGAACATGAAAAAGCAGTAGAAAAATATAGGTGGTATTAATGAGAAGTTTAGAAGAAATTGAACAAGATGCATTAAGCAGAAATATACCTGTTATGCAAAAAGAGGGCATCCTCTTTTTGATTGATCAATTAAATAAAATACATGCTAAAAATGTACTAGAAATAGGAAGTGCTGTAGGATACAGCGCAATGATGATGGTCACTCATGTAGAAAATCTACATGTAGATACGATTGAGTTGAATGATGAACGTCATTATGAAGCCGTTCAAAATATCAAAGAACACAATCTTGCATCTTATATCACATTATTTCATGATGATGCTTTAACCTTTGATACAACCTATTTGAAAGAAAATTATGATTGTTTATTTATTGATGCCGCAAAAGCACAATATCAAAAATTCTTTGAAAAGTATGTGCCATTTGTGAAAGAGGATGGGATTATCATCGTAGATAACCTAGATTTTCATGGTATGATTTTTGATATTGATCATATAAAGAATAGAAATACAAGACAACTTGTAAGAAAAATTAAACGTTTCAAAGATTGGATTTTCAATCATGAAGCATATGATGTTGAATATCATCAAGTGGGTGATGGTATATGTGTTATTAGGAGAAAGAAATGAAGATTATCTTATCATTAAATAATGAAAACTTAATCTATGATTATAAATCAATGGGTATTGATACATTTGTGTTAGGATGTACCCATTCTTTTTATACACCAAAATTATTTAGTATTGATGAAATCAATACAATTGTAGAAAACAATGAAGATTGTCATTTCTACGTTTCAATGAATCATTTATATGATCAGACTCAAATAAAAGAGATTGAAACATTTATTAAATCACTAAGCACTAAAGTAACAGGTATTTTATTTCATGACTTAGGTGTGCTTCAAATTGTAAAAGAAAATCATTTAAATTTTAAAATGATTTATAATCCAGAAACATTGAACACAAATGTAGAAACGATTAATACATTATCAAAATATGGTATAGATGGTGCAATGGTTTCAAGAGTTATACCTCTTGAAGAAGCACTAGAAATTCAAAAATCATCTAAGGTACCAACAATATTATTTGGTCATGGGGTTGAATATGTTGCAGCTACGAAAAGAGAGTTAATCTCTAATTATAACGATGTCTCTCATTTATCTTTAGAAAAGAATCATACATATAGAATTAACAATAAAGATAGTGATTTATACTTTTTAATGTATGAAGACCATCATGGGACACACTTCTTTACCGAAACAAGATTATATACATTAGATTTATTTAATATCATTAAAGACTTTGACTATTTATATATTGAAACATTATTTATGGATGAGCAAGAATCCATAGAAACTGCTTCAATTTATAGTGATTGTTTAAATGCACTCAATAATCACTCGTACGATAAGGAAGTAAAAGAATATTTACCATTACTTAGAAAGTTAGGATATCCTATGTCACAAGGATTCTTATTTGATAATACAGTATATAAATTAGATGAAATAAGGAAATTAGACGATGAAAGAAATAAGTAAAATCATAGATGGGAAAAGAGTCATCGTTAAAAAACCAGAACTACTTGCGCCTGCAGGTAATTTAGAAAAACTAAAAGTAGCGATTATATATGGTGCAGATGCGGTATTTGTAGGTGGAAAAGAATTCTCCTTAAGATCACAAGCCTCTAACTTTTCCTTGGATGACATTAAAGAAGCAGTACAATTTGCGAATCAGTATGGTGCTAAGATTCATGTGACATGTAATATTATCTTACATAAAGATAACTTAGAAGGGATTAAAGAATACTTAGTTGCATTAGATAAAATAGGCGTAGCTGCAATCATTGTGGCAGATATCTATATACTAGATCTCGCAAAGTCATTAAACTTAAAGTTAGAAGTACATGTTTCAACGCAACTTTCTACTTTAAATCTAAAAGCGATAGAATTCTATCATTCACTTGGAATGGATCGTGTCGTATTAGGAAGAGAAACAACCTATGAAGATTTAAAAGAAATTATGAAACAAACACCTGTGGATATTGAATACTTTATTCATGGCGCTATGTGTATTCATTATTCAGGAAGATGTATGTTATCTAATTATATGAGTCGTAGGGATGCTAATAGAGGTGGTTGTTCACAATCATGCCGTTGGTTCTATGATATCTATGATGGCGATCAACAGTTAAATACTGATATCCCATTTTCAATGAGTAGTAAAGATATGGCGCTAGTAGATCATATTCCTGAGTTAATAGAATTAGGTGTTGATTCATTTAAGATTGAAGGAAGAATGAAATCAGTACACTATATCGCTACAGTTGTTTCTACTTATAGAAAATTAATAGATGCTTATTGTGAAGATCCTGATCATTTTATAATGAGTGATTTTTATAAAAACGAATTACATAAAGCTGCCAATCGTGCTTTATGTCATGGCTTCTTCTATAATCATCCTACTAGTCATGAACAACTCTTTAATTTAAGAGATGAACATCCAACACAAGACTTTGTATTAAGAGTATTAGATTACAATCCAAATACAAAAGAAGCATTGATTGAATCTAGAAACTATTTTAAGCTTGGAGATACTATAGAAATATTCTCTCCAGTACATGATAACATCATGATTAAAGTAGATAAATTATATAATGAAAATCATGAAGAAATAGAAGTAAGTAATCATCCGATGGATATTTTATATTTACTTGTAGAAGCAGAGGTTGTAAAAGATGATATGGGTAGAAAGGTTAGATGATATGAAAGTTATAGGCATTGCTGGAGGGACCGCTTCAGGAAAATCATATATTACTAATCAAGTCATTGAACAACTTCAATTACATCATACCATTATTAAAATAGGGTTAGATGATTATTATAAGTTACAAGCAAATAAGACGTATGAAGAAAGATGCTTGACTAACTATGATCATCCTTCAGCTTTTGATTTTTATATGTTAGTACAACACATTAAAGAATTAAAAAGTGGTAAAAGCATATTAAAACCTACCTATGATTATACAATTCATAATCGTAGTAATATTACAGAAAAGGTTAGCCCTGCAGATATCCTTGTATTAGAAGGATTATTTACTTTACAAGATACAAATCTATTCAAAGAATGTGACTATACTATTTATATTGATGCAGTAGATGACATACGATTTATAAGAAGACTACAAAGAGATATGAAAGAACGTGCAAGAAGTGTTGAATCCGTTATTGACCAATATCTTACAACGGTTAAGCCAATGCATGATTTATATATTGCACCTTCTAAAAATAAAGCAGATTTGGTGATTGATAACTCTACAAATGAAAAAGTAGATATAGAGGCTATTGTATCTAAAATAGAAAGCATTCTTTTATAATGCTAGTAATTTATAAAATTTTATGATAATATAATCGCGCGAGGTGAACACAATGGATAATAAAGTATTATTAACACTTGAAGGTATAGAAAAATTAAAAGCTGAAAAGAAACATTTAATTGATGTAGAAAGACCTAAGAACATTGAAGAATTACAATTAGCACGTTCTCAAGGTGACTTATCAGAAAACGCTGACTATGATGCAGCTAGAGAAAAACAAGCACATATTGAATCAAGAATTAAAGAAATTGATTCAATGTTACAACATGCACAAATTATCGATGAATCTGAAATGGATACAAACATCGTTAAACCAGGTGCTACTGTTGATATTTTAGACTTATCTGAAAAAGATGCTGAAGTAGAAACACTTACTATTGTAGGTACATTCGAAACAGATCCATTAAATGGTAAGATTTCAAATGAATCTCCATTAGCTAAAGCATTATTAGATCATTCATTAAATGAAATCGTTACTGTTGGGGTTGCAGAGCCTTACGATGTAAAGATTGTCGCAATTAGATATTAATAAAACGGGCATTGCCCGTTTTTATTTTAGATTATATATGGATATGATATACTACTAAATAAAGTAGGTGATTATATGAAACTATATTTTAAACAAAATCTTTTCTCAATTTTAGATAGTTATAAGATTTATTATGAAAATGGCAGTATTGCTTATGAAGTCCATGGTGAGTTAGCATTAAGCCATAAATTAAGAATATATGACGCTAAAGGAAATGAAGTGGGTCTAGTAAAACAAAAAATCATTACATTACTTCCAAAGTTTTGCTTATATGTTAATGGTGAATCCTTTGGTGAATTAAAGAGAAAGCTTTCTTTATTATTTCCTAGCTATGAATTAACGTATAACCATTGGTATGTAAGTGGTGATCTATTTGAATGGAATTATGAAATTCTAGATGAAAATGACCAACTTGTAGCGACTGTATCTAAACAACTATTTCATCTAACAGATCATTATGTGATAGATGTAGTAAATGAAAAAGATGCATTATTAGCGCTTATGTTTACACTTGCCATAGATGCAGAAAAATGTTCAAGAGATAATGGATAAAATAAAAGTGGGATGATCCCACTTTTTCATTTCAATCTTTTATTCTATCCAACCAAAATGCTTACAAGCATTATATATACCGTTATTCTCAACGTCCGTTGTAATATAAGTTGCTTTTTCTTTTAGTTCATCACATGCATTACCCATTGCGATACATTCCCATTCGTTAGTAAACATGCTTAAATCATTTTTACCATCACCAAATACAACAACATCTTTGTATTCGCCACCAAAGTGATCTACGATCTTTTTAATCCCTTTAGATTTATCTGTTGGTTCACAAAAGAAATATTCTTTGTGATATCTACACCAAGGAACTTTATTAATAGATTCTAGTTTAAATTCATTCGGATAGAAACAAGCAACATATACTTTATAGATTTGATCATAATCTCTAGGATTTAAATTTTCTATCACTTCACAAGACATATATTCATCATGAGTGAATTCATAAAAAGTATTATCTGGACATAATCTTCTCATTTCATTATCTGGAGAGAATCCCCATGGATATCCTTTCTTAATGCATTCATCTATGACTGCTAAGCAATCTTCGTAGTTTAAAGGCTCAATACCTAATAATTCTCCATTAATAGTAATGCCATTACCACCATCACTTACCATGTTTTTAAATCCTAATTCGTCTAAGTATTTTTTAGCCATGGCATAAGATCTACCTGTTGCGATAGCTACAAAATGTCCTGCTTCTCTCAGCTTTTCAATAGCCAATTTTGCGCTTTTAGGTACATATTGACTGCTGTTTGGTGTACTTGTAGCTAGTGTGCCATCTATATCAAAAAAGAAATATTTCATTTTCCACCTCTGATTCATTATAACATATAAAATTATAACAAAAAAATTAATAAAACTTAATACTTGAAAGTTATTTTTAAAAGAGTATGATAAGCATTTGCTAAAGGGGGAACATTAAAATGAAAGAAATATTATCTTTCATTTTAAT
>R03__coassemble_1055_pt1 | contig 13754 bp, 10 predicted proteins | sample R03__metabat2_low_PE_061 | metagenome-assembled genome bin R03 | reverse complement strand
TACGCATCGAAATGATGATGAGGCTATATCGATTCTTAAATTTTTAATAAGTCAAGAATTTCATGAAGCCTCTATGATTTATAGTGAATATTTATTAGATCAAAATAAATATGAAGAAGGTATTGATGTACTTAAAGATTTATTAAATTATGAATATTTACCTGCATATATTAGATATGCTGAATATTTAGAAAAAGGAATATATATCAAAAAAGATATCAATAAAGCCTTTGATTTAATTCAATATTGTGCAAATTTAAACGATTCTACAGCAATCTGTAAATTAGGATATTTCTATGATGAAGGAATTGTAGTAGAAAAAGATGTTAAATATGCTGCAGAGTTATATAAAAAATCTGCTGATATGGGTAATCCTAGAGGAATGGTCAATTTAGGCTATTTCTATGAAAAAGGTATTGTTTTTAGAAAAAGCTTAAAAAAGGCTTTCTCATTATATAAACAAGCTGCTGATTTAGGCTTTGATATAGGTATGTGCAATTTAGCATGGCTATATGAAGAGGGTATTGGTACTAAAAAGGATGGTAATAAAGCCATTGAGTACTACAATAAAGCTATTGATTTAGGTAATCCTAGGGCGATGTATAATTTAGCTTGTTTATATGAAGAAGGTAGTGTAACAAAAAGAAATTTAACTAAAGCATATGAGTTATTTTTAAAAGCTTCTCAATATGATTATCCACCATCTTTTTCGTGTTTAGCTACATACTATGAACAAGGTATAGAAGTTGAAAAAGATACGACTAAAGCCTATGAACTTTATTGTAAATCGGCTTCTTTAAATGACTTAAATGGTTTATATCATAAAGCAAAATGTTTAGAAAATGGTATTGGTACTAGAAGAAATAGAAAACAAGCATTAAAAATATATTGTCAATTAGCGGATTATACAAATTATCCTGCTAGTTTTGACGCTGGAAGATGTTATTTATATGGTATAGGTACATTGGTTGATTATAAACAAGCAATCAATTATTTTTATAAATCTAAAGAATATAAAAATGATAGCTATTATTATTTGGCTATATGTTTAAAAGAGTTAGACAAATTAGATTTGGCAATTGAATGTTGTAAGCTTGCGGTTAATTTAAATGTAATGCATAGTAATGAATTATTAGATGAATTGTTATATTTAGTTAATGAGGTAGAATAATGAAATCAAAAATATTAGTTGTAGATGATGAATCAGATATCAGAGAATTAATTGGCTTCTATATTGAAAAAGAAGGTTTTGAAATGTTAGAAGCCAGTGATGGTGAAGAAGCGTTAGATATTGTTGAAAACGAATATGTTGATTTAGCAATCGTAGATATTATGATGCCTAAAATGGATGGGTATGAATTTGTTGAGGAAATAAAATCATTTAAAGATATTCCTGTTATTATGTTATCGGCTAAATCACAATCTATTGATAAATTAAGAGGTTTTGATTTAGGAATAGATGATTATGTTACTAAACCTTTTGATGCAGATGAGTTGATTGCAAGAGTTAAAACTGTATTGAAAAGATACTCTATTAATACTAATAATATTATTAATATTAAAGATGTCGTATTTGATGGTGATAATTATGTTATTAAATATAAAGATGAATTAATTCATCTTCCTTTAAAACAATTTGAATTAGTTTTCGAATTAGCTAAAAATCCAAATCAAATTTATTCTCGTGAACAACTTATTGAAAAAATCTGGGGATTTGATTACGAAGGATTTGATCGTACAGTGGATGTACATATAAAAAGAATAAGAGAAAACTTATCTCATATACCTGATATTAAAATTGTAACTGTTAGAGGATTGGGCTATAAATTAGAGGTTAATGAATAATGAAATCAATTTATAGTAGATTAATTAGCGTATATTTTATCAGTATTATATTAGCTGTTACTATTTCAGGCGCTATTTCTACTCAAAGAAATAACGTTGATATTGTTAAACAAGCAGACAATGAATTAAGTGAATCAAGTAATTATATTTGTTCGTTACTTAATTCTTATTCTGATATAGAATTACATCAATTATTATCCAATTATAGTAATTGTACGAATATGTCTTTTACCATTATTGATGAATTTGGTAACAACATTAATTATGGTGATATTTCTATCTCATTATCAAAAAAAGAAATAGATAAATTATTAAATTCTAAAAACAAATCAATTATTACTTCTAATAAAAGTTATAGACAACTGACATCTGTATATACATTAAATAATAATCAAAGATATATTGTGATGGTTGAATATAATCTATCTGAAGCAATGAATAACTTCTATGAAAATGGGATTGTAACCATTTTATGTGTCGTTATACCTGGTAGTTTAGTATTCTTGTTATTTGCGGATATCATTGTTAAACCAATATCAAAACTTACTAAAGCAAACAACGAACTAGCTAAAGGTAACTATCATGTTAGAGTGAATTATTCAGGTAACGACGAGATCTCAGAATTAAATAGGTCATTTAACAGAATGGCATCCGTTTTAGATAAACAAGAAAAAACCAGGCAACAATTTATTTCTGATGTATCTCATGAGTTTCAAACACCACTTACTGCTATTAGTGGTTTTGCAAAGATTTTAAAAGAAGAAAGCTTAACTGAAACTCAAAGAAAAAAATATGCCGATATTATCTTATTTCAATCAAATCGTTTATCCTCATTAGCTAAAAATATGTTACAATTAACGATGCTTGATAGTGATACTATTGATTTAAATATAGAAAATTATAATTTAAAAGATCAATTAGATCGTGTTGTTGAATCACATTTACCAATTGCTTTAAATAAAAATATTGAAATTGAATATATTTGTGATAAAGATGAATATATTATTGATGCGGATCAATCACGTCTTGAACAAGTATGGAATAATTTATTTTCCAATGCGATTAAATACACTCAAGAAAATGGTGTTATTACTTTAACTTTAAAAAAATCTTTTTCAGAAATAGAAGTATCTTTAGCAGATACGGGAATAGGTATGAATAAAGATGCTCTAACACATATTTTTGATAGATTTTATAGAGAAGATAAATCAAGAGGTATTGAAGGTAATGGATTAGGATTATCTATTGTAAAAAGAATTGTAGATTTACATGGCTACAAAATTGATGTTTCATCAGTTGTAGATGGAGGTAGTGTATTTACAATTCATATTCCAATTACACATAATCTTTTGAATTTAAGGAAAGGATAGTTATATGTTTTTAAAAAGAATTGAACTTCATGGATTTAAATCTTTTGCAGATCAATCAGTTATAGAATTTCAACCAGGAATTACTGGCGTAGTAGGACCAAATGGTTGCGGAAAGAGTAATATAGCTGATGCAGTAAGATGGGTACTAGGTGAACAATCTGTTAAATCGTTACGTGGTAGTACAATGAGTGATGTAATTTTTAACGGGAGTGAAGATAGAAAACCTCAAAATTTAGCTGAAGTCACATTAGTTTTTGATAATGAAGATCATTATTTTAATGTAGATTATAACGAAGTACAAATTACTAGACGATTGTATCGTGCAGATAACGAGGCTGAATATTTAATTAATAAAGAACCAGTAAGATTAAAAGATATTCTAGATTTAATGATGGATACAGGTCTTGGCAGAGATTCTTTATCCATTATATCTCAAGGAAATATCTCTACATTTGCGGATAGTAAACCTGAAAATCGTAGAGGTATGTTTGAAGAAGCTGCTGGTGTAGCTAAATATAAGAAAAGAAAAGATGAATCTATTCGTAAATTAGAACGTACAATGAATAACTTAGAAAGAGTTGAAGATATTTGTACAGAATTAGAAAAACAAGTAGGTCCATTGAAAAGACAAAAAGAAAAAGCAGAAACATATCTTGAATTAAAAGATGAACTAGAATCAATAGAAGTAAATGTACTAGTAAAATCTATTAAATCATTATCTGATGAATTGGCTTCAATACGTAATGAAATAAAATCATTAGAAGCTTCTAAGGTGGCTAAAGAAGGGGAAATATTAATTTCTGAACAAAACAATGATGATTTAAAACAACGTATGTTTGATTTAGATAATGAAGTCAATAATTTACAATCTGATTTACTTGTTGCGATGAATAATGTTAATGAACTTGAAACTAGACAAGTAGAAATTACAATGCATCGTCAACATTTAATGGAATCTAATGATCAAGCATCATTACAAACTCGTATTGAACTATTAAAAGAAACATTAAATGATGCTATCATTGAATATAACGATAATGTTAAAAGATATACTGAAGTTAAAGAAGAATTATCTAATTTAAAACAACAATCTTCTGATTCTTCTAATAATCTAGATGTTATTCATAGAACCATTGAATCAACGACTATTGAATTAAATGGTTTAAGAAATGAACATACTAGATTAGTGGATGAAATTAATAACAATTCTAGATATTCGTATGGTGTTAAATCTATTTTAGATTCAAAGAACTCACTTAATGGAATAGTAGGGGTTTTAGGAGAATTAGTACAAGTAGATGAAGCATATGAAGATGCATATAATGTTGCGATAGGAGCTGCTAACAACTTCATTATTACAAAAACAAACGAAGATGCTAGAAATGCCATATCATTCTTAAAGAAAAATAATTCAGGTAGAGCAACTTTCTTGCCAATTGATACAATGAGTCCAAGAAGCTTAAGAGATGAACATAAGGTTATTTGTGAAAACTTTGATGGATATCTTGGTGTTATGAGTGACTTTGTATCAAGTAAAGAAGAGATTGATTCTATTATTTTAAATCAATTAGGTAATGTAATTGTTACAGAAACATTACAAGATGCAACTGAATTATCTAAATTAACTTATGCAAGATATAAGGTTGTTACACTGGATGGTGAAGAAGTACATGTTGGTGGTAGCTTAACTGGTGGTAGTAAAAATAAAAAATCAAATCCATTTAATGCAAAACACAGACTAACTGATTTAGAAAATGATATTAAAATTAAAGAATCTCAATTAATTGATTTAAAATCTAAATTAAATGACTTAGAAAATGATTCTAGAGAAATCTCTCATCAATTACTTCAAAAACAAATGGGATTTGCAAAAATAGAATTAACTCTTACTAATAAAAAGAGTGAATTAAATACGATTAAGTCTGAATATGAAGAACTTACAAATCAATCTGTTGAGTTAGACGAAATATCAAATGGTATTAAGAATAATGAAGTCTTAGTTGCTTTAAATGATGCAAAAGCTACAAGAGATCGTTTAACAGAAACAATACAATCAAAACGTGAATTACGTATGAGTTATGTAAATGATTCAGAACAAATCGAAACTTCACTTAAAGCATTAAGAAAAGATTTAAGAGAAATTAATGACCAAATCAGTAATCATCAAGTAAATGAAGCTAAAAATGATACTGAACTCAATAATCAATTAAATCGTTTAAATGAAACATATAAGATGACATTTGATTATGCTGCAGAAAATTATTATAAAGAAATTGATTATGATAAAGCAGTAATTAGAGTTAAAGATTTAAGAAGAGAAATAGAATCTTTAGGTAATGTCAATTTAGACGCAATTGAAGAATACAAGGAAGTTTCTACTCGTTTTGAAACTTTAAATAATCAACGATTAGATTTAATAGATGCTAGAGAAACTATTCTTAAAGCAATTAGTGAAATGGATGAAATCATGATTGAAAGATTTGATGATACATTCCATAAAATTAATCATGAATTTAATCATGTATTTAGAAGTTTATTTGGCGGTGGTAAAGCTGAATTAAAATATACTGATCCAGATAATATATTGGAAACAGGTATTGATATTGATGTAGTACCACCAGGTAAAGCAAAACAAAATATTTCTCTTTTCTCAGGTGGAGAAAAAGCCTTAATCGCAATTTCATGTTTATTTGCGATTTTAAGAGTAAGACCTGTACCTATGTGTATATTAGACGAATGTGAAGCGGCATTAGATGTTGCTAATGTTGAAAGATATGCAAAATATTTAAGACAATTCTCACAAACTACACAATTTATTGTTGTAACACATAGAGAAGGGACAATGGCTGAATGTGACTTATTATACGGTGCTACTATGCAACAAAAAGGTGTCACTAAATTAGTAAGTGTTAAATTAAAAGATGCTATTGATATGGCAGAAAATGCTTAGAGGTAACTATGGGATTTTTTAGTAGAATAAAAGAAACATTAGTAGGTAATAATACAAATCAAAATGATAAATATGTTGCTGGATTAGATAAATCAAATGCATCATTCTCTGATAAAATCAATGCACTTGCTGCTAGATATAGAGAATTAGATGATGATTATTTTGAAGAGTTAGAAAACATATTAATCATGAGTGATGTAGGTGTTAATATGGTTATGACTATTGTAGATGAAATAAAAAAAGAAGTTCGTCTACAAAACATTACTAATCCAAAAGAAATCAATGAAATCATTATAGATAAAATGTTTGTAATCTATGCAAATGATTCTTTTATGACTTCTAAGATTCAATATGCAAATGAAGGACTTACTGTTATTTTAATGGTGGGTGTTAATGGTGCTGGCAAAACGACAACGATTGCTAAATTAGCTAAAAGAATGTTAGATGAAGGTAAGACTGTTATGGTTGCTGCAGGGGACACTTTTAGAGCTGGTGCTATTGATCAATTAGCCGTTTGGGCAGATCGATTAAATATTGAATGCGTCAAAGGTAAAGAGGGTGGAGACCCATCATCAGTTGTATATGATGCAGTTAATAAAGCGAAAGAAGAAAAAGTTGATGTTTTAATAGTAGATACTGCTGGAAGACTTCAAAATAAAGTTAATCTAATGAAAGAATTAGAGAAAACGAATAGAGTTATTCAAAAAGAAATTCCTGATGGTCCTCATGAAACATTATTAGTAGTTGATGCTACTACTGGGCAAAATGGTATATCTCAAGCTACAGAATTTTCTAAAATCACAAACATTACTGGTATTGTACTTACTAAAATGGATGGTACTAGTAAGGGTGGTATTGTTTTATCAATTAAAGATGCTTTAAATATTCCGGTTAAGTTTATTGGCTTAGGTGAAACAATGGATGATTTACAAGAATTTGATCTTGAACAATATATTTATGGTTTATGTAAAAATCTAATGGAGTAATTTTATGTCAAAAAAAGAACTAGAAAAAACTCAAAGAATGAATTTACTTATGGATTGTTATTTAGAACTACTTACTGATAAGCAACAAGAATATTTAACTTTATATTATAGTGATGATTTATCTCTATCTGAAATCGCAAATGATCTTGGTGTTAGTAGAAATGCTGTACATGATAATTTATCTAGAGCTGGACATATATTAGAAGAATATGAAAGTAAATTGCATTTACTAGAAAAACATAAAGAAAGATTAGAATTAATCGATAAAATAAAACAAGAAGAAAGTAACTCAAGAGAATCGCTATATGATTATCTTGAAATGTTAAAAACAATATAGGAGGTATCTATGGCATTTGAATCGTTATCTGATCGTTTACAGTCTTCATTAAAGAAGATTCGTGGTCAAGCAACATTAACTGAAGAAAACATGGATGAAATGTTACGTGAAATACGTTTAGCATTATTAGAAGCCGATGTAAACTATGATGTTGTTAAAGAATTTATTAAAAGTACAAAAGAAAAAGCACTTGGTCAAGATGTTATAGGTAGTCTTAAACCTGGACAACTAGTTGTAAAGATTGTCCATGATGAATTAGTAGAGTTACTTGGTGGTGAAGTTTCATCTATTAACTTTGATAAAAAACCAACTATTATTATGATGGTAGGTTTACAAGGCTCAGGGAAAACAACTTCTGCGGCTAAATTAGCTTCATTATTTCAAAGAAAAGAAGCTAAAAAGCCATTATTAGTTGCTTGCGATATTTATAGACCTGCTGCAGTTGCTCAACTTAAAACATTAGGTCAACAACTAAATATTCCAGTTTACGAAGAAGGAACAACTGCAAAAGCTGAAGATATCGCAACTCACGCTTTAGGATATGCTTTTTCACATGGTAATGATGTTATTATCATTGATACGGCTGGTCGTTTACAAATAGATCAACCTTTAATGAAAGAATTATCTAATATTAAAGAATTAGTACATCCTTCTGAAATACTACTCGTTGTAGATGCATTAACTGGGCAAGATATTGTCAATGTTGCTGCTTCATTTAATGAACAACTATCTTTAACAGGTGCTATCTTAACAAAATTAGATGGTGACTCTCGTGGTGGGGGTGCATTATCTATTTCACATGTTACACATGTTCCAATTAAATATATTGGTACTGGTGAAAAATTAGATCAAATAGATGCCTTTTATCCAGATAGAATGGCTGATAGAATTTTAGGCATGGGTGATGTTGTATCTTTAGTTGAAAAGGTACAAGATGTTTATGATGAAAAAGATTCTATGAAGACATTCGAAAAGATGAAAAGGGGTACTTTTGATCTTAATGATATGTTAGAACAAATGCATCAAATCACTAAATTAGGTCCATTATCTGGAATTATGAAGATGATTCCTGGTATGGGAAACAATATGCCTGATATTAATGATGAAGATGCGAAAGTAAGACTTAAAAATGTTGAAGCGTTAATTTATTCTATGACTCCTGCTGAGCGTAAAGATCCTTCAATTCTTAATGCAAAAAGAAAAGAAAGAATTGCGAAAGGTTCTGGAAAACAAGTAAGCGATGTAAATAAATTATTAAAACAATTTGAGCAATCTAAAGAAATGATGAAACGTATATCTAATTTAGATCCAAATACTGGTATGCCTTTACATAATTCTAAAAAGAATGTTCAACAACCAAATCCTTATCGCAAAAAAGAAAGACATAAGAAAAAGAAGAAAAGATAATCTTTAATCCTGTAATAAATTTACAGGATTTTATTTTTTTAGCACAAAAGTGTTGACAGTGCTAAAAGTATATGTATAATATAATTAGCACAAAGGAAAAAAGAGTGCTAAAGGTGGTAATTATGTTAACTGCAAGACAAATGTTAATATTTAAATGTATTGTTGAAGAGTTTATTGAAACAGCTGAACCTGTTGGAAGTAAACTTTTGATGACTAAATATTCATTACCATATTCAAGTGCTACTATTAGAAACGAAATGAGTTATCTAGAATCAATTGGCTATATTGAAAAAACTCATACATCTTCTGGTAGAGTACCAAGTGATGCTGGTTATAGATATTATGTAGAAACTTTACTAGAAAGAGATGTTGATGAAGAAATTAAGAATCAAGTAAGTGTTTTATTCAATAATAGAGGCAAGAAATCTATTGATACTTTAATCAAGGATAGTTGCAATATATTATCTGAATTAACACACTTAACTACAGTAGCTTTAGGCCCTTCATCAAGCTATGAAAAGTTACAACATATATCATTAATTCCTTTAAATGAAAACACTGTTACAGCAATCATAGTTACTGACAAAGGTCATGTTGAAAATAGAACATTTAATATTAAAAGTAATGCTTATCGTGAAGATCTTAATAGTTGTGTAGATGTGATGAACGAATTACTTGAAGGAACACCAATTAATGAAGTTGCTTATCATTTAGAAAAAGATGTTAAACCAATTTTAAATGCCAAAGTAAAAGAGCACGAAGCTTTATTTAATGCTTTTCTAGATGCATTTATGCAATTTGCAAGTAGTGATATTTATTTTTCTGGAAAAGATAAATTATTATACCAACCAGAATATAACGATGTTAATAAACTAAGAAGACTTGTAAGTGCATTTGAAAATGCGACAAGTTGGCAAAACTTTACACCAATCGCAATCGAAGATGGTGTAACAGTTAAAATTGGAAGTGATTCTCCAATTAAAGATATGGATGATGTATCTGTTATAAGTGCTTCATTTAAAACTCCTAATGATTCTAAAGGTTCAATTTCTGTTATTGGACCAACAAGAATGCCTTATGAAAGAGTTGTATCTTTAGTTGAATATATTTCTAAAACAATAGAGGATGTTTTATTTGAAGATGAAAAGTGGGGTGAATAAAGTGTCTGAAGATAAAAAAGTAGAAGATGTTGAAGAAACTGAAGTTGAAGATGTTGAAGAAGAAACTGAAGTATCATTAGATCAACAATTAGAAGATGCTTTAAAAGAAGCAGATAAATGGAAAAATGATTATTATAAAGTATTTGCGGATATGCAAAACTTAAAATCAAGATTAGAAAAAGAACATCAAAATTCTTTGAAATATATGATGCAATCATTTATTGAAGAATTGTTACCTGTTATTGATAATTTTGAAAGATCATTGAATGTAGAAAACCCTTCAGAAGAAATTCAAAATTTCTTAAAAGGGAACGAGATGATTTTTAATCAATTAATGGATATTTTAAAGAAAAATGGTGTTGAAGTGATTGAAGCTCAAGGTAAAGAATTTGATCCAAATTTACATCAAGCAGTTATGACTACAGATGATGAAAATTATGATTCAAATATTGTCGTAGAAGAGCTTCAAAAAGGATATAAATTGAAAGACCGCGTTATTCGTGCGTCTCTTGTGAAAGTTAATAACTAATTTAGGAGGTAATTATTATGGGTAAAATTATTGGTATTGACTTAGGTACTACAAATTCATGCGTAAGTGTTATGGAAAATGGTGAAGCAAAAGTAATTGCGAATCCAGAAGGTTTAAGAACTACACCATCAGTTGTTTCATTTAAAAATGGTGAAATTATTGTTGGGGAAGCTGCAAAAAGACAAGCAGTAACAAATAAAGAAACAATTATGTCAATTAAAAGACATATGGGTGAATCTTATAAAGTAAATGCAAATGGAAAAGATTATACACCTCAAGAAGTATCTGCAATGATTTTACAAAACTTAAAATCAACTGCAGAAAACTATTTAGGTGAACCAGTAACTCAAGCTGTTATTACTGTTCCTGCATATTTCAATGATGCACAAAGACAAGCTACTAAAGATGCTGGTAAGATCGCTGGATTAGAAGTTGAACGTATTATTAACGAACCAACTGCAGCAGCTTTAGCATTTGGTATTGACAAATTAGATAAAGAACAAAAAGTTTTAGTATATGACTTAGGTGGTGGTACTTTTGACGTATCTATCTTAGACTTAGCAGATGGTATGTTTGAAGTATTAGCTACTGCAGGTGACAACAAACTTGGTGGAGATGATTTCGATAAGAAAGTAATGGATTATATTGTTGCTGAATTCAAAAAAGATCAAGGTGTTGATTTATCTGCTGATAACATGGCTATGCAAAGAGTTAAAGAAGCTGCTGAAAAAGCTAAAAAAGATTTATCTGGTATGATGCAAACAAATATTTCATTACCATTTATCTCAGCTGGTGCAGCTGGACCTTTACACTTAGAAATGTCTTTAACTAGAGCTAAATTTGATGAATTAACTAAAGATTTAGTTGATAGAACTGAAGGACCTGTAAAACAAGCATTATCTGATGCTGGAATGAGTGCAAGTGAAATTGATCAAGTATTATTAGTTGGTGGTTCTACAAGAATCATTGCCGTACAAGAATCAGTTAAGAGATTATTAGGAAAAGAACCTAATAAGTCAGTAAACCCTGATGAAGTTGTATCTATGGGTGCTGCTATCCAAGGTGGTGTAATTGCTGGTGATGTAAAAGATGTAGTATTACTTGATGTTACTCCATTATCATTAGGTATTGAAACTATGGGCGGTGTAATGACTGTATTAATCGAAAGAAATACTACTATTCCAACTACAAAATCACAAATTTTCTCAACTGCTGTTGATAACCAACCAGCTGTAGATATCAATGTATTACAAGGTGAAAGATCTATGGCTAAAGATAATAAACAATTAGGTTTATTTAAATTAGATGGTATTCAACCAGCTCCTAGAGGTGTACCACAAATCGAAGTTACATTTAATATCGATGTTAATGGTATTGTAAATGTTAAAGCTAAAGATATGTCTACACAAAAAGAACAATCTATCACAATTCAAAATTCAACTGGATTATCAGATGAAGAAATCGATAGAATGGTTAAAGAAGCTGAAGCTAATAAAGCAGAAGATGATAAGAAACGTGCTGATGTAGAAACTAGAAATAAAGCTGAACAAATGATCAATGAAATTGATAAATCTTTAGCTGAACAAGGTGATAAGATCGATGCAGCTCAAAAAGAATCAGCTACTAAGTTAAGAGATGAATTAAAGACAGCATTAGACAACAATGATATGGATACATTAAATGCAAAAATGAGTGAACTTGAACAAATGGCTCAACAAATGGCAGCATATCAATATCAACAAGCACAAGGTGCAAATCCAAATGCTGATGCTTCATCAAATCCAAATGATGATGTAGTTGATGCAGATTTCACTGAAAAGAATTAATAAATTAAGCCAAGGGAAAACCTTGGCTTATCCTAATATTTAAGGAGAACTTAAATGGCAGAAAAAAGAGATTATTATGAAGTACTTGGGATTAATAAAAACGCAAGTACTGATGAAATAAAAAAAGCATATAGAAAATTAGCTAAAACATATCATCCTGATGTATATAAAGGGGATGATGCTGAAGAAAAATTCAAAGAAGTTCAAGAAGCATATGATGTTTTAAGTGATGAAAACAAAAAAGCTGCTTATGATCGTTATGGTCATGCTGCATTTGAACAAGGTGGCTTTGGCGGTGCTGGCGGAGGCTTTGGAGGATTCGGTGGCGCTGGTGGTTTTGAAGATGTTGATTTCGGAGATATTTTTGGAAGTTTCTTTGGTGGCGGTTCTTCAAGAAGCAGAAGAAATACTGGTCCAATGAAAGGTCAAGATCGTTATGTTCATTTAGAAATTGATTTCTTAGATGCAATTAATGGTATTACAAAAGATATTAAAATCAATTATGATGAAAGTTGTCCACATTGTAATGGTAGTGGAGCAGAGAGTAGTTCTGATATTGAAACATGTTCAAGATGTAATGGTAGAGGAACGATTCAAACTCAACAAAGAACTTTTATTGGTAATGTATTGAGTGAAACTGCATGTCCTGAATGTGGTGGAACAGGTAAGAAAATCAAAGTAAAATGTCATCAATGTCATGGTAATGGTTACATTAATAAAAATGCGACTGTTGAATTAAAGATTCCAGCAGGTATTGATAATGGACAATCATTACGTGTACCTGGTAAAGGTTCAAGAGGCATTAATGGTGGTCCTAATGGCGATTTAATTGTTGAAATTGGTATTAGACCACATAAACATTTTAAACGCCAAGGTAGAGATATTTTAATTGAAGTACCAATTAGTATTGTTGATGCTACATTAGGATGTAAAGTCGATGTACCTACAGTTTATGGCGATGTTGAAATGACTATTCCAGAAGGAACTCAACCTGGTGCTACTTTAAGATTAAAGGGTAAAGGTGTTAAGGCTATTAATGGTAATATGGTAGGAGATCAATATGTAAAAATTGATGTTAAAGTTCCTACTAAATTATCTAAGAAAGAAAAACAGTTATATACTGATTTAAGAAATGAATCAGGAAAAAATAGTATATTTGATACATTTAAGAAGAGTTTTAAATAAACTCTTCTTTTTTTTGATAATAAAAAAAGCGATACAAATGTATCGCATATTTTTACTAAGCACCTTTTCTTAAAGTTCTTAATTCTCTAGCTGAGATCTTAACTTTTGTTGGTTTACCATTTACTAAAATAGTAGCTTTTTGTAAGTTAACATTCCATC
>R03__coassemble_1044_pt1 | contig 13835 bp, 13 predicted proteins | sample R03__metabat2_low_PE_061 | metagenome-assembled genome bin R03 | reverse complement strand
ACGCAGGATATGATTTAAATGACTTTGATCAAATATTAAAAGAATTTGATCAAGTCATTGGATTAGATAAATTAAAAGTTATACATGTAAATGATAGTAAAAACGAAAATGGAACTCATAAAGATAGACATGCTAATATTGGTACAGGATTTATTGGATTTGATAACTTATATAAGATAGTCAATCATCCTAAACTTGTCGATATTCCTAAGATACTAGAAACACCTTATATTGATAAAGTAAAAGCACCTTATAAAGAAGAAATAGAAATGTTGAAAACTGGTCAATACAAAGAGGTTAAAAATGATTAGAGAAGCGAGTAAAAATGATGTTGATATCGTGTATCATTTAATTCAACAATTAGAAACATATACTTTAGATTATGAAACTTTTAAAAACAAATATAACGCTATTATTGATTCTACAAATTGGTATATTTATGTATTTGAAGAAAATGATGAAGTGATGGGTTGCATTACTTTAACATTAAAGAATTTTTTACATCATAACAATACAACTTGTGAAATTGTAGAACTGATTGTAGATGAACATCATAGAAACAAACATGTTGGAAAAGAACTAATAGAATATGTTGAAAATAAAATGAAAGAGATGGGTGTTGAAGAGATCGAACTTTCTACATCTCTTTGGAGAAAAGAGGCACACCGTTTTTACGCTAGACAAGGATTTGACAACAATCATTTTACATTTATAAAAAAAATATAAACAATATTTTAATTAGTGTTTGATTTGTATTTTTTTAAATGCAAAGTATTTGAATAAATATAATGAATATGTTTAAATGAAATTGCTTAAAAATAAAAAGGAGATTTATAAAATGAAAGTAAATTTTGAAGAATGGGAAGGTTTTAAAGGCCGTCTTTGGAAATCAGAAATTAACGTTCGTGATTTCATTCAAGAAAACTATACACCTTATACAGGAGATTCATCATTCTTAACAGGTGCAACTAAAGCTACTAATGAATTATGGGATCATGTACAAGCATTACAAAAAGAAGAAAGAGCTAAGGGTGGTGTATTAGATATGGATACAGATATTGTATCATCTATTACTTCACATAAACCTGGCTATATTATTGAAGGGAAAGAAGATTTAGAAAAAATCGTTGGTTTACAAACTGACAAGCCATTAAAGAGAGCATTCATGCCTTATGGTGGTATTCGTATGGCTGAAGAAGCTTGTCGTTTAAATGGTTATGAACCATCACCTAAATTACATGAAATCTTTACTAAATATCATAAAACACATAACCAAGGTGTATTTGATGTTTATACACCTGAAATGCGTGCAGTACGTAAAGCACATATCATTACTGGTCTTCCAGATACTTATGGTCGTGGAAGAATCGTAGGTGACTATAGACGTATCGCATTATATGGTATTGATCACTTAATCGCAGAAAAACAAAAAGATAAAGATAACTGCGGTGGTGGTCAAATGACTGAAGAAGTTGTAAGACTTAGAGAAGAATTAACAATGCAAATGAATGCTTTAGTTGAAATGAAAGAAATGGCTCAAAGCTACGGTTATGATATTTCTAAACCTGCAACTACTGCTAAAGAAGCAATTCAATGGACATACTTTGGATACTTAGCAGCTATTAAAACACAAAATGGTGCTGCAATGAGTATCGGACGTGTTACTACTTTCTTAGATATTTATATTCAAAGAGATTTAGATAAAGGATTAATCACTGAACGTGAAGCTCAAGAAATGATTGACCACTTAATACTAAAATTCAGAATGGTTAAGTTCGCAAGAATTACTTCATATATGGAATTATTCTCAGGAGATCCAGTATGGGCAACACTTGACTTAGCAGGTATGGGATTAGATGGTAGACCTTTAGTAACAAAAACTGACTTCAGAGTTTTACATACATTAGAAAATATGGGTCCTTCTCCAGAACCTAATATTACAGTATTATATTCTTCAAGATTACCTGAAAACTTTAAGAAATATGCTGCATATATTTCAATTGCGACATCATCAATTCAATATGAAAATGACTGTGCAATGAGACCTGAATGGGGAGATGACTATGCAATTTGTTGTTGTGTATCAGCTACTCAAACTGGTAAAGAAATGCAATTCTTCGGTGCACGTGCTAACTTAGCTAAAGCATTATCATATGCAATCAATGGTGGATATGATGAAATGATGAAAATGCAAGTTGGTCCACAATATTTACCAATTACTTCAGAATACTTAGATTATGATGAAGTTATGAAGAAATATGATGCAATGTTAGATTGGTTAGCTAATGTATATGTAAATGCATTAAATGCAATTCATTATATGCATGATAAATATTATTATGAAGCTGCTGAAATGGCATTAATCGATACTGATGTAAGAAGAACTTTTGCAACTGGTATTGCTGGATTCTCACATGTTGTTGACTCATTATCAGCTATTAAATATGCTAAAGTTAAAACAATCAGAGATGAAAATAATTATGTAGTAGATTATGAAGTAGAAGGTGACTTCCCAAGATATGGTAACGATGATGATCGTGCAGATGATATCGCTGTAGACTTACTAGAAACATTCTTAACTAAGATTAAAGCATATCATACATATAGAAATTCAGAACCAACAACTTCTATTCTTACTATTACATCAAACGTTGTATATGGTAAAGCTACAGGTAACTTACCTGATGGTAGACGTGCAGGAACACCACTTTCTCCAGGTGCTAACCCAGCATATGGTGCAGAAAAGAATGGTTTACTTGCATCACTTAACTCATTAACTAAATTACCTTATACATGGGCATTAGATGGTATCTCTAATACACAAACTATTAACCCTAATGCATTAGGTCATGAAGATAATGAAAGAATTGAAACATTAGTTAATATTTTAAATGGATACTTTGATCAAGGTGCACATCACTTAAATGTTAACGTATTTGGAACTGAAAAATTAATTGACTGTATGGAACATCCAGAAAAACCTGAATATGCAAACTTCACAATTCGTGTATCTGGATACGCAGTTAAATTCATTGACTTAACTAGAGAACAACAATTAGACGTTATTGCTAGAACTTGTCATGAATCATTATAATTATGAGTGAAATACTTGGAAGAGTACATTCTGTAGAATCTTTTGGTAGTGTCGATGGTCCTGGTATTAGATATTTAATCTTTTTACAAGGATGTGCATTTAGATGTCAATATTGTCATAATGCGGATACATGGGCACTAGAAAATAAAGAAACTCAATATATGAGTGCTAAAGAATTGATTACTCAAGCGAAAAAGTATAAAGCTTATTGGGGAAATAAAGGAGGCATCACTGTTTCGGGCGGTGAGCCTCTTCTTCAAATAGACTTCTTAATTGAATTATTTAAATTAGCAAAACAAGAGGGAATTTCTACTTGTATTGATACAGCAGGACAACCTTTTAGCTACGAAGAGCCATTTTTCTCTAAATTTGAAGAATTAATGTCTTTAACAGATTTACTTTTAGTAGATATAAAACATATTGATCCTTCACTACATGTAAAGTTAACTGGACAAAAAAATGATAATATCATTGAAATGTTTCGTTATTTAGATCGAATTCATAAACCAATATGGATTAGACATGTATTATTAGATGGTTATACAAATGATGAACATTGGCTTAATAAGACTAGAGAATTCATAGATACTTTAAGTAATGTAGAAAAGATAGACGTATTACCTTATCATTCTTTAGGTGTTCATAAATGGTTAGGCTTAGGACTTGAATATCCATTAGGTGATTTAAAAGGACCTAGTCAAGAAGATCTAAAAAAAGCAATAGATATACTTACAAAGTAAAAGAACTGTAAAATTTACAGTTCTTTTTAATTGATATTATTTTGTCATTTTTAGAATTTCTTCTTTTAAAATGTCGACAATTTGATCTTGTGGAATTTTTCTAATGATTTCACCATGTTTAATAAGTAATCCTTCTTTCACGCCACCTGCAATTGCGATATCTGCATTTTTAGCTTCACCTGGGCCATTCACTGCACATCCCATAACTGCTACAGTAATATCACTGTGAATATTATTTAAGAAATCTTCGATTTCTTTTGCGATAGGAATTAAATCATATTGTATTCTGCCACAAGTTGGACATGATACAAGTGTAGGTACATTTTTAATTAAATCTAATTCTTTTAATAATGTTTTTGCGACTTTGATTTCTTCAACAGGATCATCAGATAATGATACTCTTATTGTATTTCCTATACCATTATAAAGCAATGTACCAATACCTAAAGATGATTTAATTGTGCCACCAAGTTTTGTGCCAGCTTCAGTAACACCAATATGTAATGGACAATCAAAAGTTTCACTTGCTAATGTATATGCTTCAATTGTAAGAAGGGTATTAGATGATTTTAATGAGATTGCATAATCTTTAAAATCTAATTCTTCTAATATATCAATATGTTTTTTAGCAGACTCAATCATGCCTTGTGCAGTAGGTTTACCATATTTTTCTAATATTTCTTTTTCAATAGAACCACTATTGATACCAATTCTAATTGGAATATGTTTTTCTTTACAAGCTTCAACGACTTTTCTTGTATTTTCCTTGTTTCCAATATTACCAGGATTAATTCTTATTTTATCAACACCAGACTCAATACAAGTAAGTGCTAATTTATAATCAAAGTGAATATCTGCTACAAGTGGGATATGAATCTGAGATTTAATATCTTTAATGGCTAATGCATCTTCTTGATCGAATATTGCGACTCTAATTAATTCACAACCTGCTTCTTCTAATTTTAGTATTTGACTTACAGTCGCTTTAACATCTTTTGTTTTGGTATTACACATTGATTGGATAATGACATGATCATTACCACCAAAATCTAAATTACCAACTTTAAAGCTTCTAGTTTCATTTCTTTTCATAACATACTTCCTTTTATTATTCTTGTTAATATTATAATCAATAAAGAAAGAAAAAACACTATCATTATTTGATAGTGTTAATTAACTTAGCTAATTTAGATTTTTGATTTGAAGCATAGTTCTTATGATAGATTCCTTTAGTTACATATGAATCTAATTTAGAACTTACAACTTTATATAATTCATTAGCTTTATCTAAATCTTTATCTTCAACTGCTTTTCTTAAATTTTTAATATAAGTTCTTAATGCAGATTTATAAGCTCTGTTGATTGCGTTTTTCTTATCAGCGTTTTTGTAACGTTTGATTTGTTGTTTCATGTTTGCCATTGTTTGTCACCTCACTTTTATTATGCGTGAATATAGTAACAAAGAATTAACTTTATTGCAATGTTTTTTTCTTTTAATTAACTTGAATATAAAATATAATAGGCAAAGGGGAGTGTGATATAAAATGAATGAAAAAATTATCTTTATGGGTACTTCTACTTTTTCATTAGAAGTATTAAAGATGTTAATTAATAATAAATATAATGTTGTAGGAGTTGTTACTCAACCAGATAGACCAGTAGGAAGAAAGAAAATACTCACACCAAGTGTTGTTAAAAGTTATGCAATAGAACATAACATTCAAGTAATTCAACCTGAATCTATTAAAAATGATAATCAAGCAATTATAGATTTAAAGCCTGATTTAATTGTGACAGCAGCCTATGGCCAAATTGTACCTCAAGTTGTATTAGATGCACCAAGACTGGGATGCATTAATGTACATGCTTCACTTTTACCAAAATATAGAGGTGGCGCACCTGTACATTATGCAATCATGAATGGTGATGAATATACTGGTGTTACTGTCATGTATATGGTTAAGAAAATGGATGCTGGAGATATTATCTCTCAACAAAAAACTAGAATTGGTGAACAAGAAACAATGTCTGAATTATATGATCGTTTATCATTCATTGGTGCTTCATTACTTGAAAAGACATTACCAAGTATATTAGATGGTACTAACGAAAGAACTGTTCAAAATGAAGAAGAAGTTGTTTATTCACCTACAATAAGTAGAGAAGATGAACTTATTGATTGGTCATCTTCAGCAATGAATATATACAATAAAGTAAGAGCTTTAAACAGTTGGCCTGGAAGTTATACAAAATATAACGATAAAACTGTAAAAATATGGGCTGGTTTGATTCATGATTGTCCTAATGCAAAGGTTCATCATGCTGATAATTTAAACGGTCAAATTGTGAAAATATTCAAAGATGCGATTGGTGTAAAAACAGGGGATGGTATTTATTTGATCACTGAACTTCAAGTAGAAGGTAAAAAGAGAATGTCTGTTAAAGATTATTTAAATGGTCAATGTATGTTTGAAGTGGGTGGATGTTTTGAGTAAATATTTGTTTTTTGATATTGATGGTACATTAGTAGGAAAAAATAAACAAATCACTAAAAACAATGCATTTGCGATAAAAAAAGCTAGAGATAATGGACATAAAGTATTTATTGCAACTGGTAGAGCACCTACCACAATCCATGATGCTATTTGGCAACTAAATGTAGATGGTTTTATTTGTAGCGCAGGTTCCTATATTTATATTAATCATGAATTAATATATGAACATGCGATTGATCCTGATTTATTAAAAGAAACAATTGATTTATTTGAAAACAATCAAATGCACTATACATTAGAATGTATTGATTGTTTATATGAGTCTAAAGGCAATCAAGCATTCTTTGAAAGAATAAATAAAAAAAGATTTAAAGAAAATTTGGAATTATTAAGATATTTCATGGTGAATCGTTCTAAACAAAATAGACATCCAATAAGCGAATATCATTATGATATTCCTGTATGTAAGTTAGATTTTGTTTCACCAGGAAAAAAAGTATTAACTATAGAGAATGAATTAAATAAACATTTTAATGTTGTTTATTTTAGAGAAGAAGATACTTTTATTAATGGAGAAATCATCATTAAAGATTGTACAAAAGCACATGGTATTCAACATGTATTAGATTATTATGAGGCTAGTAAAGAAGATTCGATTGCTTTTGGTGATACGATGAATGACTATCAAATGTTAGAATATGCACATACAAGTGTATGTTATAAAGATAGTGAAGAAAAACTAAAAGCGTTATGTGACTATGAGTTTGAATCACCAGATAACGATGGTATTTATAAAGTAATGAAAGAAATGGAGTTAATATAAGATGGGTGTACTCGCTAATACTGCAGCAGTCATTATAGGTAGTTTATTAGGGATGCTTTTTAAAGGTGGCCTTAAACAAAAATATCAAGATATATTAATGCAAGCATTAGGTTTATCCACAATGTTTATTGGCGCAAGTGGGACACTATCAAAGATGTTAGTCATCTCTGATAATTCTATAAGTGTACAAGGAACAATGATGATTATTGCAAATTTAGTTATTGGTGCACTCGTTGGTGAATTTATGGATATTGAACAAAAGTTAGAATTATTTGGAGAATGGCTTAAGAAAAAAGTCAAAAGAGAAAATGATTCTAAGTTTGTGGATGGATTTGTGACAAGTTCTCTTGTAATCTGTGTAGGAGCCATGGCTATAGTAGGTTCTCTGCAAGATGGACTAGTAGGAGATCCAAGTACTTTATATACTAAAGCAATTCTAGACTTTGTGATTGTCATGGTATTTTCAAGTACACTTGGTATTGGTGTATTATTTAGTGCATTACCAATTTTTGTCTATCAAGGTGCTATTTATTTATTTGCGGGATTTTTATCCCCATACCTTACAACACATGTTATTAATAACTTAACTTTAGTAGGGAATATACTCATATTTGCGGTAGGTGTGAACTTATGCTTTGGTAAGAAAATTAAGGTAGGTAACTTATTACCTGCAATGATTATTCCATTTTTCTTTTAGGAAGGTAAACAAATGAAAAAAGTAATATTAAGAGCAGATGACTTAGGATTATCTAAAGGGGTAAATTACGGAATAAAAGAAGCAATAAATTCAGGACTTGTAAAAAGTGTTGGGTTTATGGTGAATATGGAAGATATACAACATGGTTATAACCTAATTAAAGAATACGATCTTGCATTAGGATTGCATACTAACTTTTGTTTAGGAAAACCATTAAGTAATCCTAACTTAATCCCATCACTAGTAAATGGTGAAGAATTCTGTTCTTCAAGAGAAATTAGAAGTAGAAAAGAAGATACGATAAACTTTGATGAAGCAGTCATTGAAATAGAAGCACAATTATTAAAATTTAAAGAAATTACTGGAAGATATCCAGATTATTTTGAATGTCATGCTATAAAGTCTAATAACTTCTTTAAAGCATTAAAATATGTCGCTGATAAATATGATTTATTTTATGAAAATGTATTATTTGATCAAGAATTTGAAAATAATACGGGTATTAAAGGGATTCCTTTACCAAATTTGAATGATCAAGGAATCTATGATTTCTATGAAAATATAAATCAATATAAAGATATATTTGATGCATCTAAAATAACTGTTATTATTTTCCATCCAGGATATATGGATCAATTCTTAATAGATCATTCTTCATTTACATTCATTAGACCTTATGAAGTGTCAGTAATATGTAGTGAGACTTTTAAGAAGTGGATTAAAGATAATGATATTCAATTAATAGATTTTAGAGATGTACAATAGGAGAAACTATGAATAATAATTTTGAAATTGATTATGATAGAGAAAAAAGAACAGGTGCACCAGAAGTTATTTATGGTGCAGGTAAAACAAGTGATCAAATACTATCTATTATTAAATCTATGTTAAATAATGGTGCTAATAGAATATTAGCAACTCGTGTTTCATTAGATAAATATAATGATATTAAAGATGAATTAGAAGATTTTGAATATGATGCATTAAGTGGCACACTTGTAAAATATGATCCCAATGTTGAAATGAACAAAGGAATAATAGGAGTCATTTGTGCTGGCACAAGTGATTTAAATGTCTCAAATGAAGCATGTATAACAGCGAAGTTTTTAGGTAATGAAGTCATGCAAATAAGTGATGTTGGTGTTGCAGGGTTACATAGACTCATGAATAAAATGGATGATATTAATAAGTGTAGTGTATTAATTGTCATTGCAGGAATGGAAGGTGCACTAGCTTCAGTAGTAGGAGGACTTGTAAAATGTCCAGTTATTGCAGTTCCTACAAGCGTTGGTTATGGTGCTAACTTTGGAGGGTTAAGTGCATTACTTTCAATGATCAATTCTTGTGCATCAGGTGTAACTGTTGTCAATATTGATAATGGTTTTGGTGCAGGCTTTAGTGCACATACAATCAATAACTTAGGAGGTAAAAGATAATGAAAGCTTTATATTTTGACTTATCAAGTGGTATCTCTGGGAATATGACATTAGGTGCATTAACACAACTTATTGATGATGAAAATTATCTTGAAAAAGAATTATCTAAATTAAATGTAGAGGGTTATCATTTAATCAAAGATACCAAAAATAAAAACGGGATCCAAGCAAACTTTATCGACGTAGCATTAGATGAACATCATCATGATCATCATGAGCATGAGCATCATCATGAACATGTTCATAGACATTTATCGGATGTTAATAAAATTATTGATGACGCTTCTATAGACCCTAAAGCAAAAGATTTAGCGAAAAGAATCTTTTTAAGAGTCGCTAAAGCTGAAGCAAAAGTACATCATATGCCTTTAGAGGAAGTACATTTTCATGAAGTAGGGGCTATAGATTCTATTGTAGATATTATTGGTACAGCTATTCTCATTACTAAAATCAATCCTGATGTAATTTATAGTAGTGTTGTGTGTGATGGACATGGACAAATAGAATGTGCACATGGTTTAATACCAGTACCAGTACCTGCTACTGTTGAAATACTAAGTGAAAGAAATGCTCTCACAAAACAAATTGATATTGATACTGAACTTGTGACACCAACCGGTGCCGCAATCATTAGTGAACTAGCGAAAGACTTTACTTTAATGCCTACAATGAAAGTATTAAAAACTGTTTATAGTTGTGGTACAAAGGATTTAAAAATTCCTAATGTCTTAAGAGTTATCTTAGGTGAAATAGAAGATCATCAAGATGATGTCATTGTGATAGAAACAAACATCGATGATTCTACTGCAGAAATATTAGGTTATGTTTCTAACAAACTTATGAATCTTGGTGCATTAGATGTCTTCTTTACGCCTATATATATGAAGAAAAATAGACCTGCATATCGCCTAACTACAGTATGTAAAGAAGAAAACTTAGAAGTAATGAAAGATTGTATCTTTGAACAAACTTCTACAATTGGTATGCGCTATCGCTTAGAAAAAAGATTTGTATTAAATAGAAGTATAGAATTATTTCATTCATCCTTAGGAGATGTTCATATTAAGGTTGTCACTCATAATGAGAATACTTATAAATATCCTGAATATGAAGATTTAAAAGAAATAGCTGATAAAAAACATATTTCATTAATAGAAGTCTATAATACTATTAATAAAGAATTATAAAGGAAGAAAAGATGTATATATCAAATGCAATACAATCAAAAAAATATGATCAAATACTTTTAGATAATGGCTATTCCATTATCGAATTAGTTGATTTAGCTAGTGATTGTTTACTAGAAGAATGTCAATCTTTTAATAACTACGTGATTGTATGTGGAACTGGAAATAATGGTGCAGATGGCTTATCTTTAGCACTTAAACTTCATCAATTACATAAACATGTAGAAGTAGTTATATTCAAAGAAACTGATTTATCAGCTGCCAATGCATATTATTTAAATAAAGTAAAAGAAAGTTCTATTTCTTATTCTTTATTTAATGAATTATCATTTAATCAATCATTAAGTAATACAGAATGTGTTATTGATGGTATGTTTGGCTTTGGATTACATTCTTGCCCTAAAGAGGATTATGCATTATGTATTGATTTAATTAATCAAACATCATTAGATGTCATATCTATTGATATTCCTACAGGATTAAATTGCGATACAGGTATAAGTTATCATCATTGTATTATAGCTAATAAAACAATTACGCTTACTGCTTATAAAAACGGATTCTTAAATCCAGAATCCACAAAATATACGGGTAAAGTGATACTTAAAACACTTGCGACACCTTCATTTTTTAAAGAAGCGAATATGTATTATTACTTTGAATATGATGATGCTAAAAAATTACTTAAAGATCGTAAGTATGATGGACATAAAAAAACTTATGGACATATTGGTATGATTACAGGATGTGATCAATATAAAGGTGCTGCATTACTCTCTACAAAGTCTGCTGTATATTCAGGAGCTGGGCTTGTTACAGTTATTAGTGATCCTTCGGTAAATAATTTATTACCAACAATATGTTTAGAGGCAACTACTTGTGTAAGACCACCTATTCTTCAATCTAAAGATATAGAAAATTATGATGCATTGCTTATAGGAAGTGGCCTTGGATTAGAAGAAGATAAAGAAAGATATGTCATAGATTGTTTGTATCAATCTAACATATCTATGGTGTTAGATGGTGATGCTCTTACAATTTTATCTAAACACTTAAATTTATTAAAAGATAAATCTTGTATATTAACGCCACATATGGGTGAATTTAAAAGACTATGTCATTTTAATGAATCCGATGACTTATTAGAAGTAGCATCTACTTTTGCGAAAGATCATCAAATTGTCTTAGTATTAAAAGGACCTCATACCATTATTACTGATGGTAATACTAACTACAAAATCGCAACAGGTAATAAAGCAATGGCAGTAGCAGGAATGGGGGATACACTTGCAGGTATAATCACTTCATTTGTTGGTCAAAAATATGATTTATTAGAAGCAGCCGTACTAGGTGCTTACATTCATTCTTATTGTGGGGATGTATTGGAAAAGGACAATTATACAGTGATTCCTACTAAATTAATTGATTTAATTCCTAGTGTTATGAAAGATTTAAATAAATAACGCACTTCAAAAAGTGCGTTATTTTAATTTAATCATTGTGACATTTCTACATGTTGTTTTATTTCTTCTATATGAGAAATAATCTTCATTTGTATAAGTATCAATTTCAGATACTTTAATATTCTCTTCTCGAATACCACAATGCATGAGTGTCGCTTTTATTAAACCTTTATGATCAAGTAAGTAATGCGAGTCATCTTTCTTTATGTAATAAGCATGTGTATCAAAGGACATTTTATTGACTAATTGAATAATATCATCCATCGCTTCAAAGTTCTCTTGATTTATGGTAGGACCAACAAATGCCAACATATATTTAGGATCACAATGAAGTGATTCTTTCATATAAGTAATCACATTTTTAGAAATTTCTTGTACAGTTCCTTTCCAACCAGAATGAATACTTGCAATATAACTTTGATCTTTCGCATATATCATTACGCTACAACAATCCGCATGAAATGACCATAGCCATAAATCTTTAACATTAGTAATTAATGCATCTGTTTCTTTAATGGCATCTTCTTTACTATACATGCCTTTACCACCATCAGTTAAATCCACTAACTTAAAATGAGTTGTATGACATTGATTAGGACATACGCAATGAGAGAAATCTGTTTGTAGTAAGTCACATACATCTTTTCTATTTTTTAATACTTGTGAGTGATTTGGATTATTGTAAGACATATCTGTGATTTGACTATTTTCATCTATAGATAATACACTCACGATTTCAATATCCTGATCTAAATCTATTCTGCTTATTCTCATTTTACTTCATCCTTTAAGAAATCATCACTAGGATCTATATAGATTGATTTATAGTTAGATAAAATCACTTTACCTGTTTTAGCATTCGTAGGTTTCTTTAATGTTTTAACTGGAGCATAGTTAACGGGTACACTGGATGAATTCTTTCCTTTAGAAAAGTATGCTGCAATATTAGACGCATATCTAATCGCATATTCATCTAAATTGTTTGTTTTAAGAATGACATGTGAACCTGGCATATCTTTAACGTGAAAGAAAGTATCATCTTTAGATGCAAACTTGAATGTGAGATATTCATTTTGAATGTTGTTTTTACCTACATAAACAATTAAATCTTCTTTTGGAGAAAATGATATTATATTTATTTTCTTCCTTTTTTGTTTATTTGATTGATTATTTTTTTTCTTTCTTAAATAGCCTAAGTTTTCTAATTCTTCTTTTATCTCTAATGCATCGTAATAGTTGGCTAATGCCATTTGTGTCATTAATTGATCAAAATATTCTATTTCATCTTGTGTTAATTTAATTTGATCATGTAATACATTAATGGAATTTTTAGCTTTATTATATTTATTGTAGTATTTTTTAGCATTTTCTTTTCCATCTAATTTAGGATCTAAATCAATGGTCATTTTTGTATTATCATAGTAGTTATCTACTGTGACTTTTGTATCACCTTTATTTATGAGATGTAATGATGCAAACAATAAATCACCCTTAATTCTATAATCAGCGCTATTTTCAGAATCAAACAATGTTTTTTCTAATTTATTTAATTTATTTATATTCTTTTTATATTCATTTTGAATATATTTATATAAATCTTGTGTTTGTTGCTTAATACGATCTTTTTGATCTATGACATCATAATATGCATCTAATCCATCACTTAATTCATATTGATTAGTAACAGAATTTAAATGTTTTAATTCAATACAATGATAATATTCTTTATCACTACTTGTAAGGTATAATGAATGACTATTTTTTATTTCATTTAAAATATCTTCAAAAGATTCACCTTTATTTATTCTATAACGTACTTCATTTTGTAAATCCTTAGAGAAACCCATGTATGTATTGATATAATCATCTGTTTCTACTATTTCATTGAATGGATTTTTTT
>R03__coassemble_1041_pt1 | contig 13857 bp, 15 predicted proteins | sample R03__metabat2_low_PE_061 | metagenome-assembled genome bin R03 | reverse complement strand
AAAATAAACCCTCTATTATATATATTCTCCATTTTTAAAGATTTTTCTCAAAAAATTTAAAAAAAGTTAAAAAAACTTTATAATTCATGTATGATTGTTGGAGGGAAAATGTATGAATCAACTCACAAACGTATTTAAAGAACAATCAAGTTATAAAATATTCTTCATATCTTTACTTATTACTGGACTAGGATATGGGGTATATAAAGGCATTATAGATAATTATTTAGCTGAAATAGTCGTAATGGGAGAACTAGATAGAGGTATTGCGGAATTCTTTAGAGAATTACCAGGATTACTTCTCATCTTTATTCTCGCAATCCTCTATCGCTATTCTGCACAAAAGATCTATAAAATTGGGGCAGTGATAATGTTAGTGGGAATGGGCATGTTGTCGGTTGTACCTACTTCAAAATTATTTGTAACAATCGCAATATGTATTTACTCATTAGGTGAGCATATTCAACTTGGAATGAAGAATACATTAACACTAGATTATTCTAAAGAAAATAAAGGTGGAGAAGCTTTAGGCTATCAAAATGCAATTACACAAATTGGAACACTTATAGGATTTCTAATCATTATTATTTTCTTTAGTATTTCTACTAATAAGCCATATAAGTTATTCTTCGCATTATCAGGGTTATTAATGCTTATAGGCGCTATATTTGGCTTTAAGTTAAAAGGGGATAGTAAGGCGGATGAGTCAAAGAATCGTTTCTATTTTAAAAAGAAATTTAAAAAATATTATATGTTAGAAATATTCTATGGTGCTAGAAAACAAGTCTTTTTTACCTTTGGACCTTATGTACTCATATTGTTTTATAAAGCAAATTCCGCAACCATATCATTACTATTTGCGATTAGTGCTATATGTTGTTATATCATGGCACCGATAGTAGGGAAGATTATTGATAAATTAGGATATAAGATTGTGATGGTCTCAGATACATTGATACTGGTGATTGTATGTTTCTTCTATGGCTTTGCACATCACTTATTTTCAATGCATATTGCCTTTATTGTATGTTGTATCAATTATATCTTGGACTCTATTATTTCTCTTGCCTCAATGGCAAGTAATGTGTATGTCCAAGATATAAGTGATTCTAAAGAAGAAATGCGTGCAACTATCTCTACGGGTATTAGTGTAAATCACTTAATCACGATACTCATTGCATTATTTGGTGGATGGATTTGGCAAACATTAGGTATAGAAACATTATTTATGTTTTCAGCAATCCTAGGACTATGTAATAGTGCTTACGCTGCAACAATTAAAACACATAAATAAAAGCGAGAAATCATTCTCGCTTTTACTTATTTATTTATCACAAATTCTACATGTAGCATATAAAGGAATGTTTGTTAACCATTCCCGTGGTCTATCATCTATGTACATGTTATCTTACCTCATATTTCCATTTTAAAATTTCAGGTTTTTTAAATAATTCATCAATATTTCCACCTTCAGTATACCACTCATTAATTTTATCGTGAACTAACGAATGATTAATCTATTTTTGTAAGAAGTTATGTTCTACTATATATATTCTTCACTTTTGTACTTTTTTCTCAAAAAAATAATAAAAATGTTATAGAATAGTGAAGGGTGATATAAACATGAATGGTAAGTCAATGACAGAAGGATCCCCATACAAGCATATTATTAAATTTGCGTTACCAGTATTACTAGGATCCTTGCTTCAACAACTCTATAATACAGTTGATACAATCATTGTAGGAAATTTCTCAAGTGAAGCTGCTTTATCTGCAGTAGGGACAACAGGCACCATGACATTTTTCTTTCTAGCTATTGCGATGGGATTATCATCTGGTAATGGTGTACTTATTGCGCAACACTATGGTGCCAAAGAAGAAAATGGTGTAAGAAAAACTGCAAGTGCAGGTATATTCTTTTTACTTGTACTTGGGATTGTTTCAGGATTTGTAGGTATATTATTATCTTATCCTGCATTTAAGTATTTAATTGCGGTACCAGATGAAATATTAAGCCTTACATTACAATACTTTAGAATCTATTGTATTGGTTTAATATTTCAATACGGATACAATATCTTTTCTGCCATTTTAAGAGCAATTGGTGATAGTGCTGCAACACTGTATTTCTTACTGATCTCATCTCTAGCTAATATCGTATTAGATTTATTATTTGTGGCAGTCTTTAATTGGGGTGTTGCAGGAGCGGCTATTGCGACAAACTTAGCACAGCTAGGTTCCTTTATTGCGGCATATTTCTATATGACTAGAAAATACACACTCTTTAGATTTAAGTTATCTGATTATAAATGGGACACGATATCGATCAAACGTACAATAGAAATAGGCATGCCTATTTCTTTACAACTCATTATCGTCTCTATTGGTTTAACATTCATTCAAAGAGCCGTTAATGAGTTTGGTAAAGTCATGACAGCCTCATTTACTGTAGGACAACGTATTGAACAGTATATCAACTTACCATGCAATGCCTTACAAACAACACTTGCAACCTATACTGGTCAAAACATAGGTGCAAATAAACTAAATCGTGTTAAGTCTGGTGCGAAACAAACTATTTTTATTTCACTTGTTTCTACATTAGTTATTTCTGGACTTATATGGATAAATGCTGGAAATATTGCAAGTTTATTTGGATTATCTAATGAAGCATTAGAATACTGTATTCCACATATTCAAACAATCGCACTGATCAATATTATCTTATCTTTATATGTCCCATTATTTGGGGTATATCAAGGAATGGGACATAGTGGTTTCCCTGCAATTGTGGCAACATGTGCATTAGGGGTTAGAGTACTTGTGACTTATTTGTTTAGATATACAAGTTTCTTTGGCTATTCAATCATTTGGTGGAATGGTTTATTTGGCTTTGGTACAGGATTTACAGTAACATGGATCTATTATCTAAGTGGAAAGTGGCAGGTTAGAAAATAATATGAATAAACAAGAAATATATGATTATCTAGATACTAAAGGGATACATTATGAAGTAGATGAACATAAAGCTGTCTACAATATGTCAGAATTAGAAGATGTCGTATTAAAGTATCCTGAGTTAGATGCGAAAAACTTATTTGTAAGAGATGACAAGAAAAGACAGTATTATTTAATTACTGTCAAAGGGGATAAACGAGTAGATCTAAAAGTATTTAGAAAACAATATAATACGCGACCTTTATCCTTTGCATCAAGTGATGATTTAAATGCTTTATTACATTTATCACCAGGATCCGTTACGCCACTAGGTTTATTAAATGATGAAGCATTAAAAGTTGTATTCTATTTGGATGACTATTTTAAAGAGTCACTTATTGGTTGTCATCCAAATGACAATACAGCAACCATCTGGTTACAATCATCAGATTTAATAAAACTTATTACAGAACATGGTAATGAGGTACATGTAGTAGAAATATAATTTTTACTCGGCTTCATCCGACTCAACTTTATCCGAGTAAAAATATATCTATAACATAGTTGTTGAAAGAAGGCTTTTTTTGTAAAATATATATATCAATAATCATAGGGGAGAACATTAAATGAGTTTTACAATCAATATAAGATATACAGGTAATAATGGTAGTGCTAATAAGTATGCAAAAGAAATGATGGAAAGTGGTATCGTAGAAAAAATAAGAAGTGAAGCAGGTAATCTAAGATATGAATACTTTACTTCATTAGATGACCCTGAAACTATATTATTAATAGATGCATGGGAAAATCAAGAAGCATTAGATTTTCACCATGCATCTAGTATCATGAAAGAAATCATGGATTTAAGAAATAAATATGATCTACATATGGTTGTAGAGAAATATGAAAGAGTAGAAGATAATCCAGATGATGAAAAGTATAAAAGAAAATAATATGTTATATACATAAGAAATGTAGGTATATACCCATGCATGCGCCTAGTATAACAACATCATCAAGAAGTGAAAGAGAAGCCTATATTCATCATACATATCATTGTATTTCTAATTGTGATACATGTGGTATATGTAAGATGTTTTTAGGTAAACAACCAGAAATTGTTTTTAAGGAATATATAGAGGGTAAAAGAGAATATTTAGAGATTGCATCTTCTTATTCTAAATAACAGAGGAAACATTATGAAAGTTGGTATTAGAAAACCAAGTATTAAAAAATCTATTAAAGCTAGAACAACTTCTAGAGCTAAAAGAACTGTTAAAAAAGCAGTGATCCCGTATTATGGAAAAAGGGGACTGGGATTATCAAAAATCCTAAAAAAGCAATCTATAATAAAGTATACAAAAAAACAACATTTAGTTTGTTTGATTTATTTAAGTGAGGTAATTATATGAGTTTTATAACATTACTGCATGCATCATGTGCAGATATCAAAGCAGATGCAATTGTGAATGCTGCAAACAGAGGATTATGGGCAGGAGGCGGTATATGTGGTGTCATCTTTAATAAAGCAGGTGTAACTGAACTAACAAACGCTTGTAAAAAATATGATACCCCATTAAAAGATGGTGATGCCGTCATTACACCTGCTTTTAACTTAAAGAATGCTTACTCGATTATTCATGCTGTAGGACCCGATTTCTCTTATACACCAAATGCCTTTAAAGAATTATATCTCGCTTATTATAATTCTTTAAATATATTAAAAGAAAATAACTATCACAGTATCTCATTTCCTTTAATATCATCAGGTATATTTGGCGGTTCATTAGAAGATCCTACGGCAGAATCTACAAAACAATGCTTAAGAGCATATAAACAATTTATTCATGATTATCCAGATTATGAGATACAAGTATATTTATGTGCTTATACTACAAATCAAATGAATAGTGCACAAAATATATATGATCACTTTAAATGGGAATAATGCATGAATAAAGTAAGAAGTAAATGGTGTAATCTTAATAATCCTAAATATATCAAATATCATGATGAAGAATGGGGTGTATTAAATACTTCAGATCATTATCTATTTGAAATGTTGATACTTGAATCTTTTCAAGCAGGATTATCTTGGGAGTGTGTCCTGAATAAAAGAGAAAACTTTAAAATAGCGTATGATGACTTTGATATCAATAAAGTCACTAATTATGATGAAAACAAAATTAGTGAACTTCTACAAAACAAAGACATCATACGCAATAAACTAAAAATAAAAGCCAGTATTAATAATGCTAGAATATTTAAATCAATACTAGATGAGTATGGTCATTTTATTCACTACCTAAATACTTTTACTCAAGGTAAAATATATTATGAGGTGAATAAAACAACGAGTCCGTTATCAGATCAAATCTCTAATGATTTAAAGAAAAGAGGGATGAAGTTTGTAGGATCTACAATCATTTATTCCTATCTTCAAGCAATAGGGATTATTAGTTCACATGAAGAATCATGTTATAAATATAATAAATAATAAAGGAGCATCGTATGATGGATAAAGTTGTATTAGTTACAGGATCAAGTAGAGGAATGGGGAAAGCAGAGATTAGAGAATTTGCGAGTAGAGGTTATAATGTCATTATTCATTATGTCACTAACCAACAAAAAGCCCTAGAAGTAAAAGAAGAAGTAGAAAAAGAATTTGGTGTACAAGCTAAAATAATACAAGCTAATTTATTAGAAGAATCAGGTATAGAAAAATTAGCAAGTGAAGCACTAGATGCTTTTGGACATGTTGATGTACTTGTAAATAATGCAGGATATGCTGTATATGGTGATTACGATGAAAAAACGATATCAAGTTTTGATGAGATGATGAAGATTCATGTCTATGCACCATTTTTACTTACCAAACTTCTTGCACCTAAAATGGCAGAAAACAAGTTTGGTAGAGTCATCAATATCGGTAGCATTGATGCAACCAAAACTTGTAATGCAGAATCTGCAGAATATGATGCTGCTAAAGCAGCCATCATTAATCTAACACGTAATAGTGCCTATGCCTATAAACCATATGTGAATGTCAATTGTGTATGTCCAGGATTTACACATACAGATATGTCTAATTTAAATCCAAGTGATTTAGAAACCTATATGTGTAATAAGATTTGTAAAGGAAGATATGCTAAACCTGAAGAAATAGCTAAAGTTGTTGCTTTTCTTGCTTCAGATGATGCGGAATACATTGATGGTGAAGTAATTACTGTCGATGGTGGTTACAGCATGATCTAAAAATAAATATTTATAACATAAAGCGTTCGTTTTCACGAACGTTTTATGTTATAGTAAGTAATGAGGTAGTATTAAGAAAATAAGTTATGAACGTTTATTTCAATTAATGAAGAAAAGAAATATTAGAAAACAAGACTTAAGAGATCAAGTAGGGTTATCACCTGCAACAGTCGCTAAACTATCAAAGAATGAGAATGTATCAATGGATGTCATTGTAAGATTATGTTCATTCTTTGATTGTAAGATAGAGAAAATAGTGGAAGTAAGAGAGGAAGAATAAATATTAATGGAAATTAATTCATATACATTTGATATAAATGGATTTAATGAATTATCAAATAATATAAAAGGAAAAGATTGGCCTGTTGTTTATTTGATTCATAATGATGATACGCTTTATATTGGTGAAACTACGAGTGCAAGCACACGTATGAATCAACATTTAAATAATCCAAATAAACAAAAAGCTAATCTTAAGATGATTAGTGTTGTATTTGATGATCGTTATAATAAATCTGTTATTCTAGACTTTGAACAAAAACTTATTAAATACTGTAAAACTGATCAACGTTTTAAAAATATTTTAAATAGAAATGCTGGTCAATCTTCAACACATGATTACTATTTAAGAGATGAATATTACAATGATTTTAAAGATTTATGGGCTAAAATGATTGAGGAAGATTTAGCTACTCATTCGATTGATATCATTGAAAATGAAAACATCTTTAAATTTTCTCCATACAATTCATTAACACGCGAACAAGAAGATATCGCAACAGACGTTATTAATGATATTGTGTCTTCATTAGAAAATAAAGAAGAGGGTATATCATTAATTAATGGTTGTGCAGGTACAGGAAAAACTGTTTTAGCTATTTCTATTATTAATTCATTAATAAACGCAAAATATATTAATGAAGATGATATAGATGATGAAGATAAAAATACAGAAAAAGTACAAGCATTACTTAGATTGAAAGATTATACATTGCATACAAATTATTTGAATATTGGTTTTGTTGTACCGATGAGTGGTATAAGAAAGACATTAAAGAAAGTATTTAAACAAACTGGATATGGATTAAATGCTGATATGGTTTTAGGACCAAATGATGTCGTAAAGAAACAATATGATATTTTATTTGTGGATGAATCTCATCGTCTAACAAAGAGAAAAAATATTGTAAACTATAAATCTTTTAATAATACATGTGAGTTTTTAAATTTGGATCCTGATACTTCTAATCAATTAGATTGGATATTAAAAAGTGCTAAATACAAAGTATTATTCTATGATCAAGATCAAACAATTAAAGCTTCTGATATTTCATATGATGAATATATGAAGAGTATCCATGATTATGCTTCATTTTATAATGATTTCACACTCGAAACGCAAATGCGTTGTGCCGGTGGTAAATCATATACATCTTATATAAAAGATATCATGAATTGTCATAGTCCACAGTTTAAGGATATTGTGAATTATGACTTTAAGATATTTGATGATGTAGATGTCATGATTAATAAAATAAAATCATTAGATGATGAAATGGGACTATGCAAGAATGTTGCAGGATATTCATGGCCTTGGAAAACAAAGAACTATAAAACGTTAGAAGATATATTGGTTGACCAAGCATATGATATAGACATAGGTAACTATCATTATATATGGAATCTTTCAACGGAAGGTTGGCTAGATAGAGAAGATTCAAGAGATACGATTGGATGCATTCACACAACTCAAGGTTATGATTTAAATTATGTAGGGGTTATCTTTGGAAAAGAAATAGACTATGATCCTACTACAAACCAAATCGTTGTAGACTTAAATAAGTTCTATGATAAGAATGTAAAAAATGGTACTGATCCTGATGTAGTTAAAACATACATCATCAATACTTATACAACGATGATGGCTAGAGGTATCAAGGGTTGTTATGTATATGCATGTAATGAAAATTTAAGAAATTATTTAAAGAAATATATTAAATGGGGAGAAGAATAATGGAAAAGTTTGAAGAATTATCTAAAAGAATTGATAAATTTAATAAAGATAGAGATTGGGATCAATTCCATTCTCCTGTTAATTTAGCTAAATCTATCTCTATAGAAGCAAATGAATTATTAGAATGCTTTCAATGGTCAGATACAAACTATAATCTAGATGATGTAAAAGAAGAACTAGCCGATGTTACAAATTACTGTATTCAAATGGCTCAAGTACTAGATGTAGACTTATTAGATATAGTAAATAAGAAGATGGATAAAACTGAAAAGAAATATCCAGTAGAAAAAGCTAAGGGTGTATCTACTAAGTATGATAAGTTGTAGATTATGTTTTGATGGAATTATAAAAGTAACGAAAGAGTAAAATAAATAGAGGAATTATAAATGAGTAATTATGTATTAGGATTAGATATTGGTATCACTTCTGTTGGATATGGTGTTATTGATATTGTAAATAATACTTTTGTAGATTATGGAGTAAGACTATTTAAAGAAGGTACTGCTGAAAATAATGAAACAAGACGTTCAACTAGAGGAAGAAGACGTTTAAAAAGAAGAAAAACAAATCGATTAGATGATATGAAAAAATTATTAAAAGATAATAGTATTTTAACTGAAAATTATATTCCTTCAAATAATCCATACGAAATAAGAGTAAAAGGATTATCATCTAAATTATCTAATGATGAGTTAGTTTCCGCAATTCTTCATTTAACAAAATCAAGAGGAACTTCACTAGATGCATTAGAAGAAGCAACTGATGATGGTGAAGGTACTAAAAATGTATTAGCTCATAACGCTGCAATGTTAAAAGATAAATATATATGTGAAGTACAATTAGAACGTTTAAATGAAAATGGTAAAGTCAGAGGTCATGATAATAACTTTAGAACTGATGATTATATAAATGAATTACAACAAATTCTTTCTAACCAAGGGTTAGATGAATCATTAAATGAAGAAATAATAAACATTGTAAAAAGAAAACGTGCTTACTATGAAGGCCCAGGTAGTGAAAAATCACCTACACCTTATGGTAGATGGGTAGAAGCAGGTGCTGAACCTATAGATTTAATTGAAAAGATGAGAGGGAAATGTTCTATTTTTCCAGAAGAATCTAGAGCACCTAAAAATTGTTATAGCGCAGAACTATTTAATTTGTTAAATGATATTAATAATTTGTCTATTGCTGGTGAGAAGATACCCGTAGATGTTAAGAGAGAAATAATAGATTTTGTTAATGAAAATGCATCTATTACACCTAAACAATTAGCTAAGTTTGTAGGAGAAGATGTTGAAAATATAGCTGGTTTTAGAATTGATAAAAATGATAAGCCATTATTAACAGAATTTAAGGGATACAAAAAAATTAAGAAAGTATTCGATAATCATGATTGCTTAGATTATGTAGAAGATAAATCAATAATTGATAATGTTGCAGAAATTGTAACAAAGAAAAAGGGACTACAAGAACGTATTGATGCAATCAAAGAGTTATATCCTAATTATAATGATGAACTAATAAAAGAGTTATCTATGTTAACAGGATTAACTCAATATCATTCACTTTCATTAAAAGCAATTCATATTATTAATGAAGAAATGTTAAAGAGTGAAATGAATCAAATGCAAATTATTCAAGCAAATCATTTGTATGCTGCTAAGATATCTACAAAAGGGCAAGTGAATATTTATGCGGATGATGAAGCAATATTATCTCCAGTTGCTAAAAGAGCACAAAGAGAAACATTTAAAGTTGTAAATGCATTAAGAAAAAAATATGGTGAATTTGATTCAATAGTAGTAGAAACTACTAGAAGCAAAAATAGCAAAGAAGAACAAAAATCTATTAATGATCGACAAAAATATTATGAAAATTTAAATAAACAAGTAGATGATGTATTAAATACAGAAGGTTATGATCCAACTAAAATAAATGGAAAAACTAAACAAAAAATTCGTTTATATTTAGAACAAGATTGTAAAACAGCTTATACACTTCAACCAATTGATTTAAGACTTTTAATAGATGATTCATATGCTTATGAAGTAGATCATATTATTCCTTTATCTATTTCATTAGATGATTCTATTTCTAATAAAGTATTAGTATCTAGAATGGAAAATCAATTAAAGGGAAATCTTACACCTATAGATGCATATCTTAAGGGTAAGTTTGCACAATTAAATGGAGATATTAATAAATATAAAGCAGCTACTTTATCAAATAAGAAATTATCTAAAAAGAAGAAATCATATTATTTATTTGAAAAAGACATCACAAAATTTGAAGTAGCACAAGATTTTATTGCACGTAATTTAATAGATACTAGCTATGCCAATAGAGTAGTACTTAATACATTACAAACTTATTTCAAGGATAATGATATTGATACAAAAGTACATACTATTAAGGGTAGTGCAACACATATGTTTAGAAATCGTATTGGTTTACAAAAAGATAGAGACCAAGATTATTTACACCATGCAATAGATGCATTAATTGTTGCTTCTATTAAAAAGACGAATATCATGAATTCAGCTTTAAGATATTATGATATGGATAAACTTTATGATGAAGAAACTGGTGAAGTAAAGACAGTACATGTATATGATGATGAACAAGTATTGGAATCACAATACATTCGATTTATATCTGATTTAAAGAATCTTCATGAAGAATCTTATAAATATTATAATGGTTTAATGAAGAAAGAAGATATGATCTATCCACCAATCAAAATTTCTCATAAAGTTGATACTAAGCCTAATAGACAAGTTGCTGATGAAACAATATATAGCACAAGAAATGTTGATGGAGTAGATAAGATAGTTAAGAAATATAATGATATTTATGAACCTAAATTTGATAAATTAACAAATGATATTATCAATGGTAGTGATGATAAATATTTAATGTATCATAATGATTCTCAAACATTTGATATTATTAAATCAATTGTAATGGAACATTTTAACACATATAAGAATGATTCATCAGTATATACTTCTAAAAAGAGTAAAAAGGGTATTGAATATTCATTAAAGGGTAATAATAATCCATTGTATTTCTTTAAAGAAGAGCATGGAAAAGTTAGAAAATATTCAAAAAAGAATAATGGCCCTGAAATTACTAACATGAAGTATTATGATAGTAATTTGGGTAATCGTATAGATATAACACATAACTATCAAACTAAGAATAAGAAAGTTGTTCTTCAACAAATATCACCTTATAGAACAGATTTCTATGTATCACAGGAAGGTAAATATAAATTTGTAACAGTAAGATATTCTAATGTATTCTATAAGCAATCTATTAAGAAGTTTGTAATAGATCAAGATTGGTATCAATCTCAATTAGATATGAAAGAAATTACGAATGATTGGCAATTTGTATGCTCTATGCACCATGATGAATTAATAGGTGTTAAAAAAGAAATAGGACAAAAATATATCTATGATTTATCTAAAGAAAATAAAGAATTAGCTCCTAGATTATATGAGGGCGAATATGAGATATTGAAATTTACTGCAACTAATAATGATAAACAAGGCACGTTCGAAGTTAAACCAACATATACATATTGTAAAACTCAACTTATGCCAACAATTGGTCCTTGTATTGGTATAAAGAAATACGCTACAGATGTACTTGGAAATCTTTATGAAGTAAAAGAAAATAAGTTGAAATTAGAGTTTGAATAGACTATACTAATAGTGGTTATATTCTAGCAAAAATTTATATGACCTAACAAAACAAGGGTTTATCCCGGATTCGGCTCGTAAGAGCCTTTTCTTTTTGTCAAATGAGTCATAGAGTATTATATGTAGAAAGTTGTAAATATCTGAAGTTGTATCTAGATAATCTTAAAGTCTTAATTGATGATGATGAGATTCTATTTCCAATTTCAGATATTTTAATTTTAGTAATAGATAATTATAGATCTAGTTTATCCGTACCTTTAATAAATAAATTAGTAGAAAATAATGTTTGCACTATTTTATGTGGTGCAGATCATTTACCACAAACTCAAATACTACCTACAAATGGTAATTTTGCTCAAAGTGGTAATATAGCTCAACAAATAAAATGGGATGATGATACTAAAGGATTACTACAAAAATTAATAATTCAAGCTAAGATTTACAATCAAATAGAAATTTTAAAAACTAATGATAAAAGTTGGGATGTTATTGAAAAATTATTTCAATTTAGAGAAGAAGTGCAATTATATGATGCTACTAATAGAGAAGGATTAGCAGCTAAAATGTATTTTAGAGAAATGTTTGGGGATAATTTTGTAAGATTTAATGAAGATGTTGTTAATGCTGGGCTTAATTATGGCTACGCTATATTTAGATCGCTTATTTCATCTATTATTGTTGCTAAGGGTTACCTACCTAATCTTGGACTGTTTCATAAAGGTAAACAAAATATGTTTAACTTAAGTGATGATGTCATCGAAGTGTTTAGACCTATAGTAGATCATTATGTTTTAAATAATATGATGGAAGATATTATCTTTAAACAAGATCATCGTGAAGAATTAATAAAATTGACAACTCAAAAGGTAATGATTGATGGTAGAAAGCAAACGATCGCTAATGCTATTTATATTTATATTGAAAGTATTCTAAAAGTTATTGAAACAGGTGATTCTTCATATTTTGTATTCCCATTTCCTGAGTTGTATGACTTATAACTTTGTGAGATTATTATTATTCTTTGATTTACCAATGAAAACCGACAATGAAAAGAAAGTATATACACAATTTAGAAAATACTTAATTAAAAATGGTTACCTAATGATGCAGTTTTCTGTGTATTGTAAGATATTTCCAAATAGAGAAGCTGCAGTCAATCATATAACTATTTTAAGAAAAAATCTTCCAAATCAAGGGCAAGTTAGAATTATGGTTGTAACTGAAAAACAATATGCAAAGATGGAAGTAGTTGTAGGTGGTAAGTCTAATCAAGAGTTAATAGTTGACGATAAGTCTTTTATTAAATTATGAGAAAATTAACAATAAAGAAGGGGAATGAAGAATACGATTTAGTATTGGATCATTATAAATTAATAACTGGTTCAAATTATAATTCTATTTTTAATATAAAAAGAACATTAATTAGATATTTTGAAGGATTAAAAGAAACTGATTATAGTCAAGAGTTTCATAATAAGGCAAAAGTATTACTTGATGATAAAGAGTTAGATTTAAAAAGAACATTTTTCTATTATATTAATCCTGAATTTTCATTAAATACTGAATATAAATTAGGCACAAAAAATCTACTAACAAAGTACTTAGAATTATTGTTAAATGACAATAAATATTTAGATACTATAAATACATTAAATATTTTATTTGAATCATTAGGAGATGAATTAGAAGATCATAATATTTTTAATTGTACATTTAATTCAATGGTACCTAAACAATTAGTAAAACTTGTAACACCAGCTTTAATTGATGAAGGCTTTGTAAAAGATGAATATGATTTATCTTTAGAAGAATTAATAATACTTCAAATTTCTATGATTGAAAAAATAAAGCAATTATCAAAATATGAATTCTATATAGTTCTTATTTATATCCCGTTATTAACAGAAAACATTTTTAAAAGAATCTCATCAAGTGATAATG
>R03__coassemble_1040_pt1 | contig 13857 bp, 13 predicted proteins | sample R03__metabat2_low_PE_061 | metagenome-assembled genome bin R03 | reverse complement strand
GGTAAGTGGTGGACATGATCTTGCAGGTGGCTTTACTATTGATGAAGATCAATTAGAGAATCTTAAATCATGTATTTCTATCTCATTAAAAGATTTTAATTATAATCCTGTTACTGATACTATTTTATTAGATAGTCATGATATTACGATTTCTAATATTGAATCTTTATCAGTACTTGAACCATTTGGACAAGGAAATAATGAACCATTATTTCAAATAGATGATATAGAAATATTAAATAAAACATTATTATCTGAAGGTAAACATTTAAAATTAAGATGTAAAAAAGATTCATTAGAATTAGATGCATTATATTTTAATGTATCTAATAAATTAGATACACTTAATTTAGATCATAAAATGAATCTTGTAGGTAATTTATCAATAAATAATTTTAGAAACATGAAAAATATTAATTTTATTATAAAAGATATGATATAATGACTTCGTTAATTATAAAGGAGATAAGAAGATGAACTTAAAAGATTACATTGTTGATATTCCAGATTTTCCTAGTGAAGGCATCTTATTTAGAGATGTTACACCTTTATTAAAAGATCCTAAAGCTTATCAAGAATCAATTAATCAATTAGCAGAATTTGTGAAAGATGAAAAAATTGATTATATCTTAGGACCTGAAGCTAGAGGATTCTTATTTGGTTGCCCACTTGCTACTCAAATTGGTGCAGGATTTGTGCCAGTAAGAAAACCAGGTAAATTACCTAGAAAAACAGTTTCTAGAAAATATGATTTAGAATATGGTTCAAATGAAATTCATGTGCATGCAGATGCTATTGAAAAAGGTAAGAAAGTTTACATTGTAGATGACTTACTTGCAACAGGTGGCACATTAAAAGCTGCAGTAGATATCGTTGAAGAAATGGGTGGTATTGTAGCTGGTATTGGTGTTGTTGTAGAACTAGAAGCGTTAAAAGGTAGAGAACTACTTGAAGGATATAATGTATACTCATTAGTTAAATACTAGAAGGACTGTAAAGTCCTTTTTTTATTTTAAAAGATTTATGATAGTGATATACTATTAGACATAAATTAAAGGAGGTTAATCATATGCAATATTTATCTAAAGATGACACATGTACATACAACGATATTATTCAATTAGCCTCTACATATATCACAAATAAAAAAAATTTAGAAATCATTCACACTGCCTATGATTATGTAATGTTAAAACATGAGGGTCAAAAAAGAAAATCAGGAGAACCTTATACAAATCACTTAATTTGGGTTGCTTATATATTATGTACACTACAAACTGGACCTCAAACAATCGCTGCTGGATTATTACATGATGTCATGGAAGATTGTGATGTTTCTAGAGAAGAAATGGTGACTCGCTTTGGAGAAGATATTACTAGTCTAGTAGAAGGGGTTACTAAGATTAATAAACTTCCACAAATGGAAGAAACTGAATTTAATGCACAAAACCATCGTAAAATCTATATCGCAATGGCTAAAGATATACGTGTTATTTTGATTAAATTAGCGGATAGACTTCATAATATGCGTACTTTAGAATTCATGCCAGATTATAAACAACAACGTATTTCTAGAGAAACATTAGAAGTCTATGCACCTATAGCGCATAGATTAGGTATTAATGATATACGAGTTGAATTAGAAGATTTAGCATTGTCTTATTTAGATCCAATCGCTTATGAAGAAATAACATTACTACTTGAAAAGAATGATACAGAGAGAAAAGATTCTATAGATAAAATGAAACAATCTATCGAAAATATTCTTTCTTCAAATCATATTTCATATCGTATTAAAGGACGTGCAAAACACATTTATTCCATCTATAAAAAGATGATTAAAAAGAATCTTAGATTTGATGAATTATATGATTTAAATGCGATTAGAATTATCTTACAAGATAAGATTGCTTGTTATGAAGTATTAGGACTAATCCATGATGTTTATAGACCTGTACCAGGTAGATTTAAAGATTATATTGCTATGCCTAAACCAAACATGTATCAATCATTACATACAGTTGTGGTAGGAGAAGATGGTAATCTTTTTGAAATACAAATACGTACTGAAGAAATGGATGAACTTGCAGAGCGTGGGGTCGCATCACATTGGCGTTATAAAGAAGATAGACCTTATGTTAAAGAACAGGAACAAAAGGATATTGTTGATAAGTTATCTTGGCTAAGTGAATTTGTATCATTATCAGATGAAATACAAGATAAAGATGCAAAAGAATATTACGAATCCTTACAAAAGGATATCTTTGAAGCAAATGTCTATGTTATGACACCACAAGGGAAAGTTATCGAACTTACAAACGGTTCTACACCAATTGATTTTGCTTATAGAATACATAGTGAAGTAGGGCATCATTGTGTAGGTGCCATTGTCAATAACTCTATTGTGCCACTAGATACTCCTTTAAAAACTGGGGATGTATGTGAAATAAAAACCAATAAATCGTCTCATCCAAAAGAAGATTGGTTAAAAATTGTACATACTGCAGGTGCAAGAAATAAAATAAAACAATATCTATCTAAATTGGATCTAGATTTAAGAGAAGAGAAAATTGAAGATGGTAAGAAATTATTAAAAGATGAAATCAAAAAAAGAGGACTAGATGAAAAGAAATATCTAGATCCTAAAACATATGATGATTATTATGGTAGTTTTGGAGTAAAAGATTTTGAAGAATTATTGTTTATATTAGGGAAAAAACAAGGCACTGCCGCAACTATTTTAGATAAAGTATCCCCTAATAAATCAGGTTTCTTTGATTCTTTAGGTAAGATGTTAAAGAAAAACAATAATGCTCAAAATAATTATAATTCTTCCGATAACGGCATTAGTGTAACAGGTGTTGGTGGATTAAAAACACAATTATCTAAATGTTGTAATCCAATCCCAGGAGATCAAATTATAGGCTATGTCTCAAAAGGACAAGGTATAAAAGTACATAGAAAAGATTGCCCGAATGTAAAGACAATTGAAAAAGGAAGACTAATTGATGTGTATTGGGATTATGCATCTATAAGAAATGAGAAATATGAAGTAGAACTTCAATTAGATGGCTTAGATCGACCTAACTTATTAAATGATGTGGTTCAATCTTTAACAACCCATCAAACAAGTATTCTTGCAATTCACGCAGATACGAAAGATTTAAATGCGATGATTACTGTTAAATTATCTGTTGAAGATGCTACACAGCTTCAAAACACAATTGATAATTTAAACAAGGTACAAGGGATTGTATCTATCACAAGAATTATTCATTAATTTGATTGAAATTCATTATTGTTTAAATTATAATACGTGTGTCTATGAAGAAGATTAAATAGTATATGTATTTTAAAAGAGAGTATTAGTTTGGTGAAATAATACAAATACAAGCTATGGGACACTTTGGAGACAGTTAAGAAATTAACCGGTGATTACGTTATAATCAATTGAGTGTATAAAACAATCATTGTTTTATAAATTAAGGTGGTAACACGTGAAAGCGTCCTTATATATTAAGGATGCTTTTTAATTTTTATGGGAGGATATAAATTATGGCATATACTGCACCAAGAGGTACTGTAGATATTACAAGTACTCAAACATCTGCTTGGCAATCTCTTGAACAATTACTTCGTACAATTTGTGCGAATTACAATGTAAAAGAAGTAAGAACACCAATATTTGAATCAACTGAACTATTTACTAGATCAGTAGGAGATACAAGTGATGTTGTCACAAAAGAAATGTATACATTTAAAGATAAAAGTGATCGTTCATTAACTTTAAGACCTGAAGGAACAGCAGGTATCGCAAGAAGTTATGTAGAAAATAAATGTTATGCATTACCAGAAAAACTTCAAAAATTCTATTATATGGGACCAATGTTTAGATATGAAAGACCTCAACATGGTAGACAAAGACAATTCCATCAATTTGGTGTAGAAATGTTAGGAGTTGAATCTCCGTATGTTGATGTTGAATGTATGGTTATGGCTGTCACAGTTGTAGAAGCTTTAGGTATTAAAGATGTTAAATTACATATCAATTCTTTAGGTGATGAAGAATCTAGAAATAATTATAGAGAAGCTTTAAAGAATCATTTTAGACCAGTATTAGATGAATTATGTCATGACTGTAGAGAAAGATTTGAAAAGAATCCTTTAAGAATATTAGATTGTAAAGTAGATAAAGATCATCCTGCAATGAAAACTGCACCAAAAACGATAGATTACTTATCAGAAAGTGCGAAAGCACACTTTGATAAAGTATGTAGTTTACTAGACGATTTAGAAATCAATTATGAAGTAGATACAAATATCGTAAGGGGACTAGATTATTATTCACATACAGTATTTGAAGTTATCTCTGATGATCCTGCCTTAGGTGCAGGAAGTACAGTAGGTGGAGGAGGTAGATATAATTCTTTAATAGAAGAATTAGGCGGACCTGCTACACCAGGTATTGGTTTTGCATTCGGAATGGAAAGATTAATGATTGCGTTAGGTGATTCATTAAATGAACAAGAAGGCATTGATGTCTATGTGATGCCAATGTCAGAAAACGCAAAAGATTTATCTGTGCAAATCATCTCAATGTTACGTGCAAATGGTTTTACATGTGATATGGATTATTGTGATCGTTCAATGAAAGCACAATTTAAATCGGTTGATCGTTATAATGCACATTTTGCGATGATTGTAGGGGATGATGAAGTTGAGAATGAATATGTCACAATGAAATGTATTAACTCTCAAACACAATATCCAGTCCCATTAGAAAACTTAGTATCATTTATAGAAAATCATTATGAAAAAGGAGAATAATCATGAATAGAACACATAATAATGGAGAACTTAGAATCTCTGATGTAGGTAAAGAAGTTGAATTAATTGGTTGGGTTAATAAGAAAAGAAATTTAGGAAGTTTAGTATTTATTGATTTAAGAGACCGTTATGGATTAACTCAAATTGTATTTAATGAAAACTTAGATGTAAAAGATGTTAAAAATGAATATATCTTATCTGTAAAAGGAAATGTTGTAGAAAGATCTAGTAAGAATCCTAATATGCCTACTGGGGATATTGAAATTGAAGTAACAAGTTATAAAGTAGTCAATACTGCAAAACTTACACCTATTATTGTAAGTGATGAAACAGATGCAAGTGAAGAAACTAGAATGCAATATAGATATCTTGATTTAAGAAGACCTTCTATGCAAAAGAATATCATGACTAGACATGCAATTACAAAATCTATTCGTGCTTATTTAGATGGTGAAGATTTTATTGATATTGAAACACCATATTTAAATAGATCTACACCAGAAGGGGCAAGAGATTTCTTGGTTCCATCAAGAGTTCATGGTGGAAGCTTCTATGCATTACCACAATCACCTCAATTATTTAAACAATTATTAATGGTATCTGGATTTGAAAAATACTATCAAATTGCGAGATGCTTTAGAGATGAAGATTTAAGAGCAGACCGTCAAATTGAATTTACACAAGTTGATGTAGAAATGAGTTTCAAAGATACAAATCAAGTCATTGAGGTAGGAGAAGGATTAGTATCTAAAGTCATGAAAGATGTTAAAAGCATTGATATAAAATTACCTTTACCAAGAATGACTTGGCATGATGCGATGGAAACATATGGTTGTGATAAACCTGATATTCGTTTTGACTTAAAATTAGTCAACTTAAATGAAACTGTTAAAGATGTTGATTTCGCAGTATTCAAATCAGCACTTGAAGCGGGTGGACATGTTAAAGGGATGAATGTTAAAGGTGTCGCAAATGATTTCTCTAGAAAGAAAATTGATGCTTTGCAAGAATTAGCTAAAACTTATAAAGCAAAAGGTTTAGCATGGCTAAAAGTAACAAGTGAAGGGATCACTGGTCCTATCGCTAAATTCTTTACTGAAGATCAACTTAATACATTAGTTGAAAAGATGGATGCGAAAGAAAATGACTTATTACTATTTGTATCAGATGTTAAATATACAGTTGTATGTGATGCATTAAGTGCTATTAGAAATCAATTAGGTAAAGATTTAAATCTTTATAATAAAGATGAATATGCATTCTTATGGGTTACTGAATTCCCAATGTTTGAATATGATGATGAAACTGAGAGATATTATGCAATGCACCATCCATTCACTAGACCACTTGAAAGTGATTTAGATAAAATTGATACAGATCCAGAACATTGTTTAGCAGATGCTTATGATATTGTATTAAATGGATTTGAATTAGGTGGAGGATCACAAAGAATTTATGAACAAGATCTTCAAGAGCGTGCTTTTAAAGCATTAAGCTTTACGCCAGAAGCCATTGAATCACAATTTGGATGGTTCGTAGATGCTTTACAATATGGTACACCACCTCATGCTGGATTTGCGCTTGGATTAGATCGATTCGCAATGTTACTATGTGGATGTGATTCTTTAAGAGATGTTATTGCATTCCCTAAAAATACAAGTGCTACTTGTCCAATGAGTAAAGCACCAACTCCTGTAACAGATGCACAACTTGAAGAATTATCTATTGGAGTAGTGAAACATGACTAGAATAGAAAAAGTAATTGAAAGAATGAAAAAAGAAAAGATGGATGCGTTAGTTATTAACGATCCATCTTCTATTGATTATTTAATTGGCTATAAAAATAGTCCTGGAGAAAGAATGTTTGTGTTGTTGATTGATACAAACAATCATCCAGTATTATTTATGAATAACTTATTTTATCTAGATCAAAAGTTAGATATGGATATGGTATTCTATAGTGATACAGATGACTATGTAGAATTACTAGCTGATCATGTAAAAAAATATAATACCGTAGGTATTGATAAATTATTCCCTGCAAAATTCTTAATGCCATTAATGGCTCAATGTGAAGAAACCATCTTTACTCTTGGTAGTGAATGTGTTGATAAAGTAAGAATGATCAAAGATGAAGAAGAAATTAAATTAATGAGAGAAGCAAGTCGCTTAAATGACTTAGCCATTGATCAAGTGATTTCTATTGTCTCTAAAGGGAACTTATCAGAAAAAGAAGTATCTGCTAAATTACCTGAAATTTGGGAAAGTTTAGGATGTAGCGGTAATTCTTTTGAACCGATTGTAGGATATGGAAAAAATGGTGCTGATAACCATCATTCAGGTGATGACTCCTTGATTCAAGTAGGGGATAGTTGCGTCATTGATATGGGTGGTATCTACAAGGACTATTGTAGTGATATGACAAGAACGGTTTTTTATAAAGAAGTGAGTGAAGAAAAGAAAACTGTCTATAATCTTGTCTTAAAAGCACAACTTGCTGCAGAGGCAATCATTAAACCAGGAGTAAAACTTTCTACTATTGATAAAACCGCAAGAGATATTATAAAAGAAGGTGGCTATACAAAAGAATTTAATCACCGCTTAGGACATTTCATTGGTAGAGATGTTCATGAATGGGGAGATGTATCACAAGGCTTTGATTTAGAAGTTGAAGAAGGAATGATTTTCTCAATTGAACCAGGTGTTTATTTAAAAGATCACTTTGGTGTTAGAATTGAAGATTTAGTATTAGTCACAAAAGATGGTTGTGAAGTTTTAAATCATTATTCTAAAGACTTATTGGTAGTAGGTAATGACTAATATATATTCAAATCAATTATTTAATTTTAAAGAGTTTAATATAGATGATATATGTATAAATAATGATAATTATACATATATCATCTATGATCCTTCTTTAAATCTAGAAGGAAGATATCTTCAAAATGGTGATACTTATATTAGAAGATTTAAGGATGCATTTAGATATGGATTAAAAGATAGAAATGATCTAGTGATAAAGAATTTAATTGTCTTAGAAAATACTTTATCTTTTGATTTATATATCTATAAAGAGTTAATGGGACATTACAATATTCAGGCACACTTAGATGAAATAGAAACCATTATGATTATATTAAGTATTTATTATTTAGAAGGAAAAGAATTGAGAATATAAATATGTTTTGTAAGTGCTATCATTTTTATGATATACTAACGTAAAGTAGGTGAAATTATGAGTACAGTGAATACAACTCAATTATGTTTATGTGTATTATTAATAAGTGGTGCTCTCGCTTGTTTAGCATTAGCACTCTTATTATTAAAATTAATGAAAACTATTACATGCTTAAATCAAGTATTATCTAGTGCAGATCGTACTGTTGGAGATGTAAATAGTATCGTAGAAGATGTACAATTAAAACTTAAAAAACTAGAAGAACCCGTTGAAGAATCTAAGGGTATAATCAATGATGGATTCATTAAAACAGGTCTTTCTACTGGACTTGGTTTAGCATCTTTCATGTTAAAAAGACATATGAAGAAGGGAGATAAATAATATGAAATTAGGAAGATTTATTGTAAGTGTTGGACTTGGAGCAGTGATTGGTACATTACTAGCCCCTAAAAAAGGAAGCGAAACTTTAGAAGATTTAAAAGTATATGCAAATAAGACGTATGATGATTTAAAAAATCTTACTAAAGAAGATATCGAAGCTAAAATTGGTGATTCAATTGATCAATTAAAAAAAGCAGTTGATGAATTCGATGCAAAAGAATTTGAGGCATATTCAAAAGCTAAATTAGAAGAATTACTTGATTTAATGGATGATTATGCTACTAAGATTAAAGATAGTGAACAATATGCATATGCTAAAGAAAATGCAATGAAAGCATATGAATTATTAAAAGTTAAAATAAATGAATTATTAAAACAATTAACAGACGCTGGTGTAGATGTTAAAGAAGTACAAGAAAAAATCAATCAAGTAGAAGAAGAAATAGAAGAAGTAATTAAAGATGACAAATAAGAAGATTACAATTTATGATGTTGCGACAGAAGCTGGTGTTTCACTAGCTACTGTATCACGTGTTATTAACGGAAGCAGCGTTGTAAAAGAGAAAACTAAAAATCGTGTCTTACAAGCAATTGAAGCATTAGACTTTAAACCTAATCAAGTTGCTAGGGGGTTAGCTACTTCAAAAACTACTACAATTGCCGTTGTATTCCCACAAGATATGTTAGAGTTAATTCGTCAAATGATGAATGGAATTGGGGATGCATCAAGAATTTTAGATTATAATATTTGTATGTTTACTACAAATGATTTAGGTGAAGGTGTAGAAACAATACAAAACATTATGGAAAAGGTGATCCAATCTAGAGCAGATGGTGTCATCTTATTCCAAAATATGTATGTTAAAGAAGAAATTGATATTCTTGAAAAATACAAATTACCTTTTGTGGTCATTGGTAGTGAATATGAAAGTGATCATGCTGCATCTATCTATGTAGATACTAAATCTTTAGGTAAAGAAATAGTGCAATCTTATATAGATAAAGGTATTACTAACATTTTAACTTGTATTCAAGATACAATTTTACTTGATTCAAAAGTATTCGTTGAAGGCATTAAAGAAGCATACGCTTCTAAAAATATTGAATTCGATGATAAAGATGTATTAAAAGTCTCTTCTGATTATCAAGAATGTGTTGATGATTTAATGAATTTCATGGCTCATAAATCTAAAAAATATGATTTGGTCATCGCTAATTATGATAAATCAGCAGTAGCCTTTAAAAATGTCGCAAATGATCATGGTATAGATGTTCCAAATGATATTGAAATCATTGGTATGATGGATACTAATTATGCTTTAATGTGTAGACCATCAATTTCATCATATCATTTCCCAGTATATGATATGGGTGCTATGGCATTAAGACTTCTTACTAAGATTTTAAATAATGAAGAAATCGATACTAAGAAGGTATGCGTAAAATCTACATTTATTAAAAGAGATTCCACAAAGTAAGGATGATAAATCCTTGCTTTTTTTTGTATGTTACTATAATATAAATATGCTATGAAAAGAGACGAGTAATTATATTTATTTTGTATAGAGAACTTGTGGTTGGTGAAAACAAGTCAAAAGGTATAATGAATACACTCTTGAGCATCTAAATGAAAAGTTTAGACGTGTTGCTACGTTATAAGCTATTGAGTGTATATAGAATATAGTCTATATAAATAAAGGTGGTACCGCGAGAATTCGTCCTTTAGATGAATTCTTTTTATATTTTAGGAGGATGTATTATGGGAATTTATGAAGAATTAGTTTGGAGAGGCCTTATTAAAGACGAAAGTAGTGAAGATTTAAAAGAAAAATTAAATAAGGGTGGAATGACATTCTATATTGGAACTGATCCTACAGGAGATAGTTTACATATTGGACATTTCTCATCATTTTTAATTTCTAAAAGATTAAAAGATGCTGGACATAAACCTATATTACTTGTAGGTGGTGGTACAGGATTAATTGGTGATCCAAAGCCAGATACAGAAAGACCTATGATTACTAAAGAACAAGTAGATCATAATTTTAATTGCTTAAAGAAACAAGCTGAAGACTTATTTGGGTTTGAAGTAGTTAATAATTATGATTGGTATAAAGATGTTAACTTTATTGATTTTCTTAGAGATTATGGTAAATACTTTAATATTAACTATATGTTAAATAAAGATATTATTAGAAGAAGATTAGATCAAGGTATTACATTTACTGAATTCTCTTATATGATTATGCAAGCTTGGGATTTCTATCATTTACATATCAATAAAGGATGTGATTTACAAGTTGCAGGACAAGACCAATGGGGAAACATTACTGCTGGTATTGAATTAACACGTAAAAAATGTGGCGATGAAGTATATGGATTTACTATGCCATTATTAACTAAATCTGATGGAACTAAATTCGGTAAAACTAATGGACATGCTATTTGGTTAGATCCAAAGAAAGCATCTCCATATGAAATGTATCAATTCTTTATTAACTCAGAAGATGAAAAAGTCATTGATTACTTAAAATTCTTAACTTTCTTATCTAAAGAAGAAATTGAAGCATTAGAAGAAAAGAATCAAACACAACCTCATTTAAGAGAAGCACATAAAGCTTTAGCTAAAGAAGTTATAACATTTATTCATGGTGAAGATGCATACAATGAAGCTGTAGAAATTAGTCAAATGTTATTTAGTGGACAAATCCAAAACTTAACATATGAACAAGTACAAGCATGTTTCAATGGTGTACCTCAAGTAGAATTAGAAGAAGATACACAAATATTAAATGCTTTAGTATTATGTAAAGCTGCTTCATCAAATAGGGAAGCTAGACAATTTGTGACAGGTGGTAGCGTGCTTGTAAATGGTGAAAAGATTACAGATGTAGGATATGTTGTATCTAAAGAGAATGCCTTTGGTAATAAAGCAACAGTTATTAGACGTGGTAAAAAGAATTACTATGTTATCAATCATAAATAGGGGATTAAAATGAAAAAGATTATATATATTTTAATGAGTTTATCTTTATTACTATGTGGTTGTTCAAGTAGTAGTACTACTACTGAATCAACAACGACATCAAAATTTAAAGATGATTATAGTGAATTTGTGGTGACTCATACAGGTACAATTGAAATACAAGATTATGGTACCTTAGAGTTTGAATTATATGGGGAAGAAGCACCATTAACTGTTCAAAGATTTGTAGAAATTGTTGAAGATGGTGGTTACTATAACTCAACTTTTCATCGAATAGTAAAAGGTTTTATGATGCAAGGTGGAGAGGTTACTATTAATAAAACATATGATGAAATTACTGGTGAATTTACTGAAAATGGTATTTCTAATTATATAAAACATAAAAATGGCACAATGTCATTTTGTAGAACAGGTGCTGGTTATAATACTGGTACTGAACAATTCTTTATTTGTTGCGATGAAAATGAATATCTAGATGGGAATTATGCAGCATTTGGTTATATAACTAACGGTGTAGATATTGTAGATGATATTTGTGAAACATTAGGTAAACCTAGTGATGATGAAACAGGTGAAGTAGATGAAGATCTTCAACCAGTGATTACTAAGATTACTGTAGAGGCTATTTAATGGATGGTGTGATCTTAATTAATAAAGAAAAGTCAATGACTTCTCATGATGTTGTAAACATTGCAAGAAAATCATTACATACAAAAAAAGTAGGGCATTTAGGAACTTTAGATCCTGATGCTACAGGACTACTTGTATTATGTATTAATAAAGCCACAAAAGCTTTACAATTCATTCAAGCGGATGAAAAAGAGTATATATGTGAATTGTATTTAGGTAAATCTACAGATACCTATGATGCAAGTGGGAAGGTTGTTGAAACAAAACCTTTTACTACTATTGAACACTTAGAAGAATCTCTAAACAAATTTAAAGGTACTATTTCACAATTACCACCTATTTATTCTGCAATTAAAGTTAATGGTAAGAAATTGTATGAATATGCTAGAAAAAATCAAGAAGTAGAAATAAAACCTAGAGAGGTAGAAATTAAGGAATTAGAGCTATTAGATATTCAAGATAATATTCTAAAGTTAAGAGTTGTATGTTCAAAAGGAACCTATATTAGAAGTTTATGTTTTGATTTAGCTAAAGATTTAGGCTATCCAGGTCATATGTTAAGTTTGATTAGAACTAGATGTGGTGAATTTAAATTAGAGAATGCTTCTTCTATTGAAGATTTAAAACAATCAAAGATCAACGTATTATCACTATATGACGCTTTGTCATCTTACAAGATGATCACTGTAAATAATGAAGATGATATAAAGTGTGGTAAAAAAATAAAAAGTGATATGAATGAAAGAGTTGTATTACTTAATAAAAATAAGGATGTATTAGCAGTATATGAGCCAGATGGCACTGGTTATTTAAAATGTGTTAGAGGGTTATTTTAATGGAAGTTATTTATTTAGATGACTATATCACAATTGAAGATGAAATATGTTTAGCTGTAGGTTATTTTGATGGTCTACATTTGGGACATTATGCTTTATTAAATAAAGTCATTCAAATATCTCAAGATAATCATTATAAAAAAGCCATGTTAACCTTTGATCATCATCCTTCTTATATACTCGATTTCTTTGAAAGTGAATATTATTTAGAATCTTTTGATGATCGAGTTCAAGAACTAGAAAAGTTAGGATTTGATTATTTGTTTGTGGTACCATTTTCTAAAACAATCGCAAGATTTAGTGCAGATGAGTTTATTAAAGAATTTATTCAACCATTAAATGTTAAACATGTTGTATGTGGCTTTGATTTTACATTTGGTAATCAAGCTAAAGGAAATGCTGAAACTTTAAAAAAATACTTTAATACATCTATCATTGATGAAGTGAAATATAAAGATGAAAAAGTATCTTCTTCTAGAATTAGAGCATTACTAAAAGAAGGTCATATTGAAGATGCGAATCAATTATTAAATAAACCTTATATGATTAAAGGTAAGGTAGTGAAGGGAAGACAAATAGGGAGAGTACTCGGTTTTCCTACTGCAAATATAGATTTTAAAAGATATGTATTACCTAAAAGAGGGGTCTATGCAAGTTATGTATATATCGATGGTAAAAAATATCTATCTATGACAAATATTGGTAAAAATCCAACAATTACAGATTTAGTTGTACCTTCATTAGAAGTACATATATTTGACTTTGATGAAGATATTTATAATAAAACAATTACTGTTGAATTTGTACACTTTATTAGAGACGAAGTGAAGTTTACAAACAGTAATGCTTTAATTAATCAATTAAATAAAGATAAAAATCAAATACAAGAATATTTTAAAAGAGAATGCTAAGCATTCTCTTTAATCATAATCCTTTCTAAAATATAAAACTCTTCCTAGAATATGAACAGGTAAATTTTCAATTTCTTCTTTAGTAAAGAATCGATCTTCCATATAAGA
>R03__coassemble_1027_pt1 | contig 13977 bp, 12 predicted proteins | sample R03__metabat2_low_PE_061 | metagenome-assembled genome bin R03 | reverse complement strand
GTATTATTATATCTATTCTTTCATTTATGTCTAGTTACATGTATTCAATACTTATTGATCATTTGTCTTTTAATACACCATTTCTTATTTCTCTTTTATTACCATTCTCTTATTTTATCTTTAAAATAATTGAATCTAGACTTCGTTTTACTCAAACCACACAAAAAACAGAACTAAACATTATTTTAAATGAAGATATCATTGATGAATCATCCAATGATTTATTAAATAAATCATTTCAATATTTTGATCAAGATAAAGGTGTCCTACAATCAAGGTTCTTATCGCTCTTTGAACTTACGAGTAGTTTAGTAGATATATATTCTACTTTTACTTATTCACTTATATTATGTATTGTATTTTTTATAGGATTAAGTTGTATTAGCATCACTTTAACACTTGTGTTATTAGTGCTCATATTATTAGTAAGTCTAGTATCTTATTTCTTACTATCTAAAATAAGAGATGATCACAAACATACACTAGAATCCTATTATCAGTATGCGTCTAAAATACTTTATTCTTTCAATCATCAATTGTTTATAAAAACACATCATTTAAATAATCAAATTTCCAACATCAATAAATCATCTCTTGATTATTATCATCAAAATTTAAAGAAAGAAATTGATGATCAAAATATATTTAATTTCTATCTTCAACTCATTATTTATTTCTTTTACTTTATAATTATGTTTTTAGGTATTCGATTATTTATGGATACTTCGATTAGTTTAGGTCATTTAGTATTATATTTAATGATTGTAGGTTTATTTATTGAACCTATATTATCTGTTATACACACATTAGTACATTATAACTACAACATCACTTTATTTAATATCTATAAAGATTTAAAGAATGAATATGAAGAGAAAAATAAATTCGATGAAACAATCACATCAATTACATTTGATGATTTAGGCTATAGTTATGGCTACACATCTAATGTATTTGAACATATTGATGGTAACTTCGATACGCATACAATCGTTGAAGGGGATAATGGTACTGGAAAGTCTACATTATTAAAACTTTTAATAGGGTATGATTTAAATTACCAAGGAGATATATATTTAAATCATACCTCATTAAAAGAAATACAAAGTGATGATTTATATAATCATGTTGGATATCTAGATGAAAAACCATCCTTTTTAAATGATACGCTATTGAATAACTTTCATACCAACGATCAAGAGAAAGTAATCAATTATTTAAAAATGTTTGATTTAAATGATCTTATAGATTTATTACAAGTACAGTTAGATGAATTTGGGAATCCTTTATCTCTAGGTCAAAAGCAGTTAGTTGCATTTATTAGATTATTAATTAAAGAAGTCGATGTATTATTATTAGATGAATGTTTTACACATTTAGATACACATCACTATAAGCTTGTCATGTCTTATTTAAAGAAGGATAAAAGAATTATGTTTATGGTAAATCATCAATATAAAGCGAGAAGTAATGTCGATGTGATTGATTTAAATCAAAATATATAAAATTATCATTGAATTATGTTATAATTTGTCTAGTTTTATAGTGAGGAAGTTATATGATTGATTTATATTTAGAAACAAACGATTATATTGATGAAAGTTATGAAGATCAATTTATTTCAATTATTAATAAAGCATTAGAAATATTAGAGATATCTGATGATATAGAAATGAGTTGTATCATTGTATCGGATGAAAGAATTCATGAAATTAATAAAGAATATAGAAATATAGATAGAAGCACAGATGTTATATCATTTGCGTTAGAAGATAATGATTCATCTTACTTAGAAGGATTACCTAGAAGTATTGGGGATATATTTATTTCATATGATCATGCATCTCTTCAAGCTAAAGAATATGGTCATTCAATTAAAAGAGAAATTTGTTTTTTATTTACACATGGCTTATTACATTTATTAGGCTATGATCATATGAAAGAAGATGAAGAAAAAGTAATGTTTGATTTACAAAATCAAATATTAAACGCACTTCATATTACAAGAGATTAAAGGAGTAGACAATGTCATTTAAATCAGGATTTGTATCAATTATAGGTAGACCAAATGCAGGAAAATCTACATTATTAAATCATATACTAGATACGAAAGTTGCGATTACTAGTAGTACTGCCCAAACAACAAGAAATACAATTCAAGGCATCTATACAGATGATGATGCACAAATTGTATTTATGGATACACCTGGTATCCATAAACCACAAGATTCACTTGGGTCATTTATGACCACAAATGCGATGAATTCTATTTATGGGGTTGACTTGGTATTATTAATTGCGCCTGCGGATGAGAAAATAGGTCATGGAGATCAATATATTATCAATCGTTTAAAAGATGTAGATGTGGATGTCTATTTAGTACTCAATAAAGTTGATTTATTAGAAAAGGATGAAATCATTGAAAAACTTGCAAGTTGGCAAGAGCTATATAACTTTAAACAAATTATCCCAATAAGTGCTAAAAATGGAGATAATGTAGATCAATTATTAAACTTAATTAAGGATGATTTAAATGAAGGAATCATGTATTATCCAAAAGATATGGTTGTCAATCATCCTGAACAATTTATTGTAGCTGAATTAATAAGAGAAAGAATTCTTTATTTTACAACTCAAGAAGTACCTCATAATGTCGCAATCGTTATTGAAAAATATGAGGAAACTGATAATGGTATGCATATCATGGCGGATATTATAGTGGATCATCCATCACAAAAGGGGATTATTATTGGCAAACAAGGAAAGATGATTCAAAAGATTAGAACACAATCTAAAAAAGAAATGAAGAAATTCTTGAATACAAATGTGGATTTAGAATTATTTGTGAAAGTGGAAAAAGGATGGCGCAACAAGACAAAGTATCTTAAGGAGTTTGGATACGATGAAAACAACTACTAGTATAGATGCGATCATTTTAAAAACAACACCTTATAAAGAAAATGATTTAATTATTCATACATATTCATTAGATTATGGTAAGCTATCATTTATCGCAAAAGGTGTCAAAAAGATAACAAGTAAAAATGCGAAGGGAATTCATCTAATGAGTTTATCTCATCTTGATGTGGCAATCTCTGATACGACTTGTTCATTAATTAGGGCAGAGCCTCTCAATTACTATAGGCATATATCTGAAGATTTATTAACAGATGCGATTAGTCAATGTATATTAGAATACTTTTATAGATATGAAGAAGAAAATAATCCTGATTCAATCAAATATGATATGCTTATATCTTCTTTAGATGCCTTAAATAATGGTTTGCCTCCATTATTAATATTATCTTTATTTTTATCTTTTATTATTAAAAATCATGGGATATTAGTAAATATTGATGAATGTAATGTTTGTGGTAATAAACAAGTATTAGGTATATCGCATGTTGATGGCAGCTTTGTATGTCAAAATCATATATCTAATGGAAAAATCTATCATTTAGAAACATTAAAGTTTTATCGTAGATTATTTAAGTTGGATATTCATCATATTGATGCATTTGAGTTAGAAAACGTACAACTTAAAGAGATCATCCAAATACAAACACATTTAATAAATGATTATGCAGGCATGCATTTTAATACAATGAAATTTATAGAGAAAATGATATAATTTTCTCTTTTTTTAATGATTCAGGATATGTATAATATTTTCATAAAAGGAAGTGAAGTATATGAAAGTAACAGAAACATACACATCAGTTTTACAAGCACATGTACGCTTTCATATTTATAGTCCTGAAGTTATTTTACGTAACAAAGCTATAATCTCTATTCATCATGGATTAACAGAACACGCTGATTTATATGAATCCTTTGCACACTTTTTAGTTAGTAAAGGATTTATCGTTGTGGTAAGTGATACAATCGGTCATGGCAAATCACTCATCGATTTTGAACAAGGATATTTTGGGGAAGGAAATATATCAAAAAGCTTAATGGAAGATATGAAACATCTCTTTGATGTAATAAGACTTCGATATCCTGATCTACCATATTTTTTATTAGGTTATGACTTTGGTAGTACACTAGTAAGAGAGTTCATTAGTGAATATGGAGAATGTGTGGATGGTGTTATTTTATTATCTCCATACACAAGAATTAATGATGCATTTGTGAAGAAAGCTTATCTTAAGATTTCATCATTATTTTATGGACAAATGCATAAACCAAAATTGTTTTATGCATTTGTGAATAAAATGAAAAATAGAAGATTAAATATGAAAGTTCATGGGTTAAGTTGGATGGCACATGAAAACTCATTAAATGAATTATACTTAAGTGATCCTATGACACATTTTGTCTATACAATAAAAGGGTATAATGAAATATTTAAGATGATTGAATTAGTGAATAAAGATGAAACCATTAATAAAACCCCAAAACATTTAATGATGTATATTGCGAGTGGATTAGAAGATCCTACAATCTATAAACCAGAAATTATCGTAGATAAATATAAAAAGCAAGGATTAGATGTAACATATCATCTTTTCAAAAATAGAAGACACGCTATATTATTAGAGGAAAATAGACAAGAAGTATATTATGATATATATAATTGGTTAAATGATCATATATTCATGTAAATACCCTTATTGTTGGTTGACAAATACCCACTATAAGGGTATTTTTATAAAGCATTTTAATATTAATCGACTTAGTATCTATTACTAGGTCTTTTTATTTTATGGGAGGTCATTATATGTCAACAAATGATATGGACAAATTAATTGCACATGCAAAGACACAAGGGTTTGTATATCAAGGTAGTGAAATCTATGATGGGTTAGCGAATACTTGGGATTATGGATTCTTAGGGTCTGAAATGAAAAATAATATTAAGAAACTATGGTGGAAAAGATTTATTCAAGAATCTAAATACAATGTAGGAATCGATTCTGCTATATTTATGAATCCAAGAGTATGGGAAGCAAGTGGACATGTTGGAGGATTCAGTGATCCTTTATGCGATTGTAAAGTATGTAAAACAAGACATAGAGCAGATAAATTAATTGAAGATTTTAATCCTGATATTCATGCTGATGGATGGAAACCAGAAGAAATGATGAAATTCATCAGAGAAAATCATATTAAGTGTCCTGATTGTGGAGGAGAAGACTTCACAGATATTAGAAATTTCGAATTAATGTTTAAAACTTATATGGGTGTTCTAACTGATGCTAAAAGTGTTGTTTATTTAAGGCCAGAAACAGCACAAGGTATCTTTGTAAACTTTAAAAATGTACAAAGAACAAGTAGAAGAAAAGTACCTTTTGGTATAGGACAAATTGGTAAATCATTCAGAAACGAAATTACTCCTGGTAACTTTATTTTCCGTACAAGAGAATTCGAACAAATGGAATTAGAATTCTTTGCAAAACCAGATACAGACTTAGAATGGTTTGATTATTGGAAACAAGGATGTATGCAATTCTTATATGATTTAGGTATACAAGAAGATCACTTAAGATTTAGAGATCATGAAAAAGAAGAATTATCATTCTATTCTAAAGCTACTTCAGATATCGAATTCAAATATCCATTTGGATGGGGAGAATTATGGGGTATCGCTGATAGAACTGACTACGATTTAAATAAACATCAAGAATATTCTAAGAAAAACTTAGAATACTTAGATCCAACTACAAATGAAAAATATATTCCATATGTTATTGAACCATCTGTTGGTGTAGATCGTTTATTCTTAGCAATTCTTTCAGATAGTTACAATGAAGAAACATTAGAAGATAATGATGTAAGAGTTGTTATGAACTTACATCCAGCTGTAGCACCAATTAAAGCTGCAGTATTACCACTTACTAAAAAACAAAATGAAAAAGCAGATGAAGTCTATAGTATGTTAGCAAAGTACTTTAGAGTAGATTATGATGATGCTGGTAAGATCGGTAAAAGATACAGAAGACAAGATGCAATTGGTACACCTTTCTGTATAACAATCGATTATGATACAGATACTGATAACTCAGTTACTGTAAGAGATAGAGATACTATGGAACAAGTACGTATTTCTATTGATGAACTTGTAGATTATATTAATAAAAAGATAGAATTTTAATGGAGGAGATTAATGGCTCGTTTATCACAAGAAAAAATTGATGAAGTAAGATCAAGTGTCAATATCGTCGATGTGATAGGCGAGCATTTGTCTTTAACCAAATCAGGTAGAAACTATAAAGCAATTTGTCCATTTCATGCGGATACACATCCTTCATTATCTATTAGTGAAGAAAAACAAATATTTAATTGTTTTGTATGTGGTACAGGAGGAAATGTATTCACGTTCCTACAAAAGCATTTAGGTATTAGTTATATTGAAGCTGTAAAAGAAGTCGCAAATAAGGGACATGTTGATTTATCAGAATATCAATTAGACAGTGCACCTATTGTACATAAAAACCAAGCATTATACGATTTAAATAAAAAAGCTGAAGAAATCTATAGTTATTACTTACATACAAAAGTAGGTATTCCTGCATTAGACTATTTAAAAAATAGAGATTTTACTGAGGAAATCATTAAAGCATTTAACATTGGTTATGCGCCAAGTACGAATGTGTTAACTTCTTCATTTAAACAATTAAACATTGAACAAATTGATATGTTTAATTCTGGTTTGATTATAGAATCTAGCTCACCAATAGATCGATTTAATAATCGTATTATGTTTCCAATACATAACCACAATGGGGAAGTTGTTGGATTCTCTGGTAGAATCTTTAATCAAGATAATGAAGCTAAATATATCAACTCTCCTGAATCTGAAATCTTTATAAAAGGGGATATTTTATATCATTACTATTTAGCTAAAGAAGCAATCAGAAAAAATGATAGTGTTTATATATTAGAAGGATTTATGGATGTCATCGCAATGTATAAAGCAGGTATTAATAATACAGTTGCGATTATGGGGACTGCACTTACTAAAAATCATTTAAATGCGATTAAACGTCTTACGAATAATGTTGTATTATGTCTAGATGGTGATAAAGCTGGACAAGCAGCGATGAATAAATACGCAGATATGTTAAATGAAGCGAAGTTCAATACAAAAATCTGTGTATTACCTGACAGCTTAGATCCAGATGAAGTGTATATTAAACATGGTAAAGATGGTTTAATCAATGCATTAAACAAAACAAAAAGTTTAGTTGAATTTAAGATGGATTATGAATATTCATTAATTAATACAAATAACTTTGATGATAAGAAACAGTATTTAGATAAAATAGTCAATGTATTAGTGAATGTAAAAGATGACTTAGATGTTGATTTTTATGTAGGTCTGTTAGCGACAAAAACAGGTTTTTTTAAAGAAATTATACAATCAAGATTATCTGGTAAAAAAATGAATATTCATGAAAAGGTACATGATGTCGTAAAAAATACAAATCAATTATTAGATAAGTATCATAAAGCAGAACATGATTTAATTTATTATATGTTACAAGATAAACATGTAAGTGATTTGTATGAAAAGAAAGCTGGATTCATGTATAACGATGAATATCGATTACTTGCAAGTTATATCGTTGATTATTATAGAAGTCACAATGTTATGAATATTGCGGATTTAATAAGTGCATTAAATGATGATCATTTAATTAATCTATTAACATCCATCGATAATACATCGCTTCCTAGTACTATTGATGATGAAATTATCGATGATTATATTGATACCATCGCATCCAATGCAAAACAACTAAAGAAACAAGAATTAATTAGTACATTTAATAATGTTTTAGATCCAATTGAACAATCTAAAATATTAAGTGAAATAATAAAGTTAAAGTAGGAGAAAACAATGAGTGAAATAGTAGAAATCACATTAGATCAAATTAAAGAAAATATCTTAAATGATGCCCAAAAAAATGGTGGCAAAGTATCTCAAGACTATATCGACAAAATTATGTCTGATTATGAATGGGAAGATGAAGCAATCGAAGAGTTACAAGCATTCTTAACAGAAAAAGATTTAGTGAATGATGACATATTAGATGAACTAGATGATGAAGATTTATTAGTAGAAGAAGTTGATGATTTAACAGACTTAGAAGAATTAGAAGTTTTAGCAACGGATGATGAAGATCTAGGTGTGGATGATTTAGATTTTGATTTCGAAGAAGGTCTTGATGATGACATGATTTCATCAAATGAAAATATGTATTCTGAAAAAGAAGATGATGAAGAATATCAATTAGGTACAAATGTTAAAATCAATGATCCAGTTAAAATGTATTTAAAAGAAATTGGTCGTGTCGATTTATTAACGCATGATCAAGAAATTGAACTTGCGATTAAGATTCAAGATGGCGTAAAAGCCAAAGAACAATTAGAAAACGAAGACTTTAGCGAATATACAAAAGAAGAATTACAAGATTTAATTGAAAGAGGAAATCAAGCTAAAAAAGATCTAGCTGCTGCTAACTTGAGACTTGTTGTATCAATCGCAAAAAGATATGTAGGTAGAGGTATGTTATTCTTGGATTTAATCCAAGAAGGAAACATGGGATTAATTAAAGCAGTAGAAAAATTTGATCATGAAAAAGGATTTAAATTCTCTACATATGCAACATGGTGGATCCGTCAAGCAATTACTCGTTCAATTGCCGATCAAGCACGTACAATTCGTATTCCAGTACATATGGTTGAAACAATTAATAAATTAACAAGAATCCAAAGACAATTAGTTCAAGAATTAGGTAGAGAACCAACAGCTGAAGAAATCGGTGAAAGAATTGATATGACACCTGAAAAGGTTAGAGAAATTCAAAAGATTTCATTAGAACCAGTATCTTTAGAAACACCAATAGGTGAAGAAGATGATTCACATTTAGGTGATTTCATTGAAGATGAAGGGGTTATGTCACCAGATGATTATACAGCTAATGAATTATTAAAAGATGAGTTAAACGAAGTATTACTAGAATTAACTGATAGAGAAGAAAAAGTATTAAGATTACGTTTTGGTATGGATGATGGACGTACAAGAACACTTGAAGAAGTTGGAAAAGAATTCAACGTTACAAGAGAACGTATTCGTCAAATTGAAGCAAAAGCACTTCGTAAGTTAAAACATCCAACACGTTCAAAACGTTTAAAGGATTTCTTAGATAAGTAATATGAAATTATCTAATCGATTAGATACTGTTAGTCAATTAATTATCAAGTATCAAAGAGGAAGAGTATTAGCAGATATAGGTACTGATCATGCTTATTTACCTGTTTATTTATCTATGAATAACTATATAGATTTAGGATATGCATGTGATGTTGCGAAAGGTCCTTTATCTCTAGCAGAAAATACGATAAACAAATATCATATAAAAAATATTAAACCACTTCTAGGAAGTGGTTTAACGCCTATATGTAATGAATATGTAAGTGATATCAGTATATGTGGTATGGGTGGTCAACTCATTACAGAAATATTAGATGAACATAAAGAATATCTACATGATAAAAGACTATATCTTCAAGCAAATACCGCAAACTATGAATTAAGAGAATATTTATACAAAAATAATTTTAAAATCATAGATGAAGCGATTATAGAGGATATGGGTCATATTTATGAAATAGAAGTATGTGAATATTCGGATGCATCCTTATTACATACTGAATTAGATTTAATATTTGGACCAGTATTAAGAATTAAAAAGGGAGATACTTTTAAAAAGAAATGGCAATTTGAATCTTCCGTCCAACAAAGAATATTGAATTCAGTTGAATCTGATCATCCAGCCTATAAAAAGGCATATCAATATAAAAAAATCATAGAGGACATGTTAAGTGAAAGCGAAAGAAATTATTCAAGTTATTGAAAAATATATTCCACTAGAATCACAAGAAGAATGGGATCGTTCTGGTATTCAAATAGGTAATATCAATCAAGAAGTTCATAAAGTAATGATTTCATTAAATTGTGACAAGGGAACTGTAAAAGCATGTATGAAACAAGGTTGTCAAATGTTGATTACACATCATCCTTTCTTACTAGATAAAGTAGATAATTATTCAACTGATTCTTTTATAGGGCAAGTATTAGAAATATGTTATAAAAATAATATCGTCGTATATAGTACTCATACTTCTCTTGATAATACATATATGAATAAATGGTTGATTGAAGCATTAGACATCTACAATCATTTTTCACTTCCAAATTTTCCAATGTGTGAAGTAGGTGAACTAAATACACCACTCTCAAAAGATGACTTTATTATGCTTGTTCAAAATAAATATCATTTATCTCATTTAAAATATGCAGGTCATAAAGAAACCATTTCTAAAGTTGCAGTACTAGGAGGAAGTGGTGCTGATTTAATTGAAGATCTATATGATAAAGTAGATGCATTTATTACTGGTGATACAAAATATAGACATGCTAAAAACGCATTCGATCATGATATATTACTTGTAGATGTGAACCATCATAGTGAATCTATTATGATTCATAAGCTAAAAGAACTTATTGAAAATGAGGTATCTGTGGATATTGTTGAATATCATGCAGATGATTATTATACATATTTATGATTGTAACGAGTTGTTGCTACATATTTAAAGATCATCAAGTACTTTTACTTCATAGAGTAAAAAAGGAAAATGATATTAATGAAGGAAAATGGATTGGTGTTGGTGGTAAACTTCAAAACGAATCTATTGAAGAATGTTTACTACGAGAAGTTAAAGAAGAAACTTCTTTAATTCTAAATAGTTATCAACTAAAAGGGATTATCTTATTTCCTAACATGTATCATGGTGAAGATGAACTGATGTATTTATATACGTCAAATGATTTTAGTGGTGTTTTAACTGAAAATTGTAATGAAGGAATCTTAGAATGGATAGATCTTGATCAAGTAACTCAATTGAATATGTGGGAAGGGGATCATCATTTCTTTGATTGGTTTAAAGATGATTGTTTACACTTTGCATGTATCAAATATGAGGGTGATCAAGTGACAGAATATCAACATATTAAAAGTCAAAGATAACTCTTTGACTTTTATAATAATATTTTAGAATAATCAATTTCGGGTAATTGATATGTATTTTTATTTGATTCATCAAATTGTGATAAGAAATCAATGACTTGATTTGTTAAATAAGTAGGGGTAGAAGCACCAGATGATACCGCTGCTTTTTTCTTGCCTTTTAATACATCTATATTAATATCCTGAACACTTTCTACCATATATACTTCTTTATTATTTGATGCAATAGATGCAAGCTTTTGAGTATTATTTGAATTAGGGTCACCTACAATAAAGACAATATCTACATCTTCATCTATATTTTTAATCGCTTCTTGTCTTACTTTTGTGGCAGTACATGTTTCTTTTTGTATATCTACATTTTCTAAATGTTCTTTAGCATATTCACATAAATCATATACATCATATAAAGACATTGTTGTTTGATTTGTCATGCAATAATTCTTATGTATATCTAAAAGATCTATGTCTTTAGTACTTGTAATTAAATGCACTTTGTCACTGATAGATACAGCACCTTCTGCTTCTGGATGTCCATTCTTTCCAATATATAACATTTCATAGCCTTCATTTAATTTTTCTTTGATTAGATCATGTGTCTTTATAACATCTAAACATGATGCATCTATCACTTTTAATCCTTTTTGATTCGCTTTGGCGAATACTTGATCACTAGCACCGTGAGCAGTGATCACAATTGTACCTGTTTCTATCTCTTCTAGTAATTCAACTCTTGTTTTACCTTTATGATCAATAGAATGTAATCCCAATTCTTCTAATGCATTGACGATATATTGATTATGGACAATCATGCCTAATATATAAATAGGTTTAGGGTATTTTGAGGCTTCTTTAGCTATATTGATAGCTCTAATAACCCCTTTACAATATCCTCTTGGTTTAATAGCTATAACTTCCATGCTTTTTTATCTCCTTGTGTTTTATTTTACACCATATATTCAATTTGATAAATTAAATTGTTATGTTATAATTCAAACGCTAGGAGGTATCCATAATGAAAACATTTGAACAATATACATTTAAACCTTTTGTAAAAAAGACAATTGAAGATTGTCATTTTACAAATCCAACAGAAATACAATCACAAGTGATACCACTTGTTTATAAAGGGAGAGATATTATTGGTATATCTCAAACAGGGACAGGTAAAACACATGCATTTTTAATTCCAATTATGGATATGATTGATACAAGTAATCCTGTTGTTCAGGCAGTCATCACAACACCTACTAGAGAACTTGCAAGTCAAATTTATGAAGCAAGTAAATTATTTATGAAAAATAATCCAGAATTAAAGGTTTCATTAATAATAGGTGGGAATGATAAGCAAAAAACAATTTCAAAATTATCCACACAACCTCATATCGTAATAGGAACACCAGGAAGAATAAAAGACTTATCATTAAATGAACAAGCCTTACGTATTACTACTGCAGATGTATTTGTGATGGATGAAGCAGATATGACAATAGAATTTGGTTATTTAGAAGATATCGATGAAATATTATCTAAAATGAAAGACAATCTTCAAATGATGGTATTTAGTGCAACCATTCCTCAAGTATTAAGACCATTTTTAAATAAATATATGAATGGACCTAAATTAATTGAAGTTGATGCGCATTTAACCACAAATTTAAATGTCTCTCATTATTTAATACCTACGAAACATCAAAATCGTTTAGAAGTATTAAAAAAATTAATATCAATTATTGATCCATATATTTGTATTATATTTGCGAATTCTAGAATTGAAGTAAGTGATATCGCACATCAGTTAAGAGAATATGGTTATAAAATTGGTGAAATACATGGAAATCTAGAACCTAGAGAAAGAAAACAAATGATGAGACGTATAAAAAATAATGAATATCAATTCATTGTCGCAACAGATATAGCTGCAAGAGGTATTGATATTGATGGCGTTTCACATATCATTAATTATGATTTACCTATAGAAGTAGAATTCTATATTCATAGAAGTGGAAGATGTGGTAGAGGTAAATATAAAGGAGAATGTTATAACCTATATGATTCTTCTAACCAACAAATGATAGAACTTCTTGAAAAGAAGGGTATAACATTTGATGTTAAAAAGATCAAAGGGGATACATTAGTTGATGAGGATACTTCTAATAAAAGAAAAAATAGAGTAAAACCAACATCAACTTTAGAATCTCAAATATCTGCACAAGTTAGAATGCCAAAAAAAGTAAAACCTGGCTATAAAAAGAAAAGAAAAAGACAAATCGATAAAATGGTTCGTCAAAAGAAAAGAGAACTTATTCGTGCTGATATTAAACGTCAAAAGAAAGAACGTGCTAAAGCAGCACAAATTGAAAAGAATAGGATGAATGAACAATGATTATAGGAAGTCACGTATCAATGAGTGAACCTGATAATTTGACTGGCAGTGTGAAAGAAGCATTATCATATAATGCTTCTACTTTTATGTTTTATACAGGTGCACCACAAAATACTAGAAGAAAACCAGTTAAAGATTTAAAAGTTGATGAAGCAAAACAGTGCATGTTAGAAAATAATATTGATATAAATCATGTAGTCGTACATGCACCTTACATTATTAATTTAGCTAATACGGTTAAACCTGAAACTAGACAACTTGCAATCTCATTTTTAAAAGAAGAAATTAAAAGGGTAGAAGAAATAGGCTGTTCATTGCTAGTATTACATCCTGGAAGTCATGTTGGTGCAGGTTGTCAAGTGGGACTTAATGCCATTGTGGATGGGTTAAATGAAGTTTTAACACCTGATACCAATGTTATCATTGCTTTAGAAACGATGGCAGGTAAGGGGAGTGAATGTGGTAAAACATTTGAAGAATTAGCTTATATTATTGATAATACAACCTTAAATGATAAATTAGGTGTTTGTTTAGATACCTGTCATATTC
>R03__coassemble_933_pt1 | contig 15030 bp, 17 predicted proteins | sample R03__metabat2_low_PE_061 | metagenome-assembled genome bin R03 | reverse complement strand
GGAGGAATAATAATATGAGTTTTCCAAAAGGCTTTTTATGGGGTGGTGCAGTAGCCGCTAACCAATTAGAAGGTGCTTATAAAGAAGATGGTAAAGGATTATCAGTACCAGATATGTTATTAGGAGGGGATGTAAATACACCTAGAACATTCTTACCTAAAACTGATCCTAATGCTTTCTATCCATCACATGAAGCAGTAGACTTCTATCATCATTACAAAGAAGATATCGCATTATTTGCAGAAATGGGATGGAAATGCTTTAGATTCTCTATTAACTGGGGACGTATTTTCCCTAATGGTGATGATGAAACACCTAATGAAGCAGGTTTAAAATTCTATGAAGATGTTATTGATGAATGTAAGAAATATGGTATGGAACCATTGATCACATTATGTCACTATGAAATCCCATGGAACTTAGTAGTAAAATATAATGGATTTGCGAATAGAAGATGTATTGATTTCTTCGTAAAATACGCTACTACAGTATTTGAAAGATACAAAGATAAAGTTAAATATTGGTTAACATTTAATGAAATCAATATCGCTATGATGGGTGAAGGTGGTATTGGTAACTTATATGGATTAGGTGTTATGGATCCAGATGATGTAAATGCGGATCATAAGATTCCATTATCAGAATTAAAATCTGATTGGCAAATTACTATGGAAGCATTACATAATGAATTTGTTGCAAGTGCATTAGTAGTACTTGAAGGTCATAAAATTAATCCTGATTTCATGATTGGTAACATGATTGCTCACGTTACAGATTACCCACTTACTCCAAATCCAAAAGATGTATATGCATGCTTAGAAGAAGAAAACTTAAAGAATAACTTCTGCTGTGATGTACAAGTACGTGGTGAATATCCAACTTATATCTTCCCATGGATGGATAAGATGGGTGTTGATTATTCATACATTACTGAAGCTGATAAAGCAATCATTAAAGAAGGTACAGTTGACTTCCATACATTCTCATACTATCAATCTAACTGTGTAACATTAGATGAAAATGCTGAAATTACTCAAGGTAATATGACTAAGGGTGCTAAAAACCCATATCTTAAAGCATCTGATTGGGGTTGGCAAATTGACCCAATGGGACTTAGATATACATTAAATCAATTACATGACCGTTATCCACATACACCACTTATGATTGTAGAAAATGGTTTTGGGGCATTTGATAAAGTTGAAGAAGATGGATCAATTCATGATGATTACAGAATTGATTACTTCAAACAACATGTTAAAGCTATGGGTGATGCAATCGATGATGGTGTTCCACTAATTGGATATACTACTTGGGGTCCAATTGACTTAGTATCTGCAGGTACAGGACAATTAGCTAAACGTTATGGATTTATCTATGTAGATAGACATGACGATGGTACTGGAGACTTCTCAAGAAGTAAGAAAGATTCATTCTATTGGTATCAAAAAGTTTGTAAATCAAACGGTACAGAAATAGATTAGTAAATATTAAGACTGTGAAATAATTTCACAGTCTTTTTTTATGGTGTATAATAAGGGGCGTTAAAGGAAGTGAATAAGCATGATTCATGGTGTTATGATGCAGTACTTTGAATGGTACTTAGATAAAAATCCACATTTATGGAAAGTAGTAAAAGAAAATGCAAGTTCATTAAAACAAGCAGGTTTTGACTCTTTATGGTTACCACCTGCCTATAAAGGAATAGGTGGAAAAGATGATGTAGGATACGGTGTATATGACTTATATGATTTAGGTGAATTTAACGCTAAAGGATCGCTGCGCACTAAATATGGGATAAAAAAAGAATATATCGATGCAATCCATACACTACATGATGAAGGTATTGATGTATATGTTGATATTGTCTTTAATCATATGATGGGTGCAGACAAATTAGAAGAAGTACCAGCTTATAAAGTAAATAGAAATAATCATGAAGAAATCATTGATCAAGAAACAATTATATGTCCTAGTTTATTTACTTTTCCTTCTAGAAATGGGAAATATAATCAAGACAGTTGGAATCATACACATTTTGATGGTATTGATGTAAACGAATTATCTTCATCGAATGATATTTACTTATTTGAAGGAAAACATTGGGAAAATCAAGTAGATGATGAAAATAATAACTATGATTATCTAATGGGATGTGATTTAGACTTTGATAATCAAGAAGTCATTGATCGATTAAAACATTATGCTGATTGGTATTATGATCTGACATCATATAATGGTGTAAGACTTGATGCAGTAAAACATATTAAAGCATCTTTCTACAAAGAATGGTTAGAATATGTAAGAAGAAATAAGGAAGTCTTTGCGGTAGGTGAATACTGGCATGGTGATTTAAAACATCTAATGCACTACTTAGAAGAAGTAGACTATAGTATGAGTTTGTTTGATGTCCCATTACATTATAGAATGTATGATGCTTCTACAAGTAATGGTACATTTGATATGAGAGGGATCTTTAAAGATACCTTGGTAGATATATGCCCAACTAACGCAGTCACATTTGTGGATAATCATGATACCCAACCTACTCAAGGATTAGAAAGCTTTATCCCTGATTGGTTTAAAATACAAGCTTATGCTTTAATACTACTTAGAGTTTCAGGTTACCCTTGTGTTTTTTATGGAGACTACTATGGGATCCTACATAATGAAATAAAAGCTAAAAAAGATACATTAGATATTCTATTATCTTTAAGAAAAGAATATCTTGATGGTCAACAAGTAGATTACTTTGATGATGAAGATTGTATTGGATGGTCTAATGTATCAGAAAATAAGAGCATGGTTTTGATACTCACAAACGGTATTGGAAAATCAAAACATATTCAAGTGTTTGATACAAACTGTTACTATAAAGATGTATTAAATAATAGTGAGGATGTTTATATTAATGAAGAGGGATATGGTGATTTTTCATGTCCTAATGGTAGCATCTCAATTTATATAAGGAAATAAGAATGAAGTATATTTTAGAAGAACTAAAATTATATAAGAAAGAAACAATACTCGCACCACTATTAAAGATGTTAGAAGCACTCTTTGATTTATTTGTGCCACTTGTAGTGGCACATATTATCAATGTGGGTATTAATGAACATAATAATAGTGTGATTTATAAAGGAATTGTTTTACTAGTTATATTAGCGATTGTAGGCATTATAATGTCTATTTCTGCACAATATTTTGCGGCTAAGTCTAGTGTAAAAGTAGCGACACACTTAAGAGAAAAACTCTATAAACACATATTATCGTTATCGTTAAATGAAGTGGATCAGATTACTACAAGTACGCTAATCACAAGAATGACCAGTGATATCAACCAAATACAAAACGGCATCAATATGTTACTAAGACTCGTACTTAGAAGTCCGTTTATTGTATTTGGTAGTTTAATCATGGCTTTTATCATTAACCCTAAAATATCTATCATCTTTTTAATCACAATTATCATACTCGCATTTATTATCTACATGGTATTAAAAATCACAACACCAGGTTATAAAATGATTCAAGAAAAACTTGATCATGTTTTACTACTTACTAGAGAAAACTTAACAGGTGTAAGAGTGATTCGTGCATTTGTGAAAGAAGAAGAGGAAATAAAGGAATTTAAAGAATCCAATAACCAATTAAAAACAAGTCAATTAAGTGTTGGAAGAATCAGTGGATTATTAAATCCACTCACTTATGTTGTAGTGAATATTGGGGTTATTGGGATTCTTTACTATGGTTCTTTACAAGTAAATACAGGTGTATTACTATGTGGAGATATGATTGCGTTAATCAATTATATTAACCAAATACTTGTAGAACTCATCAAGTTCGCAAATACCATCGTATTACTTTCTAAAACAGGTGCCTCTATTACTAGAGTAGAAGAAATATTAGATACTGATACAACATTACATTATGGTAAAGTAAAAGAAATTAACGATACAAATCATTTATTAGAAGTAAAAGATATTTCTTTTACTTACACATCAAGTAATGAAGAAAGTATTTCTCATATTTCTTTTAACTTAGATCAAGGGAAAACACTTGGTATCATTGGTTCAACAGGAAGTGGTAAAAGTACGATTATTAACTTAATTAATAGAAGCTATGATGTCACAAGTGGAGAAATATTATTAGGAAATAAAAATATCAAAGAATATTCAAAAGAATGTATTGTATCTAATATTCATACCGTTAATCAAAAAACACAATTGTTCTCTGGCACAATCAAAAGTAATTTATTATTTGGTAATAATAAAGCAAGTGATGAGGAGCTATTAAATGCATTAGAGGTTGCACAAGGAAAAGATATCATAGATACTCGAGAAGAAGGATTGGATGCTATAGTTGAACAAGATGGTAGAAACTATTCTGGTGGGCAAAGGCAAAGATTATCGATTGCACGCGCATTAGTATCAAACTATCAACTCCTTATATTAGATGATAGTAGTAGTGCATTAGATTATGCCACTGATAAAAATCTAAGAGCTGCATTAAAGTCATTCAATCAATCTATGATTATCGTCTCACAACGTACAAGTAGTGTGAAAGATTGTGATCAAATATTAGTATTAGATGATGGAAAATGCGTAGGACTTGATACACATCAAAACTTACTAAAAACATGTGATGTGTATCGAGAAATAGACGCATTAACTTCAAGAGGTGATCACCATGAATAAAAAAGTGATACAACGAATACTCAGTTATACAGCACATTATAAAATATACATACTACTTAGTTTCTTATTCTCTATTGTCAGTGTCATTACAACACTACTTGTCCCAATACTATGTGGTCAAGCAATTGACCACATGTTAGGAGCAGGACAAGTAGAGTTAGATGCGATTATATGCATTATTATCAATTTAATGTTTTTAATCGTTATTACCGCAATCTCTAGATGGTTACAAGCGCTATGCAATAATAAGATTACATATGGTGTATCTAATGAACTAAGAAATGAATTAATAGAACACATATCATTGTTGCCTTTAGAATATTTAGATAAACATCCAGTCGGTGATATTGTTAGTAGAATGATTGCGGATGTAGATACATTTACAGATGGATTACTGATTAGTTTTACACAATTATTTACTGGTATACTTACCATTGTAGGCACATTAGGGTTTATGTTGTGTGTTAATTTTGTGGTAACGATTGTTGTGGTCATCTTGACACCATTATCTGTATTAATCGCAAAATATATCGCAAAACATATATACAAATATTTCACAAAACAATCAGAGGACAAAGGAAAAGAAACAGCTTATGTCAATGAAATGATTGATCATATTCAAACAGTTCATACTTTAGGAATTGAAGAAGAAAGTATCCATCATTTTAGTGAATTAAATAAAGAATTAGAAGATTCCAGTTTAAAAGCAACTTTCTATTCTTCTCTTATTAATCCTACAACACGTTTTGTGAACAACTTAATATATGCAGTCGTTACATTAGTAGGGGCACTATTTGTATTACATAAACAAATCACAATAGGAGAGATGAGTGTCTTTTTGAACTATGCATCTCAATATGCAAAACCATTTAATGAAATATCTTCTGTTTATACAGAACTACAAAATGCCATTGCATGTAGTGAAAGAGTCTTTGATTTATTAGATCAACCAATCATATCTGATGATACAGTAAGAGAACTAAAGGCATCAGGAGATATAGATTTAAATCATGTAGATTTTTCTTATAACAATCAACCATTTATTCATGATTTAAATCTACATGTGACAAGTGGTCAAAGGGTCGCAATTGTAGGAAAGACAGGATGTGGTAAAACCACACTCATTAACTTACTGATGAGATTCTATGATGTAAATAACGGCAGTATAGAAGTCAATCATGAAAATATTAAAGAAGTATCTAGAGTAAGTTTAAGAAAACAATATGGCATGGTACTTCAAGATACATGGTTAAAACAAGGAACAATATATGAAAATATTACTTATGGTAAAAAGGATGTCACATTAGAAGAGGTAATAGAGGTTGCTAAAAGAAGTAAAGCGCATAACTTTATTAAAAGATTACCTAACGGATATGATACTTATATATTAGAAAACGGAGAAGGGTTATCTACAGGGCAAAAACAACTTCTATGTATAACGCGACTCATGTTAGAAAATCCAAGTATGTTGATACTTGATGAAGCAACAAGTAATATCGATATACGTACAGAAATGCAAGTACAATCTGCTTTTGATTCCTTGATGGAAGGTAAGACTACAATAGTGGTTGCACATAGACTATCAACGATAAAAAATGCAGATATGATCGTTGTGATGGATCAAGGTAAGATTGTAGAAACAGGGAATCATGAATCACTATTAAAATTAAAAGGTTACTACTATAACTTGTATAATAGTCAGTTTGAAGAAGCATAGAAATATGCTTCTTTTTCTTATGCCGCTTTATGACAAAATGTCAAGTCTTGAATATATATATATATGTTATACTTTTTATATAGTATTTATTAGGAGTGTGTTTTATATGAAAAAAATCATAAAAATTGTATTAACTACATGTTTATCATTTATGCTTGTATTTACTGTTTGTAGTAATAAAAGTGTAGTAGAAGCAACAAGCAATGCAGTTGATACACCATATTTAAAATTTGAAGCTATTAATAGTGGTGAGAAAGTAACCATACAAGCTAATTCTTACTTAGCTAGTGGTTATGAATATAGTACAGATGGTAATACATGGACTTCTATAGACAGTTCTACTTCTATTAATAATGCAACTATTTATATTAGAAAGACTACTGGAACAAGTACATCATCGGCTAAATTCTTATTCGGAAATGTGGATTTGGGTTGTGATACAAAAGTATCTGGAAATATATTATCATTATTAAATTCTGATAATCCTAGTAATGCAACACTTGGTGTCTACTGTTTTCACGGTTTATTTGGATATGCAGACCATTATTCACATAGTGCTACTGGACATTTAGTTGATGCATCTGGATTATTGATGCCTTCTACTGTAAGTACACACTGTTTTTCAGAAGCTTTTAGAAATTGCACTTCGTTAAAAAAGGCACCTGATTTGCCTGCTGAATTAGTAAAAGAATATTGTTATGAACAAATGTTTCAAGGATGTACTTCATTAGAAGCAGCACCTGAAATTATGGCGACAACTCTAGAAAGAGATGCTTGTGTGTCAATGTTTTATGGATGCACTTCATTAAAATCATCTCCTGCGTTACATGCAACAACATTATTAAACCAAAGGTGCTGTATTAGCATGTTTGAAGGATGTACTTCATTAGAAGTAGCACCAGCATTACCTGCAACAAAACTTAATCAAAGTTGTTATTCAAGTATGTTCTCTGGATGTACATCATTAGAAACAGCTCCAACATTACCAGCAACGGCATTGGCAAATCAATGCTATTCAGGTATGTTCTCTGGATGTACTGCATTAGAAACAGCACCAAGTCTTCCAGCTACTACTTTAGCTTCTGACTGCTATAAACAAATGTTTAAAGATTGTACATCATTAAATATTAAAAATGGTGATACAGGTATTACGTGGGATATTGATGCATTTGATGCAACAAATGCATCTGATATGTTTACAGGATGTACTAATGTAGATTTTGATGGTAATGGTTCTTTAGTGCCTACTGCTAATACTACTTATTATTTAACTATATTAAAAGCAACACTTGACTTTGATACAAATGGTGGAAGTAGTGTATCAAGTATAGATACCAAAAAAGGTAATACTTATGGAGATTTACCTACTCCAACAAAGTCAGGATATACATTTGGTGGTTGGTATCTTGATTCTGCATTAACAACTAAAGTAAGTTCTACAGATACAATAGATAGTACTGGAAATATTACTTTATATGCTAAATGGGTAGATAATTCTTCATCTAATACATCTAAAACAAACACAAACACAAGTACAAGTTCTAAAACTTCAAGTAGCACAACTACTACTGCTACTACAAATAGCACAAATAAATATACAGCACCTAATACATGTGGTGATTAATAGTATTCAAGAAGCATAGAAATATGCTTCTTTTAATATTGAATTAGCATATCTTATGTAGTACTATGTATTACATAGAAGGTGATATTTATGAGCTTTTCAATAAGATTAAATAAAGACGAAGAAAACGTGTTTAAAAGTTATGCAAAATTACATGGTATTTCATTGGGTGAAGCGTTAAAAACAGCATTGATGGAGAAAATAGAAGAAGAATATGATATTGCGATAGCTGAACAAGCACATCGTGAATATCTTAAAGATTCTGAAACTATCTCTCACGAGGAATTAAAGAAACAATTAGGTTTATGAAGTATAAAGTAGAATATTCAAAAAAAGCTGCTATACAAATAAAAAAATTAGACCGATATACTAAGATCATGTTAATAAATTGGATTGAAAAAAATTTATTTGATTGTGAAAACCCAAGATATATAGGAAAAGCACTAAAAGGTAATCTTGAAGATCAATGGAGATATCGTATAGGTGACTATAGATTGATTTGTGATATAGAAGATGATCGTTTAATTATATTGGTTATAAACGTAGGACACAGAAAAGAAAGTTATAATAAATAAACGGAGGAACAAATAATGAAATATGAAATTAAAGGAACACCATTTCCAGTAGTAGAGTGTACGTTAGATGCTAACGAATCAATGAATTGTGAAGCAGGTGCCATGAGTTATATGAGTGGCAATATGTTAATGGAAACTCATGGTGGCGGGTTAGGTAAAATGTTCTCAAGAGCATTCTCAGGAGAAAGTATGTTCAATAATACTTATACTGCACAAAACACAGAAGGTATGATTGCTTTTGCATCTAAATTCCCGGGTCAACTATTAGCGATTGAATTAAAAGATGGAAAAGAAATCATCCTACAAAAGAGTGCCTATCTTGCAAGTACAGTAGGTGTTAATAGAGAAGTTGTCTTCAATAAAAAATTAAGTACAGGATTATTTGGCGGTGAAGGATTCATCATGCAAAAATGTTCTGGAAACGGGATTGTATTTGTAGAGTTAGATGGAAGTGTTGTAGAAAAAGAATTAAAAGATAGAGAAACAATGCAATTAGATACTGGTTATCTTGCTATGATGGATAGCACTTGTTCTATTGATATTACAAGTGTTAAAGGATTAAAAAACAAGTTACTTGGTGGCGAAGGATTCTTCAACACAACAATTACAGGACCAGGTAAGGTATATATTCAAACAATGCCAATCTATCAATTAGCTCAATCAATTATTCCTTATGTACCTACAAGTTCATCAGGTACTGATTAAAAAATTATTAATAAATTGACATCGTCTTAAAGTAAATATTTAGTTCTTTTTGAGATAATGATATAATTGTATTCATAAAGGAGAGTGATGACACGTGCCTGAGTTAAGTAGGTTTGGTGGTATGGTTATTTACATGCTTTTTAAAGATACAAAGCATCATAATAAGCCACATGTTCATGTATATTATGGAGAGTATGAGGCTTCTGTAGCAATAGATGGAGAGTTATTGGCTGGATCATTACCTCGTAAACAATTAAAAATTGTAACTGGTTGGTTAGCTTATCATGAAGAGGAAGCATATGCTGCGTGGAATCTTGCGGTAAAAGGTGAACATTTTGAAAAAATTAATCCTATGGAGGACTAGTTATGTATATAATAGATGATATTTGTTATGCCGGAAATAATGAAGATGAGATAAAAATTGTTGATGCTAAACCATTGAAAGGTAGAATGCTTTTAGTTACTTTTTCGAATAAGGAAATTAAATTGTATGATACTCACAAACTTGATGGGCCTGTATTTGATTGCTTGAACGATGAAACAATATTTAAATCATTAAAATTGTTTCATGGATTTATACAATGGTGTAATGGTGAAGTAGACATCGCACCAGAAACGGTTTATGCAGATGCAGTAAAATACAATACAGATGAGCTATTAACAGTATAATAAAATGGGATGTCAATAAATTGACATCCCATTATTTTTTATTAAGCAGCAGCTTTATCTTTTTCAGCCCATTTAGCTAATTGTTTAGCACGACGAGCTTCTCTTTTTTCTAATCTTTTATCTAATGTTTTATTTAAGTAAATCTTTACTAAGATAATCACTACAAGTGAAACACCACTTGCAATCCATACACCTGGGAATAACCAAGGTTCTTTATAAGCACTAGTAAGTTCAGAAATCTTTCTAATTAAGATCATCACACCATAACCAGTTGTATAACTTCCCATTAAAATTAATAACCCTTTAAACCATTTAGGGAATATTTCTGTAAATAAAACACTAACCGCAAATATTACTAATGAAGTAAACATACATATAACAAAATGCATACTCATTACCTCCTTTTTTTGACTTTAATATAATATAATAAATCATATTATAATGCAACTTTTTTCAAGTTGTAAAAAAATAATAGAAATCATATAGATTCATAGAATTCAAATTTAAATTACTATATAATGATTTCCGAGGTATTAGAAATGAGAAGAAAAAGAAATTATTATGCATATTCAAGATATGGTAAAAGAAGATTAAATTATAAAAAAGTTGGGATTGTAGTATTAGGGGCAGTATTAGTATTAGGAATAGTCTTTGGACTATTGTTTAATAGAATTAAGTTATCTTTAAAAGGATATTCTTTTAAAGAAGTTAACTTAATTCTAAAACAACCTAAAGCAAGTAAAAAGACAATTCTAAAAGAAGATAAAATAGAAAATATTACTGAATGGATCAACACATCAGATAAGTATGATTACTATGATGAATATGAAAAATATTATGAAAGTCATACTGATCTAACATATAAAGCTGTTGTAAAGAATATAGATACGATCTTTGATCAATATGTAGAGAACTTAGAAAATCTTAATTACTCAGATGAAGAAATATGGAAGTTACTTCAAAATGCGGATGCTTCGCAAGTGAAGTATGTCGTAGATAATAGCTATACATATAGTGAATTAGAAGGTTATATTGATGTTAAGACATTTGATGTCACTAAGTTATCTCAATATAAAGATGCTTACCAAGAATATCATTCATATAACTATGCTGTATTAATTGTGAATTATCCAGCAATAGATTCTTCTAATAAAGTATCTAAAACATATACAATACAAAATACAAACTCATATCAAATACTTGTAAAGAAAGGTTTCACACTATCATCTAAATATAAACCAAAAGACTTAGTCGATGTATCAGGTGAAGGATATAATTTAAAAGTTGCAGATGATTGTGATAATCCATATATGAGAAAGAAAGCTGCTAAAGCGCTTGTTCAAATGTTTGATGCAGCTAAAAAAGAAGGGTACGATTTAGTAGTAAATAGTGCATATAGATCTTATAAAGATCAAAAAGAAGTCTATGATGAATATCATAAAATCTACGACGAAGTAACCGCTAATAGTTTAGTATCCTATCCAGGTACAAGTGAACACCAAACTGGATTAGGTGTAGATTTAACATGTCAATCTGTATTAGATGATAAAGCTAATGGTATAGAAAACACTAGATTCTCATATAAAGAAGACTACACTTGGTGTAAAGAAAATGCCTACAAGTATGGTTATATATTAAGATTTAGTGAAGGTACATCAAGTATCACAGGTATCGCAAATGAACCTTGGCACTTTAGATATGTTGGTAAGAAAGCTGCTAAGAAGTGTTATGAAAATAATTGGACATTTGAAGAATATATTTTATATACAGGTGACTTACCAACACTTAAAGAGAATTCATAATGAAAACAATGGTCCAATATGTACATGATCGTATATTAACTTATTCATTTAATACAGCAGTAGATTTTACATTAGGTAGAGGGAATGACACATTATTCTTACTTGATTTAAATAAAGAAGTTTATAGCTTCGATATACAAGAAATCGCTGTAACATCTTTTAAAGATACACATAAAGATTTATTAAATGATCACTTACATTTAATATGTGATAGTCATGCAAATTTTGATCAATATATAGATACATTTGATATAGGTATATTTAACCTGGCTATTTACCTAATAGCGATCATTTAGTTACGACTACTTTAGAATCCACAAAAGTCGCAATCACTAAAGCAGTCAATAAAATGTCTACAGCATTGTTCATTGTTGTATATATAGGTCACAAAGAAGGTAAAAAAGAAAGTGAATGGATTGATACATATGTATCTTCCTTAGATAATACATATAATGTATCAAGCTATAAGATGTTAAACAAAAAAGATAGTCCTTATGTAATAGAAATCGAAAGAAGGAAATAAAATGAGAAAATTAAGTGATCGCGTAAAAAGATTAATCGTTATCACCATTCTTACAGTACTAACATTATGCTTGTTTGGCTTAGTACTGTATGGTTATTCTATAGAAAAAGATAGAAATGAAACATTAACTGCTTTACAAGAAGAAGCGGAACCATTAGAAAAACAAATCTCTGAAATACAAAACAAAATACAACTCATTGATTTACAAACGACCAATGCAGATATCTCTTATGTTTCTATTGCATTCTATGTACATGATCCAGATGATTTCGATACAATCAGTGATTTAGAATCACAATACAACATTAATGCATCTGTCATCATCAACGTAGAAGATGAAGATAAAGAAGAACTCGTTCAAGAAGCAATTAATAATGAAAATGAAATTATATTAACGTATTCAGATATCACTGATAAAGTGAAAGAAGAAGCAAGTGAATTAAAAGAAACATTAAAAGAGCAGGATGCTTCATGTTTCTTTGCATCCTCTTCAAGTACATCAGAATCTAGTATTCAAAGTTTAAAAGATATAGACTTTGACGGGGCAATTACTTACTCTCAAACAGTAGAAAACCAAAGATATGATAACGGACTCGTGACATATGGATATATCTATGTATCAAGTGATGGCTTAGATATTAACTCTAAACTCAGTCCATATATCACGAATAAACAATGTGTATGTGTCATCATTGATATGCATTACTACGACAAAGGATTAACACCTAATGGCGTAGAAAATTTACTATCAACTATCAATGATATACAAGATGCAGGGGATATAAAATTAAATATCACAACATCCATTATCACAACCATCAACAATATAAAAGATATTGATGAAGAAAGTAATAATGATATCCAACAATACAAAGAAGAATTAACTGAACAACTAAATGATTTACAATCTCAAGTAGATGAAATCTATGCACGTTGGAATAAATAAAAAATGGCACCTATTTTATAGGTGCCATAACTATTATATTAAGCTAATATATATTTAAATGAATCGTCCACAGGATAGATTAAATCATCATGATTAGCTCTTACATGAACTAATTGACCATCTTCAATATGTCCATTCCATGTAGCCACAACAATTTTATCTTTAGCTAAGTCTTTCAATATTTTTAATAAATCAATGTTTTGATTCTTTTCATATAATGTTTTCTTATTATCTACTAATATAACATCTGATTTATAACTAGCCACAAATTGTGCTAATTCTTCATCTAATTGATCACTTCTAGTGTTTCCAAATAGTTTATCTAAATCTAAGATAGGAATACCAGCATCTTCACTATAATCTCTAATTAGTTTAGATTTCCCACTACCTGGACCTCCTATTATAAGTAGTAATTTACTTGATCCTAATTCTTTTAATTTAGTATTAACGTCCATAGTATCTTTCTCCTTTATATAATATATTTAATTGATAAATCTATTATAGCATGAAAGTGCTTTCATTTCTATATATACAATAAATTTATTTTGTGTTAATGAATAATGGAGTCATTTATAATGACTTCCTTATAACCATATGCATTTTAACAAGCTTATATGTTTTTATACTTTCCAATGTTAAATTAGCATCCTTAATCATCTTCTCTAATTTTGCCTTAGTATGCACCCCAACATCTCCATGGCCAAGTTTATTAGCTAAAGGCATTTCAATATGATTTGCGAAATAATTCAATCCACCTTCAGCTATATAATCTCTTAGAATTAACTTACCTCCAGGGTTTAAAACTTTATAAATAGATTTAAAGAAATCATTAGGAGAAGGGTAATGATGAAAACTTTCACTACATAAAATAATATCAAAACTATTTTCATCAAAAGGTAAGTTCTCAGCATCACCTACTATAAATTTAGCACCTTCAATATTTTTTGCGTTACATGCATCAATCATTGCAGGTGTTAAATCTAATCCTACATATTGTTTATTGGGTAGATCATGACTTAAAAGATAAATAACTTCTCCAGTACCACATCCTACATCTAATAATGATTCAAAATCTTCTTTTTTAACTTCTTCTAAAATATCTGGATAATTCTTTTTACATGTTTGATAGATACCTGAATAGTCTTGATCATATATTTTAGCTGCTTTAGTGAATTCTTTAATACTTAAATCTTTGTATTCTTTACTCGACTTCATAGTTCCTCCTATAGTTAGCAACCGCTAACTATAGGATACAAATAATCATTTTATAAGTCAACAAAATTCTTCCATTATGAATATTAATACGATAATATTTTAATGAAAATAATAATATTATTTCTATAAAAAAGGAGAACTATGTTTTATAATCCTACACTAAATAAAGAAGATTTAATTAAAAGATTGCAAAAATTGGATGATGAAATTGTTTTAAATCTATTTTCTATGAATGAATCTATATCTAATATGACAAAATAAAAATAATTATTGCGGGTAGTTCATCGCTTATATTAAACAATATAACTATAGCGGCTACTGTTGATATAGATGTTATAAATAGAACAAATGAGTTGATTGAAAGCAAGATGAATAAATATAATATGTTTTGTGAGGAGGTAAATCATGAGGAAACTATCATTGAAAATATATAGTTTGTATTCATTAAAAAAAATAAATAATTCAAACTCGTTTAAAGTAAAAGAAATGTTGAAGAGTGTTGAAGAAACAAATACAAGACTTTATGCACCTTTATTATGCTGGGTTTATTTAAATGA
>R03__coassemble_915_pt1 | contig 15200 bp, 16 predicted proteins | sample R03__metabat2_low_PE_061 | metagenome-assembled genome bin R03 | reverse complement strand
ATAACCTTGATGCCAATAATAACTATCTAAAGTATAGCCCAATGAAATTGTATCTCTTGATACAATACATACAAATAAATCACCTATTAACTCATGTGTGTCTTTAGATTCAATCGCTAAATTATAGTCTTTCCCTACTCTAAATAGATCAACATTTGATGAGTGCCTACATCTTCTTTTAGCGGTTAACAAAGAATATCGATCCCATGATTGATACTCTTTAACTTCTTTTTTGTTTCTGTATTTACATAGGCTTTCAGCATCATCTATGTTTAATCTTCTTAAGATTAACCGATTTGTTTCTAAAATCATCGAGCATCCTTTAAATGGTAATAAATAAATAACATTCTATCTTTACCACTCATATCTTTTAATATTTCATAAGGTGTATTAGGGAAGTAATGTTGTACTGCTTCTTCCATAATTTCCTTTTGATCATATCCCATCTCAAAAGCTAATAATGCTTTATCTTTTAATAATGGCTTAACTGTTTCAAATATCTTTCTATAGAAATATAAGCCATCATTGCCACCAAATAATGCGACATGAGGTTCATTATCTTTTACAACATTTTCTATTTCTTGATTCACTGGAATATAGGGTGGATTAGATACAAAGATATCTACCTTTATATTTTGATCTAATAATGGTTGACACATATCCCCTTGATAAAATGTAACATGACTTCCTAGTCTTTTCGCATTCTCTTTAGCTACTTCTAATGCTTCTTCACTTATATCTGTCGCATACACATGTGTTCGTTCTTCTTCTAAATCTAAAGATATCGCAATTGCGCCACTACCAGTACCTACATCACATAATTCTATTGTTTGATAGTCTTCAAAATAGTCATCTATTTTATAAAGAATATTTTCTACCAATTCTTCTGTTTCATATCTAGGAATCAGTACTTTTTCATTTACAATAAAGTCCCTTGAGAAGAATGTTTCAACACCTTTGATATATTGGATGGGTTCCCCATCCATATATCTTTTTATACCTGCATTAAATGCTTCTTCTAATTCAGGCTCTACTTCTTCATTCATCATTAAATAAAGTTCATGAGGTTCTTTATTTGATAAATGATAAAATAGTACTTTAGCAACATTACAGTCTTTACTAGATTCATCTAGCATATCTTCTGTTTGTCTTAACAGTTCTCTTACTAACATTATTCAGCACCTGCAAGTTTTAATCTTTGATCTTCATTGATTAATGATTCAATGATATCTTCTAATTTTCCTTCCATGATACGATCTAATTGTTGAAGCGTTAAACCAATTCTATGATCCGTTACTCTGTTTTGTGGATAGTTATATGTTCTAATTTTTTCTGAACGATCTCCACTACCAATCTTGCTTCTTCTTTCGCTACCTTCTTTTTCTTCTTTTTCACGTACCATCATTTCATAAAGCTTTGTACGCATAGCTGTCATCGCTTTATCCTTGTTGTCATGTTGGCTACGTCCATCTTGAGAAGTAGTTACTGTCCCTGTAGGAATATGTGTAATACGTACTGCAGAGTCAGTTTTGTTGATATGTTGCCCACCAGCACCAGATGCTCTAAATGTATCGATTCTTAAATCGTTAGGATCTAGATGGAAATCAATTTCTTCTGCTTCAGGCATAACAAGTACTGTTGCCGTTGATGTTTGTATTCTTCCTTGTGATTCTGTCTTAGGAACACGTTGTACCCTATGTGATCCAGATTCAAATTTAAGTTTAGAATATACGCCTTCACCTTTAACCATGAATTGAATTAAAGAGAATCCACCTGCTTCACAATCTACAGCTTCCATAACTTCTACTTTCCATCCTTGTGATTCTACATATTTTACATACATTCTATATAAATCACCTGCGAAGATATTTCCTTCATCTCCACCTGCTGCACCACGAATTTCCATGATGACATTCTTTGTATCATTAGGATCTTTTGGAATTAATTCTATTCTTAATTGATCTTCTAATGCAGGTCTTTTTTCTTCTAATTCAGCTAATTCCATTTTAGCCATTTCTTTTATATCAGGATCATTTTCTTCAAGTAATACTTTAGCATCTTCTATGCCTTCTAATAATGCTTTATATTCTTGATATAATTTATAAGCATTTTCTAACATTGCTTGTTCTTTAGATGCTTCTGTCATCTTATCTACATCTCCCGCAATACTAGGATCCATTAATATTTCATTTAATTCTTCATATCTTCTTGCGATAGTTTCTAGTCTTTCTAGCATATTATTCATTTCAATATACCTCCAAATCGGTACTATTATAGTATAAATATATATATTTATCAAAATATTATTAAAATTGTTGTATAGTAATAATGGGTGATGAAAATGATTAAAGGATGCATATTTGATATGGATGGTTTACTAGTAGATAGTGAACGTCTTACATATCGATTAATTAAAGAAGAATTAAATAAATATGGGAAAGACATGAGTGAAGAATTTTATAAATCTTTACTTGGAAGAACATACCAAACTGCACATCCGTTATTTATGAAAGAATATGGTGATGATTTTGATGATTTAGCTTTAACCCGTTTAACAAATCAAAAATTAATTCATTGTTATAAAGAAGGAAATATTGATGTTAAAAGTGGTGTTGTAACACTATTAGAATATTTAAAAGAACATCATATTAAATGTATTGTGGCTTCTTCATCGCCAAAACAAACTGTTATTGATTGTTTAACAGGGGCACATTTAATTCACTACTTTGATGATATGATTTGTGGGGATGAGGTAAGTGTTGGTAAACCAAATCCAGAAATATTTATCACTGCATGCAAGAAAATAAATTGTGCTACTAATGAAGTGATTGTATTTGAAGATAGTGAGGCAGGGATTCTAGCAGCACATAATGCAAATATGAAAGTGATATGTATTCCAGATATGAAATATCCTGACAGTCAATATCAAGAATATACCTATAAAATTCTAGATACTATTGATCTATCAATACCATACATAAGATAAAAGGAACCTAACTTAGGTTCCTTTTATGCACATTTCATATAGTTCGAGTTCATTAAGGGAGAAAATTTATAATGTACTTTTATACTTTGCATCTAAATCATAATATAGAATTATGAACATTTTATGAACAAATAAACAAAAGAGGGAAAATTTTTCCCTCTTTCTTTGATAATATGAGGGGAATCAATACTATCATTGTCAAATGACATTATTAATATAAATCTTCATTATGAATTAAATGTGAACTTTGAAATTTTTTTAGGCTTATTTAATACTTCATGACAATGTCTGCATCTAGGTTCATAATGATCTTTTTGTCCTACAAGAACTATTTCTTCTTCATAGTTGGCTGGTTTACCATTCACAATTCTTTGTGTCCTTGTTGCAGGTGAACCACATTTTGCACATATTGCGGTTAACTTTGTCACAAATTCAGCACGAGTAATTAATTCAGGCATAACCCCAAAAGGTTCACCTCTAAAATCAGTATCTAATCCAGCTACCATGACTCTTATACCTTGATCTGCAAGATATTCTACAATATCTATAATTTCTTCATTAAAGAATTGTACTTCATCTATTGCGACTACTTCTGTATCTTCTTTAATGTTTTTTAGTATTTCTTTTTCATTTTCTACTACAATACAAGGTACACTTTCTCCTGAATGAGAAACTATATCTTCATTTGAATATCGATTATCTATTTTTGGTTTAAAGACAATGATTTTCTTCTTTGCGTAGGATAATACGTTAATTCTTCTTATTAACTCTTCTGTTTTACCTGCGAACATGCATCCACATATCACTTCAATAAAACCATCTCTATATTGATTATACATTCTTTCACCTTCTTACTATAAAAGGAGAGTAACCTCTCCTTTAAATTATTGTCTTACATCTTTTACAGCTTGTGTCGGATCAATTTGTTGGGAATCCTTTGCCATATTAGAGAACTTACTAATATGTTTTTGGAATACAAGTTGTATATCTGCTAAAGCACCATTACGATGTTTTGCGATAATTATATCTGTAACACCTTGCGTTGCTGCTTCTTTTTGAGGATCTTGATAATCTTCTCTATGAATAAATGCAACGATGTCAGCATCTTGTTCGATTGCACCAGATTCTCTTAAGTCAGATAATACTGGTCTTTTATTATCACGCTTTTCTACAGAACGAGATAATTGTGATAAAGCTAATACCGGTACTTCAAGTTCTCTGGCAAGTAATTTTAATTGTCTAGATATATCTGAAACTTCTTGTTGACGAGATTCTCTTGAATTAGAAGGACCTTGAATTAATTGTAAGTAGTCAATAATGATCATACTTAAGCCATGATCTTTTTTTAGTCTTCTACATTTTGCGGCTATTTCTCCAACACGAATCCCTGGTGTATCATCAATGTATAAATGACTTTGAGATACTCTTTCTGCAGCTGCATAATATCTTTCGGCATTATCTTTTAAGATTCTACCTGTTCTTAAGCTATCTGCTTCTAATTCTCCAACCGAACATATAATACGTGATAATAATTGTTCAGCTGGCATTTCTAGTGAGAACATTGCGACTGGTTCTTCATATTTAGCAGCGACATTATATCCAATATTTAATGCAAAAGCAGTCTTACCTACTGATGGTCTTGCGGCTAAGATAATTAAATCACCTTTTTGAAGTCCGGAAGTTAATCTATCTAATGCGTAATATCCGGTTTTTATTCCAGATATATTACCATCACTGTTTTGAAGTAATATAAGTCGATCTGTTACTTGTTGAACGACACTTTTTACTGGTAGGAATTCTCCTGCATTTCTATCTCTAGTAACATTTAAGAAATTCTTTTCTGCATTATCAATAAAATCATTCATATTATCTATTTGACCATAAGCTTCATCAATAATATCGGATGATTGTTGAATCAATCTTCTTAGTAATGATTTCTCTGTTAATATTTTTAAATAATATTGGCTATGTGCTGTTGTAGGGACAGATTCACTTAATTGCAGTAAGTAATCTACACCACCGACCTTATCTAATTGATTGGTATCCATTAAATAAGATGTCAGTGTTGTGACATCAATACCATTACCTAATTTATTTACTGCATCAATAGCATTAAATAATACTTTATGATTTTCTAAATAGAAATCATCTGCAGTTGCGAGTGATAATATCTCACTACAAGTTTCTTGAGATATTAACATTGATCCTAGCAATGAACGTTCTGCCTCCACATCATGCGGATAAACTCTTGGCATTCTTTTTTACTCCTATTTCTCACTTAAATGTACTTTTACTTTTGCGATTACATCTTTATATAATTCAATCTTTAAATCAGTGTATCCTAATGATTGAATTGGTTTTGCGTTAATAAATTTTCTCTTGTCTACTTTTATATCATATTTGTTTTGTAGTTCTTCTACAACTGTTTTTGTAGAGATACTTCCAAATGTTTTACCATCTGCACCAGATTGTAATTTGAATTCTAATGTAATACCTTCTAATACTTTCTTTAATGCTTCAGCATCTTGTTTTCTTTGTGCATCTTCTTGTTTTTCTTTTTCTTTGTTTTGAGCAACAATTTCTTTTCCATGTGCTGTGGATAAAACAGCTAACCCATTTTTAATTAAATAGTTTTGACCATATCCGTCAGCGACATTACAAATATCACCTTTTTTACCTACTTTTTTTACATCTTGAGTTAATATAACTTTCATATTATTCACTCCTATTCTCTAAGTATTCATTTATTTTTTCTTCCAAGTATATTCTAGCTTCTTCTAGACTTATATCTTTGAGTTGTACTGCAGACATTGAGAAATGTCCTCCACCACCCATAGATTCCATTATAACTTGTACATTTATGTCTTTTTTACTTCTAGCGCTGATTGCAATCATATTAGAAGGATCTTTAGCAATTGTAAAGGCAGCTTTTACACCACCTGTTTCTAATAATTGATTGCTAGCTTTAGCAATAGTGGAACGTTGATATACTTCTTCACTTGCTGCAATCATTATATAATCATTATACCAATATGCATGAGAGATGATTTCTAGTTTTCTTTGATTTTCTTCGTAATCATCTTCCAACAATTCTTCGGCTGCAAGAATATTTGCATTATATTCTTTTAATTTAGCTGCAGCGTTAAATGTTCTAACACCAACTCTTCGTTTGAAGTTATTCGTATCCATCAATAAACCTGCATACATGATTGTTGCATCATCAGATGTAAATTGTGTATCTACGTTAGCGTAGTTTGTAAGTTCTACTACAAGTTCTACTGTAGATGATGCACTTGATTCCAAGTACGATAACATTGGTGCTTCAATAAATTGATCTGTTCTTCTATGATGATCTATAACAACCCTATTCTTTACCCTTTCTACAAGTCCTGGAGATAGTAATAATTGAGGATTATTATGATCGACTAATATGATTAATGTATTTTTATTAGCTTGTTCAATAGCTTCATTTGGGTGAATGATAATTCCTTTATTTTCTGGCTTTTTAGAGAATAATTCGGAAGCTTTCTTTGTTTTCTCTTCAATGCTTTCGTTATCAATGACAATATGTGCATTCACACCACATGCTTGTACTAGTCGTGCGAGCCCAATACTTGCACCAAATGAATCTAAATCCGTTGTTTTGTGACCTACGATATAAACCTTACTAGCACGTTTTATAGCACCACATAAAGATTGGATAATAACTCTAGATTTAATCTTGCTTGTTTTTTCATTAGAGTCTGTTTTAGCACCATAGTATTTCACTGTACCATCTGAAGATTTAACACATACTTGGTTTCCACCTCTAGAATAAGTTAAGTTTAATGCAGATGCTGCTAGTTCATCTAATTCTTTTAATATTCTAGATTCTCTTCCAATTCCAATACTTAATGTTAATACTTGTTCGTATTCCTCTGTCATTTCTCTATACTTTTCTAGGATTTGGAATTGCGAAGTAACAAGTTTTTGATACGTTCTTTCGTTAAAGAAAGCTAGATAACCTCCAGTTTTATAACGTCTTATGATCATACCGTTTTCTTCTGCCCAATTGAATATGATTTCTCTAGATTTTGTTCTGATTTTTGTAGAAGTTTGTTCATCTAGATTTGAAATTGTTTCTTCATAGTTATCAATAGTGATATATCCAAAGCATACTTGTTGATCGTCGTAATCTTGTTGAAGTGATACAAATTCTGAAACATCTTTGAAGAAAATCATACGTGTTTCCTTAGATAAGTATGCCTCGTATTTCTTCCCTTTGATATCTACTAGTTTGATATCATCATCTTCAAATAATGTTGCAAGTTGGGGCTGCCATTCTAATAATTTGACCCCTTCTAGTTTAATATTTAATTCTTTAAATAATTCACTAGTCCAAATAATATATCTATTTTCATCAAATTTAACTAATCCTACGCCACCAAATATTAATGCGTTTTTAGAATCAGTAGACAATGCATCTTCTATTTCACTATCTGATTCTTTTAATATATCAGCAGCTCTAGCAATTAATATAAATACCATGACATTCTTTAATATCGCATAGATTGCAAGCATTAGAATCAATACGTTATTTAATGCAAAATATAATACGATTAATATTAATATTTCTATACTTAACCCAGCAATTATATAATTTCTAAAGTTTATTAATTTACTTCCCATAATTTCCTCGTATATCCAAAAATATATCTACAATCCCTAGTATAACATAAACATAAATCACTAGCGGAATAAAAATCGACAAAAATAAAATTATTTGTATGTAATTAGGATAATAGTGACATATACAATAATATGATACAAATGACAATCCTTGTAACATAAGTACCATTAAACCTACAAGATATAAATATTCATAGTAAGTAATGGACGATATTTTATATCCATATATTCCTACAGCTATCATTAATAATAAAAGTAAACCACTCGTCTTAGACAAATGCATACTAGACAAATGATAATTATGTGGGAATCCGATATGTAATCTTGGTAATACAAGATTACATATTAATATAATGACATACCCTTCTAATATTCCCATTAGTAAGATTATTAAAGGGATTAATGATAACATTTGATTTAATGAAATCGTATTACCAATATAAGGGGATAATAAAGAGTATGTTGATTGTATTTCCTGGGTAATATCCAACCCCACTAGTGACGAAAATACTTCGTACAATAATACATTATTTATACATGCAAATACAATAACACCTAGTAAAATGATTCTTTTATTACATATTCTTCTTAAGCATTCAGCAACATAGATGCCTTCAATGCATGAAAAGATTGCTGAAATACAAAAGTAAGGCACACCTGTAATAAATATGACAATTATAGATGTTATAGAAACGATGATGTTGTCTTGTAAGCTATAGTGATAACCATAATATACAATAGGAATAACCATACCATATAGTATAAACAAGTCAAAGGTACTGGCAGTATATGTGTTAATTAATGACAACGCACCAAACATTGCGGCAATCATTGCGCCTTCAGTTATTTTCTTCGTTTTAGTATTCATCGCTTATCCTCTTGTCGATACATTATAACATAAAAAAATACACTCTTTTACCTTTTTTCAAATATGCTATAATTGAGATGGTGATGAATTATGAAAAATAAAAAAATAATGGTGCTTGGACTAGGCGTTTTTGGTATGAGTGTAGCTAAGACTTTAACTGAATATGGTCAAGATGTTCTTGGGGTAGATATTAATGAAGATGTTGTATCTAGAGCGGATGATTATACAACACATGCTGTATGTGGAGACTTTTCATCTTTATCTTTATTAAAATCTTTAGATGTACCAAGTTATGATGTGATTGTTATTGCGGAAAGTTCAAATCTTGAAACAAGTTTACTTACATTAACACATCTTAAAGAACTTAGTGCTAAATATATTATCGCAAAAGCTAAAAACAAAACTCAAAAAAATATGTTAGATACTTTAGGTGCTAATTTAACGGTTAAACCAGAGACAGAAATGGCAGAACGATTAGGAAAAAGTATTCTAAATATGAGTATTAGCGATATCATCGAAATAGATAAAGATTATTCTTTGGTTGAAATAACTGTGCTTCAAGCATGGATTGGTCGTTCAATTAAAGCTTTAAATTTAAGAAAGAATTATGGCATTAATGTCGTAGGATATAAATCTAAAGAGGATGCAACATATACAATGACAATTGATCCTGATTATGTATTCAAACTTAACGATCATATGTTGGTGTTAATGCATAAAGACCAATTAAAGAAATTCAATTACTTGCATTAAAAAGAGGATATTGGGTAAGCCCAATATCCCTTTTATTTATACTTTTCTTCAAATTGTTTCATAAATCCAAGTAGGTGTTCTACACCTTCAATGCTCATGGCATTGTAGATGGATGCTCTAATACCACCTAATACTCTATGACCTTTTAAATTCGTCATATTATTTTCAATGCTTTCTTTTACAAACAATTCATCTAATTCCTTAGAAGGTGTTGTGAATACAACATTCATTCTAGATCTAGATGACTTGTCAGCTAATGGTTTATAAAATGATGATTGATCTAAATAATCATATAACATCTTTGATTTAATATTTGATCTTTTTTCCATCTCTTCAACACCACCTTGATCTTTTACCCATTCAAGTACAAGACCACACATATAGATTGCCCACGTTGATGGTGTGTTATACATAGAATCTTTATCTGCCATTAATTTATAGTCCATTAGTATAGGTGCCGTTTGTCTTAATCCTTCTAGTAAATCTTTTCTAACAATACATACACCAAGTCCAGCAATACCCATGTTCTTTTGAGCACCTGCATAAATCATGCCATATTTAGATACATCTACTTTTTTAGATAATATATTTGATGACATATCCGCTACCACATATCCATTTTTTACAACTGGATCATAATGATATTCAACACCATAAATAGTATTATTTGCACATATATGTAAGTAATCAGCATCATCTGATAAATCTAATTCATCTTGAGTAGGTATATGTGAGAAGTTATTACCACTTCCATCATAAGCTACATGAATATTTCCAAATTTACATGCTTCTTTATAAGATAAATTCGCAAAGTTTCCTGTAATACTATAATCTGCTTTCCCTGTTTTTAATAGGTTAAGTGGGATCATTGAGAATTGTTGAGTAGCGCCACCATGTAAAAATAATATTTCATAGTTATCTGGAACATGCATGACTTCTTTTAGTAATGCTTTTGTGTTATCAAAAATTTCTTGATATGTTTTAGAACGATGACTCATTTCCATAACAGACATGCCACTGCCGTTATAATTCATCATTTGTGATTGTGCTTTTTCTAATACTTCTACAGGCAATTGTGATGGACCTGCAGAAAAATTATATACTCGTTTATCCATGTTTTCTCCTTATTTATATAAATCTGCCACAAAAGTTGTTAAAGCGATCCAAGTGTAAACAGAATAGAATATACCATTTTTATCTACACCATTCTTTAATACCTTTTTAGCTTCTTCCTTATTTAACACTTCAAATCCATTAAATAATTCACTACCTACAGCACCCTCTTGCGATAAACAATCCACATTATCTAAATGAATATATGCAAGTGCAATTGCATTTGTTTCATCGCTCATTCCAGGCGTACTAAATAATGCTGGATTAAGTACTGTAACGCTATCCGTATTTTTTGTTTCGATACCTGTTTCTTCTTGTATTTCTCTTTTTGCGGTAGATATTATAGGATTTTCTGTTTGTTTATCCTATGGATCAATGATGCCTGCTGGAACACTTAATAAAAATTGTCCTGCAGGATAGCGATATTCATATGTTAATAATAAATAATCTTCTCCCTTAATATTTAAAATCACTACACAACTGACTGCATCCGCAATCATTTTCTTGAAATCTGTATCTGATTTACAATACGGAAGATCTTCTTTATTTCTTCTAGAAGCATTATAATAATGTTTTCCCTCTTCGTATTGTAAATCATATACTTTTATGAATTTGGATTCAAATAATGTCTCTATTTTATTTTTATTCATTTATTTATCCTCGAGTAAGCATACTGACATTGCGACCATGCCTTCTTCTCTTCCTACAAAGCCCATCTTTTCTCCGCGGGTTGCTTTTACATTGATTTGTGATACATCACAATGAAGCTCTCTCGCAATATTTTCTCTCATTGTAGGAATATGTGGTGCCATTTTAGGATGTTCACACATTATAATGGAATCTACATTACCTATCTTATAACCATTATGATCCATTAATTGATAAGTTGCTTCTAATAGTTTCATACTAGATATACCTTTATATTTAGGATCTGTATCTGGAAAATGTTTTCCAATATCTCCCTCTCCCATAGCACCTATGATACTTTCTATAATGGCATGTAGTAATACATCTGCATCACTATGTCCTTTTAATCCTTTTTCAAATGGGATTTCTACTCCACCTAATATCAGTTTTCTTCCTTCAACAAGTTGATGAATATCTATTGATTGTCCTATTCTCATTTTTATACCTCTATAAATAAAATACCAATTTACATATTTATATGATAAAATATAAATAACTTAAAAACAATAAAGGAGATATAAAAAATGAAAGTTTTATTATGTTGTAAAGCTGGTGTAACTTCTAATATGTTTGCGGCTGCATTAAAAGATGAAGCCGAAAAAAGAGAAATGGATATTGTAGTATGGGCTGCTGCTGAATCTGCAGTGGAATATTCTATTGATCAAGCAGATGTTGTATTAGTAACACCACAACTTAGAAGTTCTTTATCTAAGTTTGAAGACTTAGTAGATGCTAGTACACCAGTATATTTAATCAGTGATGAAGATTTTACTTCTTTCAATGCTGCTAAAGTATTAGATGAAGCTCTAGCGAAACTATAATAATAACGGGGCTTTTACAAGCCCCATTTTTTTATTTATATTTTCTTTTATGTGCCGCATTAATTAGTCCTTGGAATAATGGTTGCGCACGATTTGGTCTAGAATTAAATTCTGGATGGAATTGTGATGCCACAAAGAAAGGATGATCTTTTAGTTCTATGATTTCTACTAGATCTCTATCTGGGTTAATTCCTGCAACTGTTAAGCCATGACTTACTAAGATATCTTTATATTCATTATTGAATTCATATCGATGTCTATGTCTTTCTAAAATATGATCTTTTCCATATAATTCTCTAGCATGCGTTCCTTCAATTAAGGTACAAGGATAATTACCTAATCTTTGCGTACCACCCATTTCTTCTAATGATTGATCGTTCATTAAATCTATGACTGGATATTTTACGTTACTGTCAAATTCAGTTGAGTTCGCATTTTCTAATCCACATACGTTTCTCGCAAATTCTATCGTTGCCATTTGCATACCTAAGCATATTCCTAAAAATGGTAGATTGTTGACTCTGGCATATTTAATTGCTTCTATCATACCTTCAGTACCACGTTTTCCAAATCCACCTGGTACTAATATCCCATCAACATCCTCCAATAATTGTTTTACAGAGTCGCTCGTTACTGTTGATGATAAGATCCATTTAATATGTACCTTACTATTTGCATAATAGCCTGCATGTCTTAATGCTTCATTAACAGATAAATATGCATCAGGTAATTCAGTATATTTACCTACCATACCAATCGTAATTTCGTCTTTTAAATTCTTAACACGTTCAATCATTGCATTCCATTCAGTCATATCCGCAGCTGGTGCTTTCATATTAAAATGATTTAAGACGATATCATCCATGTGTTGTTCAAGAAGTTCTGTTGGTAATTCGTATAAGTTTTCTACATCTACATTCGATATAACATTTTGAACTGGTACACCTGTAAACATTGATATTTTATTTTTTAATGCTTGTTCAATTGGTTGTTCGCAACGGCATACAACGATATCTGGTTGTATACCATAGCTTCTTAATTGATTACAACTATGTTGTGTTGGTTTTGTTTTGTATTCATTACTTCCTGTAATATATGGAAGTAATGTTGTATGGACGTAAAGTGTATTTTCATAACCTAAGTCAGCTCTCATTTGACGAATAGATTCAATGAATGGTAATGATTCCATATCCCCTACTGTACCACCTATTTCAGTGATGACAATATCTGCACCTGATGTTTCAGCTGCTGCTATTACTTGTGATTTAATTTCGTTTGTGATATGAGGGACTACTTGTACGGTTGCACCTAAGTATTCACCTTTTCTTTCTTTCGATATAACATTCGAATAGATTCTTCCTGTTGTGATAGATGATTTTTTGTTTAATTCTTCATCTATGAAACGTTCGTAGTGACCTAAATCTAAGTCAGTTTCACCACCATCCGCAGTTACGAATACTTCCCCATGTTGATAAGGAGACATTGTGCCTGGATCTACATTAATATAAGGATCTAGTTTTTGCATAAAAACCTTTAATCCTCTTTGTTTAAGAATTCTTCCTAAGGATGCTGCGGTAAGTCCTTTTCCAAGTCCTGATACAACACCACCTGTCACAAATATAAATTTAGCCACTTCATTCACCTCCATAAAAATAAAAAATGCACCTCAGGGGTGCCCTAATTAATATTATCAAAAAATTATTATCATGACAATAGTTTTTTATTTACTTAGATTCATTCATTGAATATTGTGCCATTTTACTATATTATAATGTTGTTGTAAGGAGGACATAAAGATGCAATATACAAATATGTCACAAGAAGCACTTAATAAAGAATTAGAAAATGTAAAAAAAGAATATGAAGATATTAAAGCCTTAAATCTTTCTTTAAATATGGCTAGAGGTAAGCCTGAAACAAATCAATTAGATTTATCTTTAGATTTATTAGATGCTATAAAAAAAGAAGATTTAGTAAAGCATTATGATTATATGAATTATGGTGGTTTAGATGGGATTGATGAAATGAAGGATTTATTTGGAGAATTACTTCATGCAACTCATGACCAACTTATTATTTATGGTAATAGTAGTTTAAATATTATGTTTGATCAAATTTCTAGAGGATATTCACATGGTTATTTAGGAAACACACCTTGGTGCAAGGAAGATAAGGTTAAATTCTTATGTCCTGCTCCAGGATATGATCGTCATTTCGCCATTACAGAAAGATTCAACATCGAAATGATTACTATCCCATTAAACGACAACGGACCTGATGTTGAAATGATTAAAGAATATGTTAAAGATCCTAGTGTAAAAGGGATGTGGTGTGTTCCTCAATATGCCAATCCAACTGGAATTACTTATAGCGATGAAGTTGTAAAAGCATTAGCTTCCTTATCACCAGCCGCTAAAGATTTTAGATTATTCTGGGATAATGCTTATATCATTCATCATTTATATGATGATAAGCAAGATCATGTACTTGATATATTAAAAGCTTGTAAAGATGCAGGAAATGAAGACATGGTATTTGAATTTACTTCCACTAGTAAAGTAACATTCCCAGGATCAGGTGTTTCTTGCATTGCGACATCAGAAAACAATAAAAAAGATATTTTAAAACACATGACCATTCAAACTATTGGCCATGATAAAATCAACCAATATAGACATGCCGTATATTTCAAAGATTTAAACGGGTTATTAAATCATATGAAAAAACACGCTGATATATTAAGACCTAAATTTATTGCGGTTGATGAAATCTTAACTCAAGAATTAGGTGATTTAGATATTTGTGAATGGACGAAGCCATTAGGTGGTTATTTCATCTCATTTACTTCAATGAAGGGATGCGCTAAAAAGATCGTAGGTTATTGTAAGGATGCTGGGGTTATATTAACTGGTGCAGGTGCGACTTATCCTTATGGTAAAGACCCTAATGATAACAATATAAGAATCGCACCTTCATTCCCACCTCTTGATGAATTAAAACAAGCAGCTAAAGTGTTTACAGTATGTGTTAAACTTGCAACTTTAGAAACGTTATTAAACAAATAATTATTTAAAAAGTGACTATTTAATAAAATAGTCCTTTTTTTTAGGTATTTTTTACAAAAGTATTGACTTTAATTCTCTTCAAGTGTTATTATGTTTAAGCATTATTGGGATATAGCCAAGTGGTAAGGCAACAGACTTTGACTCTGTCATTGCGCTGGTTCGAATCCAGCTATCCCAGCCATCTTGGAGGTTTAGCTCAGTTGGGAGAGCATCTGCCTTACAAGCAGAGGGTCAGCGGT
>R03__coassemble_912_pt1 | contig 15214 bp, 15 predicted proteins | sample R03__metabat2_low_PE_061 | metagenome-assembled genome bin R03 | reverse complement strand
ATTTTTATTTCAAACGTCAGTCAATAGTTTGTATCAAAGTAGATATACAAGTTTATGGGAGTGTATCACTAGATATACAAACTAACTTCATTAATACACTTATTAGTCAATTGTCTAATCTAACACAAATCGATTCAAATAATATTTATGTCACATTTCAAGAATTTGAACATTGGGGCTTACTTGGATCTTACATGTAAAGAATGCACATCAGAATCTGTGCATTCTTTTAAATAAATTCTTTACAAAACTTATTGTCTTATGATAATATATTAAAGCACACGAAAGTGGCTGTTTAGCTCAGTTGGTAGAGCATTCGGCTGTTAACCGAACGGTCGTAGGTTCGAGTCCTACAACAGCCGCCATGGCGGATTGGAGAAACGGTTAACTCACATGCCTTTCACGCATGCATTCACGGGTTCGAATCCCGTATCCGTCACCATAGTGGAGGTTTAGCTCAGTTGGGAGAGCATCTGCCTTACAAGCAGAGGGTCAGCGGTTCGAGCCCGTTAACCTCCACCATTTTATTATATGCCGGCTTAGCTCAACTGGTAGAGCAACTGACTTGTAATCAGTAGGTTGAGGGTTCAAGTCCTTTAGCCGGCACCAGTAATGCGGGTGTGGTGAAATTGGCAGACACGCTAGACTTAGGATCTAGTGCTTCGGCGTGCAGGTTCAAGTCCTGTCACCCGCACCATTGAATTAAAAAACTCACTAATTATTAGTGAGTTTATTTTTTTTGAAAGGAAGAGAAGATGAAAAGACGTATAAAACCTAAGTATATAAAATGTATTTATCTATGCCTTCCTTTTTTATGTGTTGTATTCATGTTTGGCTTTTATTTTATAATTGATTATTGTTTCTTTCCAATGGAAAGAGAAATTACGGTAGAAGCATCACATTATAATTATTCAATAGAAGATTTTAAAAAATATAATGTGAATGCAAAATGCATTAGTAAAATTGACGATCAAACATTTGAAAAAGTAGGCACAAAAAATATTCAATTTTCATATCGCAATCATACTTATTCAACGAAAGTGAATATTGTGGATACAACTGCACCCACTTGTAAAGTAAAAACTAAAAAAGTATATACACATCATACTCTTGATATCTCATCGCTTTATAAAGAAATTGAAGATGCATCTGATGTACAAGTGACTTATAAAAAAGAGCCTGATCTCACTACTTTAGGTAAACAAAAAGTCACATTAGTATTAACAGATACTTATAAAAATACAAATGAATATACAACCACCATTACAGTATTAGAAGATAAAAAAGCGCCTGTTATAAAAGGAACTAAAGATTTAAATTTATATATTGGTAAATCTATTTCATATAAAAAAGGCATTACAGTAACAGATAATGTTGATAAAGACTTGTCTGTACAAGTAGATGCTTCTAAAGTTAATCCTACTAAAGTAGGCGATTATAAAGTGACATATACTGCAACCGATTTATCCAACAATTCTACCACTAAAGAAATCACAGTTCATGTAAAGAAATATGATATCAATGCGAAAGCGGAAGAAGAAGCGGATCAAGTATTAAATAAAATTATTAAAGATAACATGACTAATCAAGAAAAAGTGAAGGCAATCTATAATTATCTTGTAAGTAACGTAAGAATCAATGGCTATCACTCTGGTTCAATAGATGCATATAAAACAGCTGCTTATTATGGCTTTACTAATAAATCCGGTGATTGTACAACCTATGCTGGTATGTTTATGGTCATGTTAGATGAAGCAGGTATTCATGATTATAAATTAGTAAAAAGATATCCAATAAGAAGATTAAATCATTATTGGTTGCTGATCAATGTTGGAGATGGTTATTACCATTATGATCCATATAAAAGAACTTATAAATTAACAGATACACAACTAGATAAAAAAGGATATGTAAATGAAAGCTATAATTACTATCAAAGACAAAAAGATACATATCCTGCAACACCGGAGGCATAACTATGAGTATATATATGTGTATAGACTTAAAAAGCTTTTATGCTTCTGTAGAATGTCATCAAAGACATTTAGATCCACTTACTACAAATCTTGTTGTGGCAGATCCTACAAGAACGGATCAAACGATATGTTTAGCTGTATCACCTAGCTTAAAGGCATATGGATTATCTGGAAGAAGTAGACTTTATGAAGTTGTATCAAAGGTAAAACAAGTAAATGATGAGCGCAGAAGAAATGCGCCTCATCATTTATTATTAAGAAAAAGTTATGACGCCATAGAATTAGAAAATAAACAATTAGAAGTAGATTATATTGTGGCAGAGCCACAAATGGCCAAATACATTGAGTATTCATCTAAAATCTATGATATCTATCTTAAATATATCAGTGAAGAAGATATTCATATTTATTCAATTGATGAAGTATTTTGTGATATCACAAGTTATTTAAAATCTAGTAATAAAAACCCTGTGGAATTTACATCTATGATTATTCATGATGTATTAAATCAAACAGGAATTACCGCAACAGCAGGTATTGGCATAAATATGTATTTAGCGAAGATTGCGATGGATATTGTCGCAAAAAAGAAAGCACCTGATGAAAATGGTGTAAGAATTGCGGTATTAAATCAAAAGTTATATAGAGAATTATTGTGGGATCATACACCATTAACAGACTTCTGGCGTGTAGGAAAAGGCATGAGTAAAAAACTTGAAGCCAAAGGTTTATACACAATGGGAGATATCGCATTGTGTAGTATAGGAGGCGAAAAAGACTTCTATAACGAAGATTTACTTTATAAGATGTTTGGAGTAAATGCTGAATTATTAATAGATCATGCATGGGGATATGAACCTACAACCATTAAAGATATTAAAGCATATAAGCCTTCTTCTACCTCTTTAGGAGTAGGGCAAGTATTGACACATCCATATCAAAACGACAAAGCTAGAATTGTATTAAAAGAAATGGTAGATTCTTTAGCACTAGATTTAGTAAAAAAGAATCTAGTTTGTAAACAATTTGTGTTAACGGTTGGTTATGATATAGAAAACACTGATTTTTATAAAGGTGAAATAAAAGTAGATTTCTATGGTAGACGTGTTCCTAAATCAGCACATGGTACAACGCACTTTGAAAACTATACTTCTAGTAGCACAGAAATGATATCTAAAGCAATTGCACTTTATGATAAAATAACAGATCCTATTCTAACAATAAGAAGAATAAATATCTCAGTTACGGATTTAAAAGATGCTTCTAGTGTATCGCAATGCTATCGCAAACAACTTTCTTTGTTTAATTATGAAGATGAGCAGGATACAACATCCTTAAAAAAAGAAAAAGATGTTCAAAAAGCAATGTTAGATATTAAATTAAAATATGGAAAGAATGCTGTACTAAAAGGAACAGACTTTGAAGAAGGTGCAACCCAAAGAGAAAGAAATGATCAAATAGGAGGACATAAAGCCTAATGTATAAAGATCCTCATAAATATGATGAGATTATCAACATCCCTTATGTAAAAAGTAAACAACATAAATGGATGAGTAGAGAAAACCGTGCTGCACAGTTTGCGCCATTTGCGGCTTTAAATGGACATGCTGAAACAATGGAAGAAACGAAAAGAAGAGTCGATACAAAAATAGAATTAGATGATGATGCTTATTATTTATTGAATCAAAAAATACAAACAATTATAGAATCTAATCAAAAAGAAATGACGATTACTTATTTTGTGCATGACGCAAAAAAAGAGGGAGGTAGTTATCAAACCTATTCAGGAGTACTAAAAAAATTTAATCCTATCAATAAAACGATTTTAATGGATACACTAGAAATAAAAATAGAGGATATTATTGATATAGATAGCCCAATATTCAACACTTCCTTCCTTGACAAATAAAGAATAAAAAGTTATATTGAAAACACTTGAGGGAGTAGTTAGCCTATACAGGTATTCTGTCAACAATCTCGATCTATTAGATCTGGCAGAATTTAATTAACGAGACTCATGTATAAATAAACATAAGATTTATTGTACATAAGAGTCTAATATTATATAAATATCAAACTTAGATGTACATGAGTCATCTAAGTTTTTATTTTAGGAGAATTTATGGAACTAGTATTATTTGTATTGAAAAGTGCTGCACTAGGTGTAGGACTTGCGATGGATGCCTTTAGTGTATCTATGGCTAATGGTTTAAATGAAACCAACATGAAACTAAGAAAGATGATTTATATCGCTGGGACATTTGCGTTTTTCCAAATCGCAATGCCATTAATAGGATGGTTATGTGTTCATACGATTGTAGAAACCTTTACTTATTTCCAAAGATTTATTCCTTTTATCGCCTTAGGATTACTTGGTTATATAGGCGGTAAGATGTTAATAGAAGGATTAAAAGGGGAAGAAGCACAAGAAGAAGCAGCCGTTGATTTTAAATCATTAATGATTCAAGGTGTTGCGACAAGTATCGATGCCTTGTCTGTTGGCTTTACTATTTCTGAATATAGTGCACTAAGCGCACTCTCTGCATCAATCATTATAGGTATTGTGACATTTATTATATGTATGTTTGGATTAAAAATTGGAAAGAAAGTTGGTATGAAATTATCATCTAAAGCAAGTATTTTAGGTGGTGTCATTCTTATTTTAATTGGATTAGAAATATTCATTGGAGGTGTATTCTAATGTCTTCATTATTAATAAATTTAGTTATATTAGTTATAGGATTTGTATTACTTATTAAAGGGGCTGACTATTTTGTAGAAGGTGCTAGTAGTACTGCTAAAAGACTTAGAGTTCCTTCCATTATTATAGGCTTTACGATTGTCGCAATGGGCACTTCTTTACCAGAATGTGCTGTATCTGTAACTGCAAGTTTATCTAATAATAACGCACTAGCCGTTAGTAATGTTGTAGGGAGTAATATCTTTAACTTAATGGTTGTTGTAGGGACATGTGCATTAATGAGTACCCTTGAAATAAAAAAAGAGACATTATTTAAAGAATTCCCATTTTCAGTTATTTGTGCATTATTATTATTAGTTACTGGATATCTTGGTATGTCATTAGGACTTATGGATGGTCTTATATTTTTAGTGTTATTTGCATGTTATATGGGTTATATGATTTATTCAGGTCTAAAAAACAGAACTGAGGAAGAAGAAATAGAATTACTTCCAGTATATAAATGTGTATTGTTTATTGTAGGTGGTGCTATCGCCATTAAATATGGTGGTGATTTTGTGGTAGATTCAGCAAGTAATATCGCATCTTTCTTTGGTTTATCTCAAAACTTAATTGGTTTAACAATCGTTGCATTAGGTACCTCTTTACCTGAACTTGTTACAAGTATTGTAGCAGCTAGAAAAGACGAAGTAGATATGGCACTAGGAAATGCGATAGGAAGTAATATATTTAATATATTACTTGTATTAGGGGTTGCTTCTGCTATTTCTCCAATTGCCTTTATTAGTGAAAATATCATAGATATCGTAATATTGATGATCATGAGTTTAATTGTTTGGTTTATGTCATATACATCACAAAAGTTAGAAAAGAAAGAAGGATTCATTATGATTCTACTTTATGTGATGTATGTTGTATATATTTGTATAAGATAATATGTTTCAATTAAGTCATAAAAAAATACATATAGCGGGTGACTATAGGATCATTGTCATAAGCGATATACACAGTCATTTAGATCGTTTTATTCAATTACTTCATAAAGTTCATTATGATCCTGAATATGATTATCTAGTAATCCTAGGTGATTTTGTGGAAAAAAGGGATCAAGCATTAGAAACATTACACTATATTCAAGAACTTGATCAAAACAAGAAAGTATTTGTATTATTAGGAAACTGTGAATGGGCTTTAAAGGCAATGTTAGAATTAGAAGAGTTCGCAAAAGACATCCCAACATATTTTAAAAGAGTAGATAAAAATGGCTTGGTAAGAGATACTTACAAGAAATTATCTATCTCTTCTAAGACTGAAAACTGGTTATCTATTCAAAGAAGAATTAGAGATGCTTTAAAGGAAGAACTGGATTACATTAGTAGACTGCCACTTTCCTTAAAAGTAAATGAAGAATTCTTATTTGTACATGCTGGAATTGATAAGGTTGGTTATGAATCGTGTTCACTCTCTTCACTTTTAGAAATGCAAGATTTTTATTATAGAGGTCATAATTTAGATTTAGATGTTGTGATTGGCCATATCCCAACATCCAACTTTAGAAATACAATTGATAATAGTATTTTAATAAATAAAAAAGAAAGAATGATAGGTATTGATGGAGGAACAGGTGTAAAGCCTATTTCTCAATTAAATGCATTCATCATTACTAAGAAAAATAATCATATTACTTATAAAAAAGAATATGTAAGAAATTATCCGATTATTCATGCAATAAAGGATATACAAGTTCAAAATAATCCATCACATAAAATTTCTTATCCTAACTTTGAGGTAGAAGTATTAGAAAAAGGAAATGAATTTAGTAAGTGTATAAGAATATCCGACCACCAAACAATCAACATAAAAAACGAATTCTTATACACTAGAAATAATAAGGCCTATTGTTTAGATGATTATACAGATCATTTATTAAATACAAAAAAAGGACAAAAGATAGAAATTTGTGGGGTTTATGGTTCATATATTTATGGTATACTTAATAATGAACTAGGTTGGATAGAAATATCAAACACCGATTATAAAGAGGGCAATCGATGAAAAAACACTTTAGTTATAAAGCAATATTCACCAGTAATGGTCAAAAAGAAAAAGTAGAAATGGAAGCGGATGGTTCTTATTTTTCTAGTCCATATAGAATATTGTTTAACTACCAACAAACGCATATAGAAATAGAAGTTAATTCTAAAAATATTCTATTAAAGAATAATGATTCCCTTTTGAATCTAAATACTGAACAAGTTGTTTTTAATAATTATAAACTACCTTATGGTTATACACATTTTAAATCGAGAGTAGATTTATTAGAATATAATGAAGATTACTTACATCTAAAATATACGCTATTTGATGATGTATCAGAAATAACACAGGCTTATATAATTATTACGATCAAGGATATTTTGGAGAATTAAAATGGAATTAAAAACAATTGATAATGAAACAGTAAAAGAAATGCATGTATGTAGAAGTTGTTTATCAGAATTAGTCGGTTATTCGTTACATAGAACAGATGTCTTAGTTAGAAGTGGTTTACATTTTTGTAAGAGATGTCATAGAAGAAAACATATTGTTTATAAAATAAAGCATCAAGAGGATTAAGATTACTTAATTCTCTTTTTAAATAAGGTTTTGTTTGAAATAATCATTGATTAAGATTAAAATTATGGTATTGTATACAAGTAAGGATTTAAAGTTATGGCAGTAAATAAGATTGAACAAAATTTAAAACAAACGATTATTCAAGCGTTAATCAATGGTCAATTAGTTGAATCATATGATGAAGCTATGGTCGTTATTGAAATTCCTAAAGATACAACTCATGGTGATTATTCTACAAATATCGCAATGCAATTAACGAGAGTTTTACATAAAAACCCTAGAGAGATTGCAAGTACGATAGTAGAAAATATCACATCAGATGCGATTGAAAAAGTAGAAATCGCAGGTCCTGGATTTATTAATTTCTTTTTAAAAAACGATTCACTCACTTCCATTATTAAAGAAGTTATTGATGAACAAGATCAATACGGTAGTAGTGATGCAGGAAAAGGAATTAAATACGATGTAGAATTTGTATCCGCAAATCCTACAGGTGATTTACATTTAGGACATGCTAAAGGTGCTGCAGTAGGAGATAGTATTTGTAATATAATGTCTTTTGCAGGATATGATGTTACTAGAGAATATTATATTAATGATGCAGGAAACCAAATCACAAATCTTGCTTTATCATTATATGCAAGATATCAACAAGTTTTTGGGATAGATGCTGCTTTACCAGAAGATGGTTATCATGGTAAAGATATTATCGATATCGCTAATAAAATAAAAGAAGATGAAGGGGATAAGTATCTAAACGTTTCTAAAGAAGAAGCAATTGCTTTCTTTAGAGAATTAGGAACTGCACATGAACTTCAAAAAATCAAAGATATCTTAAAAGAATATAGAGTTCATTTTGATGTATGGTTTTCAGAGACATCACTTTAAAAAGAACACTTAGTTGAAAAAGCAGTCGATTACTTAAAGGAAAAAGGATATACCTACGAGTCAGAAGGTGCCTTATGGTTTAAGACAACTGACTTTGGTGATGATAAAGATAGAGTCTTAATTAAGAGTGATGGTAGTTATACATATTTAACACCTGATATCGCTTATCATTTAAATAAATTATCTAGAGGTTATGATTATTTAGTAGATTTACTAGGAGCTGATCATCATGGCTATATTGCAAGAATGAAAGCAGCTATTCAAGCAAATGGTTATAATCCTGATGTATTTAATGCAGATATTATGCAACTTGTAAGAATGATAGAAGGCGGAGAAGTTGTTAAAATGAGTAAACGTACTGGTAATGCGGTTACGATAAAAGATTTAATTGAAGATATCGGTGTCGATGCTGCAAGATATTTCTTTGTCGCAAAAGCTGCAAGTTCACCATTTGACTTTGATTTAGGATTAGCGAAATCTACGTCAAATGAAAACCCAGTATTCTATGCACAATATGCACATGCGAGAATGTGTTCAATTATCAAGCAAGCTAAAAACGCAAATATTGATGTAGCAGACTCATTTGAATTACTTACAAATGAAAAAGAAATAGAATTATTGAAACATATTAATGAATTTAGAAATGTTGTAGCAGACAGCGCTAAATCTAGAGCACCACATAAAGTCACAAACTACATACATAAGTTAGCACAATTATTCCATACATATTATAATGATTGTTATGTTGTAGATGAAGAGAATGTTCCATTATCTTCACAAAGACTTGCTTTAGTATTAGCTGCAAAAATCACATTAAAGAATGCATTAAAATTAATCGGTGTTAGCGCACCTGAAAAGATGTAATGGAGGATAAACAATGACAAATTATTTACAAAGTTCTATGGTTGATATTGCCTTAGAAATCTTAGAAAAAAGTGATAAAGCATTAAGTTTTAAAGATTTATGGGAAGAAGTATCTAAATTAAAAGAATTTGATGAAGTTCAAAAAGATACTTATATTTCTCAATTCTATACTAATCTTACATTAGAAGGTAAAATCATTAACGTTGGTGAAAACTGTTGGGATTTAAGAGATCGTCATGAATTCAAAGAAGTACATCCTGATATGAATGATTATTATGATTATGATGATGAAGAAGAAGACGATGTTGTTGAAGAAGTAGATGATTCTATTGAGGAAGATGATTATAACTAAAAAAGATTCTGATGAATCTTTTTTTCTTATAGAGGAAAGAAATAATGAATGAATATAAAGTAGTAGGTGAAGGATTTCCAATCGTTTGTCTTCATGGTAATGGAGAAAACAATCATGAATTTGATGAACTTGTTCAATCTATTGAAAATTATCAATTTATTTTAATAAATGCTAGATACAATAATAAATCCGATTCAACAAAACAATATCATTATGCGATGCTTGAAGAAGATGTCTTAGAAGTTGTTGAACATCTTCAATTACAAAAATATGGGATCATAGGATTTAGTGATGGTGGGATAGAAGGTATAGAGATTGCGAGTAAAGATGAAAGAGTCTCTTTTTTAATTACATTAGGTGCTTCCACACATCCTAAAGCAATTAAACCCATGATTTATTATACCTTTAAATTACAATATTTCTTTTTATGTATTTTATCTTTATATCATCCAATTGCGAGAAAAAAGAAAAGATTGTACAAACTCATGTTAAAGGAACCTCGTATTGATGCACAAATACTTTCTAGAATACAAGCTCCAACATTAATACTCACCGGAGAATATGATTTAGTAAAACTATCTGATTCTCAGTTTATTCATGAACATATCCCTCATAGTGCTTTAAAAGTCATCAAAGGTGGGAATCATTTCTTATTACAGGAATCTTTCAAAGAAACATTAAAAGAGATAAAATTGTTTTTAAATGCATACAAAAAGAGCTAATTTTAAAAAATTTAGCTCTTTTTTTAAATTTTTTGAGAAAAATCGAAAAAAATGGAGAATATATTATATAGGAGGGTTATATTGATCACCTTGATAACAATTTCTTTTTTTCATATATTTATCAATATCATTTAATACGGTTACTTTCTTTATAGACCACTTAGGTTCTACTAGTGATGATAAAGGTGCATCACCTGTCAAACGTTCTATTATGAGATCCTTCTTTAAAAGCCTAAGTTGGTTTACTACAATATCAATATATTCCTCCTTTGATAAAATATGAAACGGCTTTTTTAAATATAAATCATGTAATTTAGTATTTTCTAAAATATATAGATTATGAATCTTAATTGCTTGAATATCTTTAGTAGACAAATATCTTGCAGTTTCTATCATATCTTCTTTCGTTTCATAAGGTAACCCATTAATAATATGTACACATACATGTATATTTCTTTTTCTAAGTTCATTTAATCCTTGTTCAAACTCATTTAAACTATGTCCTCTATTAATAAGCTGACTCGTAGATTCATGAATGGTTTGTAGACCTAACTCCACATATAAATCACAACGTTTATTTAAATCATCCAAATAATCTAATACATCATTATTTAAACAATCACATCTTGTCGCAAGTGCGAGCCCTACAACATTGTCTAGTAATAAGAACGGTTCAAATCTTTTCTTTAGATTTTCAACTGAATCATATGTATTAGAGTTTGCCTGAAAGTAGGGAATAAACTTACAATTAGGCCACTTATGTGACATAACTTGAGATACAGTATGAAATTGTGTCATTAAATCATCATTTAAATTTCCAGCATAATCACCTGATCCTAAGTCACTACAAAAAATACAACCACCTGTTGCTTTTGTGCCATCTCTATTTGGACAAGTGAAATTACCATTTAAGGCAACCTTTGCGACTTTAGTATGATATTTATTTTTTAAATAGTAATTAAACGTATGATAACGTTTATTGTCTAACGAATATTCAAATAAATTCTCCATAACCCAATTATAACATAAAAAGGATATATAACATGTTAAGTTTAAAAAACATTCATAAACAATATAATTCACAAATTGTAATCAAAGATTTAAACATTCAATTACCAGATAAAGGACTTGTGGGTATTGTAGGTAAATCAGGATGTGGGAAGAGTACGCTATTAAATATCATTGCGAGTATTGATGATCATTATAGTGGACAAGTATTATTCAACAATATCCTACTTAATAGTAGTAATAGTCATGAATATATTTCTTACTTAATGCAATCAAATGATTATTTGGATTATTTAACTGTAAAAGAAAATATATTACTAGCTACTCAAGTAGCGCAAAAAGAATATGATCATCATGATTTAGAAGATATCTGTGAGAAATTACATGTTGCTCATTTATTAAATCGATATCCTAATCAATTGAGCGGTGGACAGTTAAAACGTATGTCACTCGCTAAAAGCTTACTAAAACATGCACCCATCATACTGCTTGATGAACCAACCGGACCATTAGATTCTTCTACAAGTATTGATACGATGAATATATTAAAGGAGATTTCTAAAGAATGTTTGGTCATTGTAGTAAGTCATGATATTTTGTTGACGAGTCAATATGCAGATATACTATTAAAACTTGAAAATCAAACTATTCAATATACAACTGATATTGTTTCAAATGATCATCTAATCACCATTGCAAAAAAACACTATTCGTTACTTCATGTCCCTTTAAAACAATTATTTAAAGATCGATATAAATATCTAGTACTTGTATTATTTGAAGTATTTATTTTCATATGCGTATTTTTACTAATTACATGTTTAAATGGGATTTCTAAATCCATTGATGAAAGTGTTAGTCAATCAGTCATGAGTCATGTTTTAACGATTTCTTCATCTAGTGATCAACCTTTAAACATCTCTGATTTTAAAAATGTAAGATATAGCTATGATACTTCACTTATTAATATTTCTTGTAATAATCAAAATATATCTTCAACCATTTATTTCTTACCTAATGATACAAGTCATATAAAGTTATCGTCGGGATCATTGCCTACATCTGAAAATGAAATATTAGTATCCTCATCATTTCTAGAATCACTCACATCCAGTCAAATTTATTTATCTTATGGTGATACCAAAATAGAAGTCACTATAAGTGGTGTCACTGAATCTATGTTTATAGATGAAAATGCAATCTATTTAAATAATGCATTAAAAGATATATTCAACAATTTAAAGAATGAAAATGAAATAGAGATAGAAACCAAACAACCTTTAAAAGATTATCAAAAATATAGTAAAAAATATCAAGTGTTTAATAATGCGATAGACACTAAAAATAATTACGCATCACTTATTAAGGCAATTAAAATTGTAGGCATTATATTTGTGATTATTAGCGAACTGATCAGTATGATGTTAATTCATGAAGTGACACAAGTCATATGTCTCACGCATGTTCATGATTATGCTTACCTTCAAATACTCGGTATGCGTTCAAATAAACTTGTGATCACTACATTATTGACATCATTATTTCTAGGCATCTTTATTTCATTTATGGGAATCATAGGATCAAGTGTGATTTATAACTTAGTAAATAGTTTATCTATATTAAGTTCAAAATATTATTTTGATTTAGTGTTAAATAAAATATGGTTATGTCGATATGATTTATATTTTGTTTTATTTATTATTTATACATTATTTTCATTTATATGTGCGATTAAGCCAACGCTTGAAGTATTAAATACAGATTTAATTTCAGTGATAAGGGAAGAGTAATATGTTAGAAGTTAGAAACGTTTCAAAAAGATATCCAACAGGTAAAGTATTATCAAGAGTGAATCTAACATTTCAAGATACAGGTCTATATGGCATTATGGGTACCTCTGGTTCTGGGAAGACAACATTATTACATATATTAGGTGGCATTGATCAAAATTATACAGGGAATGTTTATTATAATCATCAAAACATACGTAACACCAATTACCGCAAAAAACATGTAAGCTTTATATTTCAATTCTTACATTTAATTCCTTGGCTAAATGTGTTAAATAATATTTCTATTTCTCATTTCTTTCGAAAGTCTTTTTTAAATGAATCAATATCCATTGATTCATTTAAAGATACAAATACATCATTATTATCTCTCGGTCAAAAACAAAGAATTTCTTATAACAGAGCTGTTAATAGTGTTTATGATGTTTTGTTGTGTGATGAACCTACAGGCTCATTAGATGAAGAAAATAGTGTCATACTCATGCAACATTTAAAAAAACTTTCTAAAAATAATTGTGTTATTATCGCAAGTCATAATCATAAACTGATGAACGAATATTGCGATGTGATTATTGAAATTGAAGATGGGAAAGTGATGGATGTTCATACATTCAATGAAATAGATCATCAGAAAGTAAATCAAAACCCCACAAAAAGAAAATTATTCCCTCATATATATTTAACCTATCAATATATGTTAGAGAATAAAAAAAGATGCAAACGAATATGCTTAGGATTAATTGTATCTTTATTATGTTTATTGGTGACTTTCTCTTTTTCTTCCACCATTCAATTTGCCATCGATGATTATATCGATGCATTACTTCCTACTAGTAGTATTTCCATTAAATCAACAAGCGCTATAGATGAAGATACGCTTACTAATATCAATAACGAAAATATCATTAAAAGACAACTCTTTATCGAAGATTATGACTTCATGGGGATTAGTTTTAAGAAGAAATATAGCGAATCATCTACATTATTCATTAATGATGATAATGCTCCAAATGATCATCTAACTTATAAAATAGGCAATGCACCTACAAGTGATCATGAAGTTGCGTTAAGTTATTCAACAGCTAAAGAATTTGTATCTGAAAAGAATATTGATGATTTAATAGGAAAGAAGATTTATGCTTGGTATCATCATGATAATAAAATGATCTCTATTACTTATAAAGTAGTAGGCATTACAGAAAATTCAACTGCACTTACAACCTTGTATACTTTAGATAATGCTTATATACATTTATTAGAGGACAAAGGAATAGAGACAACCAGTTACTTAGGTATTTTATATATGGATAAACAAGCAGATATTAATAATGTACTTAACGAATTAAAGAGTCAATATAACGCCTTAGAATTTCAAATTACAGGCGAAGCGACACATAGTAAAGTCAATACAAACATCAGTAATCTAACAAAGATTTTAAGTGCATTTAGTGTATTACTTTTAGTGTCTGCTGTATGCTTAATTGGTGAAATATTGTATTTAAATAATTTAACAAAGAAACATGATTATGCGATTATGTCTTGTTTTGGAGGTAGAATTGTTGATTTTGTATTGATACAGTTCATTGAAATGATTATATGTCTTTTAATCAGCAGCATTGTAGTACTTATTGTATATAATGGCTTGATTACAGTTATTAATATCGTCATTAAACAAATCTTGTTTTCAAACATGTTAAAGATTCATTTTGATTTAATACTATATTTTAAAGTATTACTTATAGGTTTATCTATTATGATGATTAGTGAAATTATTCCTTTAGTACAAGTTTATAATCTAAATGTTTCTAAAGAGCTTAGATGATGAAGATACCATTACATCACTATCTTCAATACTATAAAAGTCTTGAAACAGGCTTTATTCATAAATCATTTAAAAGAGTTGGAATATTAAGAAAAGAAATATTTTATAAAGAACTAGTTAATTATACAAATAATAAATTATTTGTATCAGAAAAATTAAAATTTATTAGAAGAAAAGAAATACATTTGCTCAATAAAACAATCAACAATATCTATCAAATAATGTACATTGATGATACATATAATAAACCTAATATTGTATTATGTGATTATACTGAGTTAGGTTTTAATGAATTAGGACAGTTTAACGCAATAAACAATAATATTTATATATATAAAGATGGTGATATATCAACATTGATTCATGAATTAGTTCATTGGAAGGATGCACAGGATTACATTAAGAATCATGAAATTATCACAAAGGATAATTATATAAATTATATGAATGATTATTTGATTCCTAGGTGCAAGGT
>R03__coassemble_884_pt1 | contig 15465 bp, 10 predicted proteins | sample R03__metabat2_low_PE_061 | metagenome-assembled genome bin R03 | reverse complement strand
ATATAAATACAAAGTTATAAATGAATGGAACGAAAGTGAAGTAAAAAATCAATATTTAGAAATATTCAATGAAATTAAAAGTAAGTAATTATACTTTAGATTTTTGATTATACGTATATTTTTTAATTTTTAATAATTTTAAAAATATTTTTATGAAAAGAGATAGAAATATATGTTAGTTAAAATTAAAAAAATCTTAATTATTTTAAGTAGTAGTTTGTTTATTGTTTCTATAAGTTGTCACGGAGTATTTGCAGCAGAGGAGATTCAGAGTATTTCTAATTCAACAATGAATGAAGTTGAAGACTTGATTGATGTGGAGGATGGATGCTTTGAAATTGATGATGAAGCTGAAGATGAAATAATTGATCTTATTGGGGAAGATAATGATGAATCATTAAATGAGTGGCTTGAAGCTATAAATCAGGATGTAGAAGATGGTTATTTAGAAATAACTGACAATGGTACTATTATACCTACTGATGATACTGATTTAGCTATACAAGGTGGTAATACAACTAAAATAGTAATAAAAGCGACAGTGATTTGGAATTATTTAAGTTATTTAGCATCTAATAGTTGGTTAAGCCAACTACAATCTAATATCAACTATTTAAATAACCCTTGGTATTCAATCCCTGGTATTATTATATGTACATTATTAGGAATTCCAGTAGGTGCAATTGGTTCGGTGATTTTAACTGTAATTTATGGTGTAACTCGTGCATCACTTTGTTCTTATCTAAATTCTTTATATAACCATGTTTATAACGTTAGAAAAAAATGTACGTATGTTCAAGGATTAATAATAAAGTATCCGTGGTATATTTTTAATGAGGTAGTCTGTAAACAATAAAATAGCTAAAGGAATCTTAATGATGAATATCTATCAAATAATTTGTTCTATAATCCTTTCTATATTATTTATTATTATCTCAGCCTATAAAAATTATAGAAAGCAGAATAACCTTCAACTAAATGATTTCAAAAAACATCCTTACATTTTTAGTGTTTGTTTTTTATTGTTTGTAATACTTTTTATTCATATTATTTATTTTAAATGGATATATATGTATTTTTATTGTTTATTTTATTCACCATTTATTATTGTAACTATGATTAACATTTATTATGGTATCAAGACTGGCAAATCTTTATATATTGATATAATTAGTAAATTATTAAGTAAAATGAATAAATCATGATGATAAAATCTATAGTCAAACAAGTTAAACGAAGTAGTTGTTTTATGGGAAGACAGTAATACTGATGATCATCTAGTATGTGCTTTTCCAGGAAGTGATATAAAAGTAAACAGTAATATATTGGATGATGATACAGATAAAGAAGTACTTGGTGAAGTCACTGATAACTAATATCTTAAAAGTGGAACAAGTGAAGCATGTATCATAGCTTCAGGATATATTGCAAGACTAAGAGATTACTATGAAGATCAACATATCAATTATGATAATGATTATATTATTAAAAAAATCAAATCTTTGAATACCTTAGAAAATTATAAAATGAAATATAAAGATCTATTCACTATATAAACTAATAATATTTACTTTATTTAATAACCTGAGATGACCTCATAAGAGGTCATCTCATACTTTTTATATTACTGAATTTTAATATGAATTATTTTATTTATTAATCAAAAGTTCACATTATGTTGATATATATAATGTGTTAGTGCAAGTTAGTTACATTAATTTAAAAAAAGTGCTAATATACGATAGATTTATAATGTATATGAAAGGAAATAACGAATGAGTATATATTATTTAGGTATTGATGTAGGCAGTACAACTGTAAAAATGTATTTATGTAATGAAAATAAAGAATGTGTTCATTCTAATTATGTAAGACATAATTCTGATGTACGTGCCACAATTCTTTCTGAATTAGAAATTATATCAAATAAATTTAAGAATATAGAATTAATTCCTGTTATTACAGGATCTGGTGGATTATCTATTTCACAAGCATTAAATATTAAATTTATACAAGAAGTCATTGCATGTACAAAAACCATTGAAACCTATATTCCTGAGACAGATGTCGCTATAGAATTAGGTGGAGAAGATGCAAAGATTACTTACTTTGAAGGTACTCTTGAACAAAGAATGAATGGGACTTGTGCAGGTGGTACAGGTGCATTCATTGATCAAATGGCAACACTTTTACAAACTGATGCTTCTGGATTAAATGAACTCGCAAAAAACTATACTTCTATTTATCCAATTGCTTCTAGATGTGGTGTATTTGCCAAAACTGATATCCAACCATTAATTAATGAAGGTGTTAAAAAAGAAGATATCGCAGTAAGTATATTCCAAGCAGTTGTTAATCAAACAATTAGTGGATTATCGTGTGGTAAACCTATTAAAGGAAAAGTTGCTTTCTTAGGAGGACCACTATATTTCTTAGATCAATTAAGACTACGCTTTATTGATACATTACAATTAAAAGATGAAGATATTATCTTCCCTGATAATTCACAATTATTTGTCGCAATGGGTGCTTGTCTTGCAGCTCAAGAAGAAACAACCTCTACAAATATTGATGAATTAATTAATTTACTTAAGAATTTATCATCTTCAAATATCGAGTCTACAAATACATTAGAACCTTTATTTAAAGATGAAGAAGAACTAGAAGCTTTTAGACAAAGACACTATAAAGCTAGAACAAAAAAGAAAGAATTAAAAGATTATAAAGGGGATATTTACTTAGGAATCGATGTTGGTAGTACAACATCTAAGATTATCTTAACTGATCCTGAAGGTACTATTTTATATTCTTTCTATTCTTCAAATGAAGGGAATCCTTTAACATTGATCATGAATAAGATGATTCAAATTTATGATATGTTAAATGATGAACAAAAAATAAAAAAAGCCGGTGTTACTGGTTATGGTGAAGCTTTAATAAAAGCAGCATTAAAAATTGATTATGGTGAAGTAGAAACCATTGCTCACTATACTGCTGCATCTTATTTTGAACCTAATGTTGATTTTATATTAGATATTGGTGGTCAAGATATGAAAGCAATCACCATTAGAGATGATACAATTCAAGATATTACTTTAAACGAAGCATGTTCATCTGGATGTGGTAGTTTCTTAGAAACATTTGCGCATTCTTTAAATTATGAAATCGAAGATTTCGCTAAAACAGCACTTCTTGCTAGTCATCCATTAGACTTAGGTTCTAGATGTACTGTATTTATGAACTCTAAAGTAAAACAAGCACAAAAAGAAGGCGCTTCTATTGAAGATATTAGTGCTGGTTTATCTTATTCAGTTATTAAAAATGCTTTATATAAAGTTATTAAATTTAGATCAAAAGACCAAGTAGGTAAACATGTTGTTGTACAAGGTGGTACTTTCTACAATGAAGCAGTGCTAAGAGCATTGGAAAAAGAAACAGGTATCGAAGTAATTAGACCTGATATTGCAGGACTTATGGGTGCCTATGGTATGGCTAGAATTGCGAAAATTAGAGACGACAACAAGCCAACTACCATTCTTACTAAAGAAGAAATACAAAACTTGACTTATGAAAATAGTATGAAGAATTGTGGTAAGTGTACAAATAACTGTATGTTAACGATTACTTCATTTAATGATGGTAGAGAGTTTATTACAGGTAATAGATGTGAAAGAGGCGCTAATTTGCCTTTAAAATCTAAAAACTTACCAAATTTATTTGATTATAAATACAGAAGAGTATTTAACTATCGTTCTTTGGCTATTGAAGATGCTACAAGAGGAGAAGTAGGCATTCCAAGAGTATTAAATATGTATGAGAATTACCCATTCTGGCATACATTATTGACGACTTTAAAATTTAGAGTTATCTTATCTCCTAGATCTTCTAAAAAGATTTATGAAAAAGGAATTGAATCCATTCCTAGTGAAAGTGTTTGTTATCCAGCCAAGCTAGTACATGGACATATTGAATCTTTAATTGAAAAAGGAATTCAGTTTATCTTCTATCCATCTGTTATCTATGAAAGACAAGAATATACGGATGTAGGAAATCATTATAACTGTCCTGTAGTAGGAAGTTATCCAGAAGTTATTAAAAACAATGTTGAACATTTAGAAGAAAATAACATTAATTTTAAGAATCCTTTTGTTTCATTAAATAATCCATCTACATTATTTAATGTATTAAAAGAAACATTTAAAGAATTTAATGTAAGTGATAATGAATTATTAAATGCAATTGATTTAGGATATAAAGAATTAGAAAAATGTAGAGATGATGTAAGAAATGAAGGTAAAAAAGCATTATCTTACTTGCGTGATAATCATTTACAAGGTATTGTCTTAGCAGGAAGACCATATCATGTCGATCCTGAAATTAATCATGGGATTGCAGATTTAATCACTAGAGAAGGATTTGTGGTACTAAGTGAAGATTCCGTATGTTATTTAGATGAAGAATCATTAAATTTAAGAGTCGTGGATCAATGGACTTATCACTCTAGATTATATAAAGCAGCATCTTTTGTAAGTAGTACAGATGACTTACAACTTATTCAATTAACATCATTTGGATGTGGATTAGATGCCGTTACTGCTGATCAAGTTGCGGAAGTATTAAAAGCTAGAGGTAAGATTTATACACTTCTAAAAATTGATGAAGGTAGCAATATTGGTGCTATTAGAATTAGAATTCGTTCATTAAAAGCAACTGTTCAAAATAAAAAAGAAATCATTCATTTAGAAAAGAAGTATGAACAAAAGAAAGTACCTTTCACTAAAGAAATGAGAAAACAAGGATATACAATTCTTTGCCCTCAAATGTCTCCAATTCATTTCCAATTTGTAGAAGAAGCGATGAGAAGTGAAGGGTATAACTTTGAAATATTGCCTTCTGTTGATAAAGATGCTGTGGAATATGGCTTAAAATATGTCAATAACGATGCATGTTATCCAAGTATCTTAGTCGTTGGACAAATGATGAATGCCATTAATAGTGGTAAATATGATTTAGATCATTTAGCATTAATCATTTCTCAAACGGGTGGTGGATGTCGTGCAACCAACTATATTGCATTCATCCGTAAAGCATTAAAAGATATGGGAAAAGAAAATATTCCTGTAATAAGTGCAAACCTTTCAGGACTCGAAAGTAATCCTGGATTTAAAATAAGCTATGGTGTGGCTAAAAAAGCAGTTATTGCAGCTATGTATGGTGACTTATTTATGAGAGTCTTATATCGAGTAAGACCTTATGAAAAAGTAAAAGGAAGTGCGAATGCTTTATATGAATCTTGGGTAGAAAAAGCCAAAATTAACTCTAGAAATGGAAGCTTGAAAGAATTTAAAAAGAATGTTTATCAAATAGTAAAAGAATTTGATGAATTACCATTATTAGATATCAAGAAACCAAGAGTAGGACTTGTAGGTGAAATCTTAGTTAAATTCCATCCAACTGCCAACAATCAAGTGGTTGACATTGTTGAACAAGAGGGTGGAGAAGCAGTTATGCCAGATTTAATTGATTTCTTTATGTATTCATTTATTAATGCAAGATTTAAAGAATCTAACTTTGATGGTACTCATAAATCAACTGTGATTTGTAACTATGCAATTAAGTTTGTGAATTTCTTAAGAAAAGATATGACAAAAGCATTAAGTGCTTCTAAAAGATTTGATCCACCAACGGATATTGAACATTTAGCTTCTAAAGCAAGTGAAATCGTATCATTAGGAAATCAAACTGGTGAAGGATGGTTTTTAACTGGTGAAATGATTGAGTTAATTGAAGAAGGTGCACCAAATATTGTATGTATGCAACCATTTGGATGTTTACCTAACCATGTTACAGGAAAGGGTATGATTAAAGCATTAAGAAAAAAATATCCTGAAAGTAACATTGTTGCGATTGATTATGATCCAGGAGCATCAGAAGTGAATCAATTAAATAGAATTAAATTAATGATGTCTACTGCTTTTAAAAACTTATAATTTTCTAGTTGAAACATCATACAAATATGTTTATACTAATGAAGAAATAAAATTGATGTAAAGGGGTATATATTAATGTCAGAAATTAAAAAGATTGCCTTATTATCAGGTGGAGGGGATTGCCCTGGTTTAAATGCTGTAATCCGTTCAATTACTAAAACAGCTATTAATAAATATGGTTGGGAAGTTATTGGATATGTATATGGATACAGAGGTTTATATACAAATAATTATATAGAATTAACTGAAGAAAAAGTTGAATCTATTTATAAAGAAGGTGGCACTATTCTTTTCTCATCTAATAAAGATAATTTATTCGATTATTTAGTAGATGATGGAAAAGGTGGAAAAGTAAAAAAAGACGTTTCAGATGTCGGTGTTGAAAACCTTAAAAAAGATGGTGTTGATGTACTTATTATCTTAGGTGGCGATGGTACTTTAACAAGTGCTAGAGATTTCTCTAGAAAAGGTGTTAATGTTATAGGTGTACCTAAGACTATGGATAATGACTTAGCTAGTACAGATGTTACTTATGGATTTACTTCTGCAATGGCAGTTGGTACTGAATTCATTGATCGTTTGCAAACAACAGCTAAATCACATCATAGAGTTATTTGTTGTGAATTAATGGGAAGAGATGCTGGATGGATTGCCTTAGAAGCAGGTATGGCTGGTAATGCAGGTGTTATCTTAATTCCTGAAATTCCATTTACTATTGAAAATATCGCTAAACACATCGCTAAACGTGATGAACAAGGTTTACCTTATACAGTTATCGCAGTAGCTGAAGGTGCTAAATATGCTGATGGTACTAAAGTTATTGGTAAAATCGTAGAAGATTCACCAGATCCAATTAGATTGGGTGGTATCGCTGCAGATGTTGCTGACAAGCTAGAAAAAGTAGTGCCTAATCATGAAGTACGTTCAGTAAATCCTGGACATATTATTCGTGGTGGAGATATTTGTGCATATGATAGAATCTTATCTATGCGTTATGGTGTTGCTGCATGTGATTTAATTAATGAAGGTAAGTTTGGTAATGTTGTTACTATTAATGGTGACAAGATGGGATATACTTCATTAGAAGAAGTAATCGGTGCTGCAAAAGTTGGTCAACAAAAACATGTTGATCCTAACGGAGATTTAGTTAAAACTGCTAAAGCATTAGGAATTTGTTTTGGTGATGAATAAGTCCTTATAGGACTTTTTCTTTTGAAGGGAAAATCAATGATAGAAGAATTAATAGCACAAGGACAATATAATGAAGCATTAGCTCAATTAAATGATTTAAATGATGAAAATACACGTTATTTAAGACTTGTTTGTTTAATTGGACTAGGTAAATATAAAGAAGCTAAAATTGAAGGTAGTAATGCTAAATTACAAGCTAAATCAACATATTATGATGTAGTTTCTATGTATATCACAGCATTAAAAGAATTAGAAGAATACGATGAAGCCATAGATTTATTAATAGAAGAATTATCTATGCCCTATATTCCTTATGAATATGATTCATTATTCAATACTGCCTATGATGAAATATTATTAGCTAAACAAGAAGCAAATTACTTAAGTGATCAAAAAGAATCCATTATGTCAATTGAAGAAATAGGCAGAATATTATCAAGTGATACGACAAATGATGACTTGTTATATATGGCTATTGATCAACTTCAACAACTAAATATTCGATTAATATTACCAACGATTACTGAATATTTAAGAAGTAATCATCATCCTTTTTCTAAAACACTCATTATGGAAATATTAATCGAACAACAAGTTGATGAAGAATTTGAAGTATCAAAGAATCATTCAACTTATTATTTTAACCCAAGTGTGTCACCACTTGTGTTAGATCAACCAGTATATGATGGTGTTATACAATATTTATCTAGAGTGATTGAAGATGATAATCCTACATTATTTAATCAGTGTGTAGAATATTTAGAATATTTCTTATATAACACTTATAATAAAGAATATTATGAAGAAGATTATAATGTCATTGCGGCAGCAATTCATTATTATGTCGCTACTTTACAATATTTAGACTTAGAATTAGAAGAAATAGAAAATGACTATTTCTGTGAAAAAGAAATCATTGAAGAACAACTTTTAGCACTCAAAGAAATAGAGTGTTAAATTAGTTGCAATTAAATATAAGTTCATGTATAATTACTATGCGTTTATGGAGGAATGTTAAATGAATACTGAAGTTAAAAAATTAAAAGAATGTGAAGTAGAAATCACAGTTACATTTGAAGGTGAAGAATGGGCTAATGCACAAAAAGCTGCATTAACTGCTGCTGCATCTAAAGTAAAAATAGATGGATTTAGACAAGGTAAAGCACCTTTAAAAATGGTAAAATCTAGACTTGGAGCTGGATATATTAACCAAGAAGCTTGTGATCAATTATTAAATAAAAATTATTATAGTATCTTAGTTGATAATAATGTTGAACCAGTTGCTAATCCTGAAGCAAATGTTACAGAATTAACAAACGACAAAGCTGTTGTTGTATAATTATGTAATGTAGCTCCAGAAGTTAAGCTAGGTGAATGGAAAGGCTTAGATGTTAAGAAAAAAGCTGTTAAAGTAAGTAAAAAAGAAATTACTGAAAGATTAGAAGGATATCAAAAACAATTCTCTGAATTAGTATTAAAAGAAGATGGTGCTGTTGAAAATGGTGATACAGCAGTTATCGATTATGAAGGATTCAAAGATGGTGTTGCTTTCGATGGTGGTAAAGCTGAAAAGTATCCATTAGAAATTGGTTCTGGTTCATTTATTCCAGGGTTTGAAGATCAATTAGTAGGAATGAAAGCTGGAGAAGAAAAATCAATTAACTTAACTTTCCCTAAAGAATATGGTGCTGAAGATTTAGCAGGTCAAGATGTTGTATTCAACGTAAAATTACATGAAATTAAAACAAGACAATTACCTGAAATTGATGATGAATTAGCTAAAGATGTTAACATTGAAGGTGTTGAAACATTAGCTGATTTAGAAAAACATGTAAAAGAAGAAATTAAATCACAAAAAGATGCAGAAGCTGAAAATGAATTCACTTCTGAATTATATAAAGCATTAGTAGCTTGTACACCAATTGAATTACCAGATGTAATGGTTGAAAATGAAAAAGATGCAATGATTAGAGAAATGGAACAAACTCTTTCTCAACAAGGTATTACTTTAGATTTATATACACAAATTACTGGTAAATCAGTAGATGATATGAAAGATGATTTAACTGATCAAGCAACTGAAAGAGTTAAAGTTAATTTAATCTTATCTCAAATTGCAAAAGATGAAAAAATCGAAGTTACAGAAGAAGAATTAGATAAAGAATTAGGTGAAATTGCTGCATACTATAATAGAGAATTAGAAGATGTTAAACGTTTATTTGCATCTCAAGGTCAATTACCAGTTATATCTAATGATTTAGCTGTTAGAAAAGCATTTGATTTAGTTAAAGAAAATTTGAAATAAGACGCTAATGCGTCTTATTTTTATAGGAGGATAAAAAATGGATGTTGTAACTACTGTTGATAAACTTCCTGTATTATGTACTAGAGGTATGGTTGTATTCCCTGGTCAAGAAGTATCTTTAGATGTTGGAAGATCTTTTAGTTTAAAAGCACTAGAAGATGCAATCAATGAATATGATTCTAAATTTATATTTGTTTCACAAATAAATCCATATGATGAATCATGTAGTTTTGATAATATTTATCATTACGCAACAATTTGTAAAGTTGTTAGAAGAATTAAACGTGATAATCATGGCACTATTAAATTAACAACTCAAGGAATACAAAGAGTTGAATTATTAAATTTAGATTTGAATGATGCTTATTATGCAGAATATAAAGTTATTGAAGATGTAGAAGGGGATAAAATTGAAGAACAAGCACTTGTTAGACGTCTAACAAGTTATTTGGATGATGCTTCTAGAAATCTTAAATTTTTCCCAAGAGATGCATTAAATCAAATTCAAAATGGTTTAACTGCTTCTGAATTATCTGATGTATTTGCACAATATTTAAATATTGAATTAAGAGATAAAGTCAATATTTTAAAAGAAGCGAATATTAACGAAAGATTATTATCAATTATTGCATCTTTGGAACAAGAACAAGCAATTGCTGAAGCTGAAAATAAAATTAATGCAAAAGTAAAAGAAAATGTTGATAAGAATCAAAAAGAATATTATCTAAGAGAAAAACTTCATGCGATTAAAGAAGAACTAGGGGATGCACCTAGTAAAGAAGATGATACAGATTATATTCGTGAAAAAATAAAAAAAGAACCTTATCCTGAACATATCGTAAAGAAATTAGAAGAAGAATTAAAACGATATGATATGATGCCTTCTGGCAGTCAAGAAGCAAGTGTTATACGTACTTATATTGATTGGGTAATGAAGACACCATGGTATAAGGAAACAAAAGACCAACAAGATATCAAAGAAGTAGAAAGAATATTAGATGAGGATCATTTTGGATTAGAAAAACCAAAAGAAAGAATTGTTGAACACTTAGCTGTTAAACAAATGACTAATTCTTTAAATGCACCTATTATTTGTTTAGTAGGTCCTCCTGGGGTTGGTAAGACTTCTATTTCTAAATCAATTGCTAGAGCACTTAATAGAGAGTTTGTAAAAGCTTCATTAGGTGGTGTAAGAGATGAAGCAGAAATTAGAGGACATAGAAGAACTTACTTAGGAAGTATGCCTGGAAGAATTATTCAAGGTATGAAAAAAGCAGGAGTCGTGAATCCAGTATTTTTACTAGATGAAATTGATAAAATGAGTAGTGATTTCAAAGGTGATCCTACTAGTGCGATGTTAGAAGTATTAGATCCTGAACAAAATTCCATGTTTAGTGATAACTATATCGAAGAACCTTATGATTTATCTAAAGTTTTATTTATCGCAACTGCAAATGATTTAGGATCAATCCCTGGACCATTAAGAGATAGATTAGAAATTATCGAATTATCTTCTTATACAGAACATGAAAAACTACAAATAGCTAAAAGACATTTAATTAAAAAACAACTTGAATTACATGGCTTAAAAGAAGATCAATTAACGATTGACGATGATACTATTTTATATATTATTCGTCACTACACTAGAGAAGCGGGTGTACGTCAACTTGAAAGATTAATCGCTAAGATTTGTCGTAAAGCTGTTTTATCAATTTTAAAGGATGAAAACAAGCATATCGTTGTAAGTAAAGATAATTTAGAAGACTATTTATCTAAAGCACCATTTGATCATACAAAGATGTTATCAACACCACAAGTTGGAGTAGTTACTGGTATGGCTTATACGCAATATGGTGGAGATATCTTACCAATAGAAGTTAATCACTTTGAAGGAACTGGTAAATTTGTGATTACAGGTCAATTAGGTGATGTCATGAAAGAGTCTGCATCTATTGCATTAGACTATATTAAAGCACATAAAAAGGAATATGGCTTAGATAAAGTAGAATTTGATAAAGAAGATATTCATATACATGTTCCTGAAGGTGCTGTAAAAAAAGATGGACCAAGTGCCGGTGTCACACTTACTACTGCCATTTATTCAGCTTTTTCTAATAAAAAAGTTAGAAATGATGTAGCGATGACTGGTGAAGTGACATTAACTGGTAATGTACTTCCTATTGGAGGACTTAAAGAAAAATCAATTTCTGCTCATAGAAGTGGTATTAAAACAATCATTATTCCTAAAGATAATGAAAAAGATATTGAAGATATACCAGAAACTGTAAGAAATGATTTAGAAATCGTATTAGCTGATCATGTTAATACAGTATTTGAAACTGCTTTTGTAAAATAGAGTCATTATAATGACTCTATTTTTTGGAGATTATTATGTACAAAGTCAATTATGCACAATTTCTATTATGTGCTGGATACAAATCACAATGGCCAGCTGAAGATTTACCAGAGATTATGATGTCTGGTAGAAGTAATGTAGGTAAATCATCACTGATCAATGCAATATGTAATCATAGTAAATTAGCGAAAATATCATCAACACCTGGTAAAACAAGAACACTTAATTTCTTTGAAGTAAATCATGAATTAAGGTTAGTCGATGTTCCAGGATATGGTTATGCTAAAGTCAACGATAAAATAAAACAATCTTTTGCGGATATGATCGATGAATATCTAAGAAACCGATCTACGCTTAAGGCTTTAATTTTAATTGTTGATTACAGACATGCACCTACAAGGGACGATATAAGCATGTATGAATATGCGAAATACTATGAAATTCCAGTAATTGTTGTCGCTACAAAAGAAGATAAATTAAAAAGAAATGACTTAAATAAAAATGAAAAAATAATCAAAGATAAACTTAATTTTGATCCTAATGATTCATTTGTGAGATTTTCAAGTATTACTAAAAAAGGCGTTAATGAATTATGGGATATTATTATAGATTATTGTGATTTATAATTTCTTTTATATTTTATAATATTGTGTTATTATATGTGTGCGTTGAAAAAGAGGAGTATATTAATTACATATTTTAGAGAGTACGTGTTAGCTGAAAACGTATATATGGATTAATAGAAGGTAGCTTTGGAGCTTAATTTCTGAACTTATAGTAAGAAATTACGTAGAACTGCGTTAAAGTTTTGAGATATACATGATATGTATATGAATTAAGGTGGTACCACGAAACATTCGTCCTTATACGAATGTTTCTTTTTATTTATGGAGGTAATTTATGAATACTACTTATTTAATTGTATGGGCCTTATTTGGTATTGTATGTGTTTTTATCCTTTATTTTTACTCTAAGAGAATGATTCAATTATCAAAGGATAAAAAGATCCAACAAGGCATTTTACTTGAAAAACAGGCAAAATATGAATATTTAAAGCCTGGTTCTTTAGATGAAGTTGATGAAGATCATATTGATGAACCAGTATTATTTAAACTCATGAGAGTAGAAAATGAATATGATGATTATTATGAACATATGAATCATAGTGAACATGTTATTCATGGCATCTATTCTTTAAATCAATCATTAACTGGTAAAAATGCATCTATTCAGTCATTCTTTGAATCACCAGGTACAGAATGTTATGTAAATGATATTCAAGATTATTTTGAAGAAATTGGGGCACATCAATTACATGATTTAGTTGCGGCTGTTAAAAGATTAATAGAAATTATTGATAATGATGAAGATGATGATGAAGATGATCCAATTATGGGTATTTATTCAAGATATAATTTTACTGATTTTTCTCAAGAATATGTATCATTATTAGCTACCACAAATGTACATTCTAAAATTTGTAAGTATATTTTAGATCATAAAGAAGATTTTTATGATGATGATATTACTGAAAGTAATGAAGAAATGGAGGATGAAGACGAATGTTAGATTCTAAATATAATCACAAACTTGTTGAAGAAGGTAAATATAAAACTTGGGTTGAAAAGAAATACTTTGAAGCTGGAGATATTTCTAAAAAGCCTTATAGTATCGTTATACCACCACCAAACGTTACAGGAAAACTACATTTAGGTCATGCTTGGGATACAACTTTACAAGATATGATTATCCGTTATAAAAGAATGCAAGGATATGATGCATTATGGTTACCTGGAATGGATCATGCTGCCATCGCTACTGAAGTTAAAGTAGTAGATAAATTAAAAAAAGAAGGCATTAATAAACGTGATTTAGGTAGAGAAGGTTTCTTAGAAAAAGCATGGGAATGGAAAGATGAATATGCTAAAAACATTAGAACGCAATGGTCTAAATTAGGTTTATCTTTAGATTATTCTAGAGAAAGATTTACTCTTGATGAAGGATTAAATAAAGCAGTTACTAAAGTATTTGTGGATTACTATAATAAAGGGATCATTTATAGAGGAGAAAAAATCATTAACTGGGATCCTATCCAACAAACTGCTTTATCTAATGAAGAAGTTATTTATAAAGATGATGAAGGGGCATTCTATCATTTAAAATATTACTTAGAAGATCATTCATCTTACTTAGAAGTAGCGACTACTAGACCTGAAACATTATTTGGTGATACTGCTGTAGCGGTTAATCCAAATGATGAAAGATATAAAGATATGGTAGGTAAAAATGTTATATTACCAATTGTGAATAAGTTAATTCCAATTGTTGCAGATGAACATGCAGATCCTGAATTTGGAACTGGAGTAGTTAAAATTACGCCAGCACATGATCCAAATGACTTTGAAGTAGGAAATAGACATAACTTACCTAGAATTAAATGTATGAATCCTGATGCAACGATGAATGCACATGCTGGAAAGTATGAAGGTATGAGTAGAGAAGCATGTAGGGATGCATTAATTGAAGATCTTAAAAAAGAAGATTTATTAATCAAGATTGAACCAATGGTTCATAGTGTTGGACATAGTGAAAGAACGGATTGCGTTGTTGAACCATATTTATCAAAACAATGGTTTGTAGATATGTCATCACTTTCAACACAAGTATTAAAAAATCAAGAAAGTGTTGATACAAAAGTTAATTTCTATCCACCAAGATTTGAAAAAACATTAAATCAATGGATGAGTAATTGTTATGACTGGTGTATTTCTAGACAATTATGGTGGGGTCATAGAATTCCTGCTTGGTATAAAGGTGAAGAAGTTTATGTTGGTTTAGAGGCACCAAAAGAAGACGGATGGAAACAAGATGAAGATGTATTAGATACTTGGTTCTCAAGTGCATTATGGCCATTTTCAACACTTGGTTGGCCAGATCAAACACAAGATTTACAAAGATTCTATCCTAATAATGTCTTAGTTACTGCTTATGATATTATCTTCTTCTGGGTAGCTAGAATGGTATTCCAAGGGGAAGAATTAACTGGAACTAGACCATTTAAGGATTGCTTAATTCATGGGTTAATTCGTGATTCACAAGGTAGAAAGATGTCAAAATCTTTAGGTAATGGTGTTGATCCTATGGATGTTATTGATGAGTATGGTACGGATGCATTAAGATACTTCTTAACAACTAATTCAGCACCAGGTCAAGATTTAAGATATATACCTGAAAAAGTAGAAGCTGCATGGAATTTCATTAATAAAATTTGGAATAGTGCTCGTTTTGTACAAATGAATATTGATGAAGATATGTCATATGATGATATTAACTTTGAAAATCTTAACTTTAGCGATCAATGGATTTTAAACAGATTAAATGAAGTGATTGAAAAAGTAAATGATAACATGGAAAAATATGAATTTGTAAATGTTGGAACAGAGTTATATAACTTTATTTGGGATGATTTCTGTAGTTGGTATATTGAATTATCTAAAGTGCATTTAAATTCTACAGATGATAACGAAAAGAAAGCTACACAAAATACATTAGTCTATGTATTAAATGCAATTGTAAGATTATTACATCCTTTCATGCCATTTGTGACTGAAGAAATATAT
>R03__coassemble_812_pt1 | contig 16563 bp, 17 predicted proteins | sample R03__metabat2_low_PE_061 | metagenome-assembled genome bin R03 | reverse complement strand
GAAGATAATAAAGCATTAAGAGAAAATAGTATCATTCCATTGAAAGAAGGCGTAAAGGAATTACTAGAATACCTACACCAAAATCATTATAAAATAGCCATGGCGACAAGTAGTCCGTTAGATAGAGTACATAAATTACTAGATCATTATAATATACTACACTACTTTAATGAACTAGTAACACGTAATGATGTAGAAAAGGGGAAACCAAATCCTGATGTATTTTTAAAAGCTTGTGAAAAACTAAATATTGATACAAGTGAAGCACTTGTATTAGAAGATGCTGATGCAGGCATACTTGCAGCACATAATGGAAATATTAAAGTAATTCAAGTTGTAGATTTAAAAGTAACGGATTATAAAGGATATTGTGAAGCAGTATTGGATTCTTTAAATCAAGTCATTAACTATTTAAGCAAGTAGTACTCTTTGAGATAATCGTATAATTATGATATATTAGTGATGTTTAAAAAGGAGTTAAATTTATGCATGAATTAGGTGTTGTATTTAGAGTCATCGATATCGTAGAAGATGTCGCAAAAGAGAATAACTTAACAGAAGTATCTTCTGTCACTTTAGAGTTAGGTGAAGTATGTACTGTCGTAGAAGAATACTTACAAGATATATGGAAATGGGCTATTAATAGAACGCAATTACTAAAACATTGTGCATTATACTGTGAAACAATTCCTGCAATTACTTATTGTGAAGATTGTAAACAAACTTATCCAACAGTGGAATATGGTAAAACATGTCCTCACTGCGGTAGTGAACATACATATTTACTACAAGGGAATGAATTTAGTATTAAAGAAATCGCAACAGAAGAATAGGAGGTTACTAGATGTTAACACTAATTAAGGAATATAAAGAATATATCTTATCTCAATCATCAAATAACCCAAACATCACTTTTAAAGAAGAAGAAAATAAAATTGAATTAGAAACAGAATATGGACTAGGTGCAGTTACAATATATGAAGGCTGCATTATAGAGTTGTCTGTTACTAATAAAATAAATCAAAATACAGAATTTTACTTACATTTCAAATTTAATACTTTAGAACATGCTAAAGAATTATTTAATGAAATGTTAGAAGCATTATCTAAACTTGTTGTAAAACCTGTTACTAAAGTGTTATTTAGTTGTACATCAGGTCTTACAACAGGATTCTTCGCAGAAAAGCTAAATGAAGCGATTCAATTATTAGATTTAAATTATACAGTAAATGCTGTAGCGTATAATGACTTATTTGATGAAGGAAGAAAATATGATGTCATTTATCTAGCGCCACAAGTATCTTACATGGAAGAGAAATTAAAGGATGTCTTAGATAACGAAAACATTCATGTAATTCCTGCACAAATCTTCGCTAAATATGATACAAAGGCAATGATTGAATTATTAGAAGAAAATGCTTGTGTATCTAATAAAAAAGAAGAAGTTGAAATAGAATCAAGAAGAGAAGTAAAACCACACAAAGGGAAAATACTCACAATAAATATCATAAGAAATAGTTTTAGAGTTCATATGATTTATAATGTCTACAACAATGAAAATCATCATGAAGAAACAAGAGATATTATTAAACCAACACTTGCGTTAACGGACATCTATGACTTAATTGATACAATATTGTATAAATACGATGACATAGAATGTATCGGTTTTACATTACCAGGCATCATTAATCAAAACGGGTTTATTTCTTCAGTATTTATTAACGGATTAAACAATCAATCATTAGAAGAATTATTTGATTCTAAATATCAAAGTATAAAATTTGTTTATATTAATGATGTCAATGCTGCAGCGGTAGGATATTATGCATGTAATGAAAATTACGAAACTGTTTCTTATATATTCCAACCTGTTTATTTTAGAGGCGGGGCAGGCAGTGTTATAAATGGCAAGGTATTAAAAGGAGCACATAATATTGCCGGGGAAATAAAATTTGCGCCTATAAATTTATCTAAAGAATATTCAGAGTGTCATAAAACACCTGAGGCAACACTAGAGAGAGTCGCAAAATTAATTGTAATATTGTGTTCTACAATTGATCCTGAAGCGATAGGAATTACTTGTGATTTAATTACAAGTGTGGATGAATTAAGAAAAGAAATATCCAAATATATGCCTAGTGAATATATACCAGTACTCACATTAGAAGATCATATGCATTTATATTGTGAGTTTGGTGGACTTATATTATGTACCAATGCATTAGAGGAAATGAATCATGAAGGAAACAACAGTTAAAATAAACGGAATGATGTGTGGTATGTGCGAAGCACATATCAATGATGCAATAAGAAAGAACTTTGATGTAAAGAAAGTAAAGGCATCTAAATCAAAAAAGAATGCAGTCATTTTATCTGATGAAGATTTAGATGCATCTAAATTAAAAGATGTTATTAATGAAACAGGATATGAATATGTATCTGTAGAATCTAAAGAATATACTAAAAAAGGATTATTTGGATTTTAGTTTGTAAAAAGAATAAAAGTATGTTAGTATGATGTCACTAGTTAGAGAGCCACCTAGTATAAAAAAGCGATGATTATATAAATCAGCGATAAGTAATTGGCTTATCGCTTTTTTTATTTCATCAAGGCTCCAATATAAATTTGGAGGAAATAAAAATGAAAAACACAAAAATGATCGTACTAAATGGTATAATCGCCGCAATCTATGCAGTATTTACTTTAATGATCTCGCCAATCGCTTATGGAAATGTACAAATGAGATTATCAGAAATCTTAATCTTTCTTGCATTCTATAATAAGAAATACATTCCAGGTCTTACTATTGGATGTTTGATTGCAAATCTATTTTCACCACTAGGTATGTATGATATCGGATTTGGTGTATCTGCAACACTTATCGCACTTATAGGAATGTATTTAGTAAATAATAAATATATAGCAGCCATGATTGCATCACTCGCAAATGGGATTCTAGTAGGGATTGAATTACATATTGTCTATCAAATTCCATTTTTAATTAATGCAGCATATGTATTTATAGGAGAGTTAATAGTATTAATCATTGGCGCAATTCTATTCAATCAGTTAGAAAAGAATCAATCATTTATGAATATGTTGGAATTAAACGAAAAAGACTAAGGTAAACACCTTAGTCTATTTTTTTAGTATAATATTTCAACTTTTCTTTTTCTTCATCATTTAAATGACTTTCCAACATTTCATAAACATATTGATGATATTTATTGATTTGATCCTTTTCATCTTGTGTTAACTCGTTGATATGAATTGTATCTAAATCATAAGGTACTAAAGTAAGTGGTTTGAACTTATAAAATGTACCAAATTCATTTTCTTGATCTTCTACGACAAGTAATTCATTTTCCCATCTAATGCCATGACTACCTTCGATATAGATACCAGGTTCATCTGTAACCACATTACCTGGAACTAATGGTGTGGGATTTTCATTTTCAATAAATCTATTTCTAATAGAATGAGGACCTTCATGAACAGATAAGAAATGTCCAACACCATGTCCTGTACCATGATTGAAGTTTAATCCCTCATTATATAAAGGGGTTCTCGCAAGAATATCTAAATTTTGTCCACAAGTACCTTTTAAAAATGTTGCATTCATTAAAGCTAAATGTCCTTTTAATACAAGAGTAGAATGATGCAACATTTCTTTACTTGGTTTTCCTAATGCGTACATTCTTGTGATATCTGTTGTGCCATCCATAAACTGTGCGCCACTATCTACTAGAAGTAATCCTTCTTCTAATTGTTTACAATTATTTCTATTAGGTTGATAGTGCACAATCGCCCCGTTTTCATTACATCCTGCAATTGTATCAAAACTTATATCTTTAAAATCATCCATTGAAGATCGTAACTCATAAATCTTGTTTACAACATCCATTTCATTTAGTTTTGTATAATCCGCATGTTTGATGTAGTCTAAAAAGCGAAACATCGCAATGCCATCTTTGATATGGGCATTGATTGTATTTTTGATTTCTGTTTCATTTTTAATTGCTTTAAGTATTTCACTAGGATTCTTTTCGTCTTCATAGAATCCATTTATCTTGTTGAATAATCTTTCATTAATATGATTAGGGTCAATTAAGTAACTAATATCCCCTTCAATTTCATTATAAATATCATCATAGTTATGAATATAAACATGATCTTTTTCTAATGTTTCTTTTAATTGGTTAGAGTAGGTATTCTTTTGTAAGTACAAGTTAGCACCATGCATGGTGATAATCGCAAAAGCCAAAGGGACAGGTGTACAATCAATATCACTACCACGAATATTAAAAGTCCATGCAATATCATCTAATGTAGTAAGTAAATGTTCATCACAATCATATTTAACTAATGATTCTCTAATTTGTTTTAACTTATCAAGTACCTTAGTACCATGATATTTCTCATCATAAAGATATACTTTATGATGACTTCTACTTGGTCTGTTCAACCAAATCTCATCATATAAATCGATATCTTGTACTCTCCCAAAAAACGCATCTTGAATATTTTCTAAAAGCGAATGCATACATACACTTCCGTTATATCCTAACACATCCTCTTCTTTGCTTATTTCTTCTAATAATTCATAAATAGTAGGAACTCCTGGATTGCCACTTTTCATTAAAGTAATCCCACTTACAAGTTGCTTCTCTGCTTGTAAGAAATATCTTCCATCTGTCCAAAGCCAAGCCTCAGTTTGTGATATAAGTAGTGTCCCAGCACTTCCTGTAAACCCAGATAAAAATTCTCTAAATTTATAGTAATCTCCTACATATTCACTATTATGATCATCACTAGTAGGGATGAGATAGAAGTTTAAGTTGTTTTTCTTTAATAATTCTTGAAATTGTTTTAACATATAATCACCCAAGAATTATTATAGAAAAATAAAGGAATGGTTTCAAATATATGTATGAATATTTAGATGATGATTTAATTTTAAAAGGGCAACTTTATATAGAAAACTATCCAAATAGTATTTCAAATGCGATATATAACTATGGTGATAGCGAAATAAGAGAAATGATTGCATATTATGAATATGATGAACAAGGCTTCATTCTCACAAATTCAGCACTTTATTTATCATTTGTTACAAATACTAAACTGAATTTAAAAGACATTAATCGTTTGAAATATAGTCCTAAAAATAACATCTTAATGATCAATGATTATATATTAGCTACAGATGGCATTGATTTAGATAATTTTTCTAAATTACTCAATGAAATGACAAGTGTAGACGTAACATTAGATTTATTAGATGAAGAAAAGATAGAATATTATATTAATATGGTCTTAGATGATTTACTTAATAGTAACTATGAAGATGTCCTATTAAGTAATGATGATTATAAGAAGATTAAGGAATTCAAAGAAGAAATCGCATTAATTAACACATATGATCAAGTTCAAAAAGAAGAGGAATATGATGTGTTAAATAGACATGCGCTTGAATTCTTTGATGAATTAGAATTAGATAGTGAAGAAATAGATGCATTAGAAAAAATTCATCTTCAACATCAAAATCTCAATAATCAAACATTTAATAATTCTATGAATCAATATGAAGATTTAATCAACGGATTAAAAAATGGAGATCCAACTAAAATGAATAAAATAAAATCTATGGCAAGTAGTCTTGGTATTGATTTAGATGCTCTTCAAAATAAATCACCAGAAGAACTCAATCAATACGTAGATGATTTATGTGAACGATTTAATATCTCTAAATCACAATTAGAAACACTCGCAAAAAGATTTTCAAAATAGAAATGAGAGCACATGGTGCTCTCATTTGTGTTATTTGATTTCTTTTTTATATTCTGGAACTCTTCCATAAGTACTTGCTAAATGGGCCATACTATAGGCAAGTTCATGAGATAAGAAGTTAGGTTGTAAACGCCATTTCCAGTTATCTGTAGCAGTCCCTGGACGATTAATTCTAGCTTCATTTCCTTTACATAAGTAGTCATATAATGGAACAATACATAAGTTACATACACTCTTATAACATTCTCTAATTAAATCCCATGTAATAGCCCCATAGTCTTCGTTTCCTGAGTTAATATAGTCTTTAACGAACTTTCTTTCTGTATCAGATATTTCTTCAAGCCATGCCCTAAGAGGCGCATTATCATGTGTACCAGGATAAACAACCGCATTGTTTGTATGGAAATATGGTAAGTAGATACTCTGCCATGAAGTAAATGCATACTCTAATATTTTCATGCCTGGAATATTAAAGTCAGTTAATAATTTAACATTTTCTTTAGTGATTGTACCTAAGTCTTCTGCAATGATGTTCATTGATTTACTTGGATCAATCTTTCCAAATTTCTTTTCATATGCTTTAAAGAAATCTGCACCAGGACCTTTATGTGCTTTTCCATTTTCTGCAGTTGTATCACCATAAGGAATCGCATAATATTCATTGAATCCATGGAAATGATCAATTCTTAAAGTATCATAAACTTCAAAGCTTCTTTCTAATCGTTTCATCCACCAATCATAATCATTTTCTTTTAATGCTTTCCAATCATAGATTGGATTTCCCCATAATTGACCTGTAGGACTAAAGTCATCTGGTGCACATCCTGCAACTACTTTAGGTGTCCCATTTTTATTCATCAAGAATACTTCTTTATGTGCCCAAACATCAACACTATCTAGTGCTGTATAGAATGGGATATCCCCAATGATTTTTACACCTTTATTATTTGCATAAGTTCTAAGTTTTACATATTGTTCATTGAATTTATATTGAATAAATGAATAGAAATCTATCATTTCAGCGTTTTCTTTTTTAAACTTTTCTAATGCTTTTTCATCATGATTCTTTAATGGGGTATCCCATTCTAACCATGATTTTCCATTCACACTCTTTTTAATGACCATAAATAAAGTATAATCATCTAACCAATAAGCATGTTCCTTTAAGAATGCTTTATATTCCTTAGAATTATTTAACCCTTGTTCAATAAAACGATGATAAGCAATCTCTAATAATGCGTATCTGTTATTGTATAATGCGCCATAATCTACAACTTGTTCATCGTTTCCAAAATCAAAACTATATGCTTCGTCCCAAGTTAGTAATCCTTCATTAATTAATTCTTCAGGGGATACAAAATATGGGTTACCCGCAAAAGCACTGACTGCTTGATAAGGTGAATCCCCAAAACCTGTAGGACCTATTGGAAGAATTTGCCAATAACCTACAGATGCTTCTGTTAAAAAATCAATAAATTCATAAGCTTCTTTAGAAAAAGAACCCACCTCAAATTTAGATGGTAATGAAAATATTGGAAATAAAATACCACAATCTCTCATCTTTTTTCTCCTTTTTTTAGCTGTTATTTATTTTATAAGGAATAAGACTAAAACTCAATAAAAAATAAGCTACCTTAGGTAGCTTATATAAGAAATATGATGATGGCAATCAAATAGCCAAATAACACATCTTTGATATGATGTATTCCTGATAGTACTCTAGAAAGTCCTATTAAAATACTAATAATGATTAATAGAATACTCATAATAGGAATATACTTATAAAAAACAAGCGCAATAATTAAACTACTTGCACTATGTTTTGATGGGAATGAATGTCCTGTATCATGTTCAATGATTGGATCAAAGTGGTACTTCTCAAATGGTCGAGGTGTATCATATAGTTTTCTTATTATAATTATTAATAACAATACAATAAGTGGCTTATAGATAAAATCATAATAATTAGGAATATTAGGATTTATTAACATATCTATAATCATCGCTATATAAACAATTTCTACAAATCTTGTAAGATAGTACGACTTCTTCAACAAATATTTTATCACCTTATTATTATTTACTTTTTTATTTAAATGAACATAAAAGTTTTCCATGACTACATTATACATGAATTCGGATTGTAAAGAACGTTTAATTTTGGTAGAATGTGAAAGAAGAAAAAGGAGTGATTTTTATGTCATTAACAGCTGGAATCGTAGGACTTCCTAACGTTGGTAAATCTACATTATTCAATGCAATCACAAATGCACAAGTAGAAGCAGCCAACTACCCATTTGCGACAATTGAACCAAATGTCGGTGTTGTAGAAGTTCCAGATGAAAGAGTAGAAAAATTAGTTAATATATTTAATCCAAAGAAAACAATCTATACAACATTTGAATTTACAGATATTGCAGGACTTGTAAAGGGCGCCTCTAATGGAGAAGGATTAGGAAATAAATTCTTAGCTAACATTAGAGAAACAGATGCAATCTGTGAAGTTGTAAGATGCTTTGAAGATAAGGATATTACACATGTTGAAGGATCTGTAGATCCTGTAAGAGACGTAGAAGTAATTAATTTAGAATTGATTATGGCAGACCTAGAAACATGTGAAAAAAGAATTAGTAAAATTGAAAAGAAAGCAAAATCTGGTGATAAAGAATCTCAACAAGAAATGAAAGTCTTAACACCTATTAGAGATACACTTACAAGTGAAAAACCTGTTCGTTCTTTAGAATTCTCAAAAGAAGAAATGGCGATAGTAAGACAATATAATTTCTTAACAATTAAACCATTAATCTATGTCGCAAATCTAGGAGAAGAAGATTTAGAAGATCCTTCATCTAATGTACATTATCAAAATTTAATCAATCTTGCTCAAAAAGAAGGATGCCAAGTTGTGCCAATATGTGCAAAGATTGAAGAAGAATTAGTTGGATTAGAAAAGGAAGAAAAAGATGCATTCTTACAAGATTTAGGTATTGCTGAAAGTGGATTAGACAAACTAATCAAAGCAGCCTATGCATTACTAGATTTAAACACATTCTTTACAGTAGGGCCTGATGAAGTAAGAGCTTGGACATTTAAAAGAGGTATGTTAGCACCTGAAATGGCAGGTATCATTCATACAGATTTCCAAAAAGGGTTCATTAAAGCTGAAACATACTCATTTGATGACTTAATGCAATACGGCAGTGAACTTGCGTTAAAAGAAGCAGGAAAGATTCGTCAAGAAGGAAAACAATACGTAGGACAAGATGGAGACGTTATGTTCTTCAAGTTTAATGTATAATTAAATAAAATATTTAGAGCCGATTTAATCGGCTCTTTTTTAAACACTCTTAATAAATATGAATTTTTATACAAAAGGTGTTTAAAATGTTTAACATTTAATCTGAATGGTATGATATATTTAATGATGAGGTAAAAGTATGAAAATATTACGCGTAAAAGACATACATAAAATATATAACTTATATACAGATCATGAATTCGAGGCGTTAAAAGGAATTAACTTTGAAGTAGAAGAAGGAGAATTCATTGTTGTAATGGGACCATCAGGAAGTGGTAAATCCACTTTTATTAATAATATCTCTACAATAGATTTACCTACTTCTGGACTTGTTTATATTAATGATACAGAAGTACGTACGATGAGTGGTAATGAATTAGGAAAATTCAGATATGATAATCTAGGATTTATATTTCAGGATTTTAATTTACTTGATACACATACATTGTATGAGAATATTGCGATGCCTTTATCTCTTTCAAAAGTAAATGTAAAAGAAATAGATCTAAGAGTTCATCGCATCGCAGTACAAATGAATATCGAATCATTTCTAAATAAATTCCCATATGAATGTTCAGGTGGACAAAGACAACGTGCTGCCATATGTAGAGCGCTTATTAATGATCCTAAAATCATTATCGCCGATGAACCAACAGGTAATCTAGATAGTAAAAATTCATTAGAATTAATGAATATATTAAATGAAATGAACCAAACAGGTGTCACAATCATCATGGTAACCCATGATCCTTTAATCGCCTCATATTCTTCAAGACTCATCTATATTGAAGATGGAGAAATTGTACAAGAATTAAAAAGAGAAAAATTAACTCAAAAAGAATACTATTCATTAATTATGAATAGTAATAAAGATAAGACAATAGAATTATTGTAGAAAGGAGAAACATATGTTAGAAGCAATACGTTCAATTAAAGATTCAATGAGTCGTTCGTTGTTTTATTTATTAACATTTATTATTACTTCTATGTTTATGTTTGTCTTTTTTAATTTATCTTATAGTGATGCAGTAGGCGTCACATTTATCAATGCTAAAAATAATGCATCACTATTAATTACAGTACTTGTGATTGCGGTATGTATGATTGTGATATTCTTTGCGAATAATTTTTTTGTGGTGAAGAAATCTAAGGAACTTGCTGTAAGGCTTGTATGTGGCGCGAGTTTTATTCATATTGCATTCTACACACTTTTTCAAACGCTCATATTATTTATCATTGCGATTCCTATAGGAATCACAATAGGACTTATTGTATTGCCATTATTACAATCACTTATTTATGTGATTACTCATACAAATGTCATGTTAATGGTATCAAGTCAAGCAATCTATTCAACAGCTTTAATTATCGTAATAGAAATCGTGTTTTGTACAATATTAAATGTCGGGTATGTTTATAGAAGTAGTATTCAAGCTCTGTTGAATGATAAGAGTGTACAAAAAATACAATTCAAATTTCCTATACAATTCTTATCCATTAAAACAAAACAAATCCTCTATATCTTATGTTTTATATTGCCTATTCCAATCATGTACATGAATTATAAAAATCAAGAAAGTATTTTGATATTATCTGTTATAGGGATGATTGGGTTATACGGATGTATGAATCATGTCATCGTCCCTATGATGAATCATATCATTTTAAAACATTTATCTAATAGTCAACTAGTAGGAATATTAGGGATGGTTAGAAATGATATTAAGATATTAAGTATGAATATTATATTACTTATAGTAAGTGATGTATTATCCATTTCAATACTTACGAATAGTACATCTAGTATTGAAATAATGGTTTGTATTATATCATTTGTGGTCATTAATATATTATTAATGATGTCTATTATGTTTAAGTTTTCTAGTGAAATAGTGGGAAGAAAGAAACATTATCAAATTTATTTACATATTGGATATACATTAAGACAAGTAAAGAAGATGATGTTTCAAGAAGTATTTATATTCTTTATGTTTGTGATTGTGACTAGTTTAATTTATATATTCAATATATTGATTATTCTAAATATACATCATTTACTAACAATCAATGTCGTCATAGGATTGTTAGTATGTTTTATTTTGCCTAGTATATTATGTATGTTAGGATCATATTTGTATTATAGAAAGGAAGTTAATATAAATGGAATATAGTGCAGTTGTATTGTGTGCAGGAAAAGGAAAAAGAACAGGTTTAGATTATAATAAGATGTTGTATAAAATGAATGAACATACTGTCTTTGAAAATACAATGCATGTATTTTTAAATGATCAAAGATGTACACAGATTGTAGTTGTTACAACGGAGGAAGAAAGAGATATCTTTAAACAATTGGTAAAAGATGAAAGAATTGTCTACACTAAAGGCGGTAAGGAAAGACAAGATAGTGTCTATAATGGTTTAAAGAAAGTAACGAATGAATATGTCATGATTCACGATGGTGCTAGACCTTATTTAACACAAAATTCACTCGATGCACTATGTGAATCATTAGAAGAACATGATGCTTGTTTACTCATGGTGCCTTCAAAGGATACAGTAAAAGAAGTAGTTGATGGCAAAGTCATACGCACACTAAAAAGAGAAAACTTAATGCAAGCACAAACACCACAAGGCTTTAAAACATGTGTTGTATTAGATGCCTATACTAAAGGAATCAACGCAAACTACATGGCAACAGATGATGCCCAAATGGTAGAGGTTTTTAGTGATACAAAAGTATATGCAGTGATGGGCGACTATAATAATAAAAAAATTACAACTGTTGAGGATTTGTAGATGAAAGAATTCTTTAATAAATATAAGATACAAACAATCATTTCACTGGCTGTGATTATAGTCGTTATAGTAAGTATCGTACTTGTGAATATATTCTATTTCAGGACTGCAAGAATTGATGACTTTTACACAAGAGGTATTTGGTTATCTTACCAAGATTTAACCTTATTTGATGTATCTAGTGAGAAATCTTTAAAAGAAGATATAGAAGAAGTTAAAGATACAATGGATAATTATCATTTAAATACACTTTATCTTCAAGTAAGACCATTTAGCGATGCAATTTATGATTCATCATTATTTCCACAATCTTTAATCAATGATGAATCATATAATATCGATATACTAGAATGCTTTATTGAATCATTTAAAGATACTGACAAAGAAATTGTTGCATGGATTAATCCATATCGTATCTCATTAGATCAAAAACATTATGAATACTTTAGAAATGAAAGTATTCATTCATCATGGTTAGATGATGATCATACAATTACCTATGATGACTATAAAACAATTCTTAATCCATCTAATACAGATGCACAAGAATATATATTAGATGGTATTAAGGAAGTATTAGAATATGATGTGTCAGGTATTATATTTGATGATTATTTTTATGTACCAGGCACTCAAGATGATACAACGCTTGAATCAAGACAAGAAGATGTCAATACACTTATTCAACAAGTATATACATTAGTTCATCATTCAAATAAGACATTTGGTATATCGTGTCAAGGGAACTATGATAATTGTATTAATGAAGGGGCTAATGTGGACTTATGGTTATCTACAACGGGCTATATTGATTATCTCATGCCACAAATCTATTGGAGTGATGACTATAATTCAATTGAAGATGGTAATGTGGAAATGTTTACTACAAGAGCGAAACTCTTCTCTAGAATAAAGAGAAATAAAAATATATCGCTCTATGTATCGTTTGCGATTTATAAGTGTGGTATAGAAGATGAAACGGATGCTGGTTGGGGTAAATCTTCAAATAACTTGTCAACCCAACTACAAACAATATTCAGAAAATACTCAGGATATAGTTTCTATTCTTATCGACATGTATTATTAGATACATCTAAAGAAGAATTAGAAACATTAATGAACGAACATGAATATAAAGAGTAAAGGTGGAGAGGTATCTCCACCTTTAGTCTGTAATAATATTTATTTTCTTTTTCTTTAAGTGTTCATCTAAATTATTGGGTAATGGTAAATCAGAAATAACAGTATCTATTTGATCCCAGTCAAACAATTTATAAAAATGAGAGATATTCATTTTTGAGTGATCCATTAGTAATACATTAATATCCGCATGTTTAATAAATGATTTCTTTGTAGAAACATCTTCATCTGATTGTGTAAAAACGCCATCTTCATTCATACATGTTGCAGCTACAAAATAAATATCTGCATGTCTTTCCGCAATAAATTCAGCAGCCTCACTTCCAAATATACAATCGTGTTTAACATTATAAGTACCACCAGGAATCTCTATTTTGATTGTAGGATTTTTAGATAATATTCTAGCAATAGGAATACTATTTGTAAGAACACGTATATAGTTTATTTTCACAAGTTCATATGCAAACCACGTATTTGTAGAAGAACCATCCACAAATATATCCATTCCCACATCTACTAATTTAATGGCGGAAGATGCAATCTTTCTTTTTGCATCACTTTCTAAATCATAACGATACTCAACGGATATAGAACGATGCAAATTTGAATTAACTGTTGCACCACCATGAGTACGGCGAATTAATCCGTTATTTTCTAATTGTTTTAAATCCCTTCTAGCTGTTGCAGGAGAAATAAATAATTTCTTAGATATTTCATCAACAGTTTGATAACCATTTTCTTCAATTAATTCCAATACTTGCGATTTTCTACTTAAATCTGGCATATTTTACCTCTTATATGATTGATTTCAATCATATTATACACCAGTATTTGATTGATAATCAACATTTCTGCCAACTATTGATTTAAATCAATCATAATATAAAATATAAGTATAAAACAAAGGGAGTGGAAATAATATGGAGAATTTAGAAACGGTTATTTTTGACTTTGATGGTGTCATTGCAGATACTGAAAAAATTAGTTACCAATGTTACAAAAATATCATCAATCAATACGGGAATGATCTAAGTCTAAGTGAATATGTTCAAATTTTTGCAGGAAGAACAGAAGTAGAAAATGCTAAAAAACTCTCTTCAATGTATGCAATAGAAAATGCTGAAACAGTAAGGAATATGTATCACAAAGAAGAACAGAAAATTATGCAAGAAGGTGTTGCACTTAAATCTGGAGTCAAAGAAATATTAGATTATTTATCAAGTTGCAATATCAAAATATGTTTAGCAACTTCTAGCACATTATCTAGAGCTTTGAATATTTTAAAATCACATAATATCGAAAATTATTTTGATGCATTTGTGACAAAAGAGGATGTTATAGCAGGTAAACCTAATCCAGAAGTATTCTTAAAAGCGTTAGAAAAGACAAATACAAACGCAAAAAATGCACTTGTCTTAGAAGATAGTGAATTTGGCATAGAAGCTGCAAACGCTGCAAGTATTCCAGTTATATGTGTCGTGGATTTAAAGATACCTGACACAAGGCATGAAGCCATGACTTATAAAGTATGTCAAAACATGCTAGATGTATTGAAATTAATAAAAAATTAGTAAGTATTCATATATGAAATGACATTTTCAAGAATTTATATTATTTCAAAAAAGTTTTGAGAAAATAATCCAAATTTATTTGAGTTTATGGATTCAAGAAATCTTTGCTTTTATACTAAAAATACAAATAATTATAGGAGGAAAGAAAAATGAAAGTATTATTAGTTTGTAATGCAGGTATGAGTACATCAATGCTTGTACAAAAAATGGAAGCTTCAGCAAAGGAACAAGGGATTGATTTAACAATCACTGCTATGCCTATTACTGCAGCTTACAAAGAAGTAAATGATTGGGATGTTGTCATGTTAGGACCACAAGTAAGACATGAATTAAAGAAATTACAAGCAGCATCTAATGGTACACCAGTAGAAGTCATTGATATGAGAGCATATGGAATGATGGATGGTAAAAAAGTATTAGAAGCAGCTAAAGCCGCAATCAATAAATAATTTACTTAACTAAGAAAGGATAAAAGAAAATGGATGCTTTTAATGTAGACATTAATGCAGTTATATTTTTTGAATATTTAAAATCTTATCAGTATCCAGAAGATACTCAAGTTCAAGCAGAAGATAAATCAATTTACATTAACAATGAATACATTAAAGCATTCATTACTTTTAATTCGAATAATATATTTGAATACATTATTGAAAATAGTAAAACAAAAGAAAATGAATTTTATTTACATTTTCAATTCAAGACTTTTGATCATGCGTTAAGCTTATTTAATGAAATGATCCAAACTATCATTTCATTGAAATATAGACCAACCTTAAGAATTCTATTAAGTTGTACAGGAGGTTTAACCACTTCTTATTTTGCGGGTAATTTAAATGAAAAAGCAGCAGAACAAAATTTAGATTACACATTTGATGCAATTGGATTCACTTATTTAGATGAGGTTGCAAGTGATTATGATGTCATTTTACTAGCACCGCAAATATCCTACAAACATGCTAACATACAAGGAACATATAAAAACAAAATCGTAATTAATATTCCACCAAAGGTATTTGCAAAGTATGACGCTAGTAAAATGATATCGATCATTGAAGAAACACAAACCAACTTTACTAAAAATAAAGAACAAAGCGTGATGTTTAAAGGAATTGAAGATGCAAATATAGAAGTTTTAACCTTTACAATCATTAGAAATAGTCAAAGAATTCATGTGACTTATCGTTTATTTGCGAAAGATAGTACAGTATTAGAAGATGAAGAAATCATCAAAACAACATTATCAATACAAGATATATTTGATGTTGTTGATTTAATGTTGATTAAATATCCGCATATTGATGTGGTCGTACTTGCGATACCAGGTATAATAAATGATGGAAAATTAATGACATCTAATATTGATGGTTTGGAACAAAATACTAATCTACATCATTTATTTAAACAAAGATATACACAAAAATTTTGTTTAATAAATGATGTCAACAGTATTGCGGTAGGATATCATGCTTGTCAAACAAAGCATCACAATATTTCTGTTATATTCCAACCAGTAAGTACGCAAGCAGGTGTAGGACATATAATTAATGACCAGTTAAATATTGGTTATAAGTCAGTGAGTGGAGAAATGCAATTTCAACCACTAAACTTATCTGATAGTAGACTTGTATTAAACAAGACAGTGAAAGGAACAATAGAGTTGTTGTCACAAGAAGTAATCTCTATTATCGCATCTATTGCTCCGGAAGAAATTGTAGTCGCAAATGCTTTGGTACAAGATAAAGATCTAATAATTGATAAGGTAAAAGAAACTATTCCTGAAGAATTATTACCTAAAATAAAGACAATCTATTATCTAGAAGATTACTCATTAATAGGATGTTATATTACCGCAATTAATGCATTAAAAAACACAAGTCATTAGACTTGTGTTTTATACTATTAGATTAATAATCACAAATATGATTATTAAGATAAATAATGGAATATAGAGTATAGAAAGA
>R03__coassemble_739_pt1 | contig 17464 bp, 21 predicted proteins | sample R03__metabat2_low_PE_061 | metagenome-assembled genome bin R03 | reverse complement strand
ACCCAATGCTTCAGCTATTTGATAGTTATTCATACCTTTAGTTTTCTTTACATCTTCAATTAAATCCTTTAGTAACATATTATGATTTCTCCTTTACAAGTTACACATATTATACTTTATAGTACATAATTATGCAATTAATTTATATTAATTTACATTTATATGTTGCATAATTGCATAAATTAACTATAATATGAAATATGGAAAGTCAAAAGAATCGTATTTATGTTTGTATAGATTTAAAATGTTTTTTTGCATCGGTTGAATGCGTTGAAAGAAACCTTGATCCTAGTCAAGTGAATTTGGTTGTTGCAGATCCAAGTAGGGGGAAAGGCGCATTATGTTTAGCAATATCTCCACATATGAAATCAATTGGTGTGAAAAACAGATGTCGTTTATTTGAAATACCTGAGAATATAGAATATATTACTGCACTACCTAGAATGAATAAGTATATGGCATATTCTGCAGAAATATATTCTATCTATTTAAAATATATTTCTAAAGATGATATCCATGTATACTCCATTGACGAAGTATTTATAGATATTACAGATTACATGAAACTTTATCAAATGACTTCTACACAAATCGCAAAGATGTTGATAGACGATGTATATAACACATTAGGGATTACCGCAACAGTAGGTATTGGTACCAATATGTATCTAGCTAAAATTGCGATGGATATTATCGCAAAACATGTTGATTCACATATGGCTAGTTTAAATGAAGAAATGTATAAAAAATACTTATGGAATTATACCCCTTTAACGGACTTTTGGCAGATTGGTCCAGGTATCGCAAGAAGACTTGCATTAAAATTTAACGTTTATGACATGCAAGGATTAGCGCATGTGAACGAAAAAAGATTATATAAGGAATTTGGGGTAACAGCACAATATTTAATAGATCATGCATGGGGAAAAGAACCAACAACTATTGCAGATATCAAAGCCTATCAACCAAAATCTAATTCAATCAGTAACTCACAAGTATTATTTGAAGATTATACCTATGAAGAAGCATTACTGGTATTAAAGGAAATGGTTGAATTAAATGTGATTGATTTAGTATCTAAACATTTAGTCACAAATCATGTATCTATGTATATAGGTTACTCTAAAGATGAAGTATCACCAACTGGTGGTAGTAAAAAAATAGGTGTTCGTACCAATTCCTTACAAATATTAAATGAGAATTTCATCGATATATTTACTAAAACAACACATAAAGATTATCTCATTAGAAGAATTGGTATTAGTTTTAATGATGTAATGGATGAAGTATATGAATACTATGATTTATTTACTGATTTAGATCAAATTCAAGATGAACGTAATTTAAATATTGCGATATCTCAAATAAAAGGAAATTATGGTAAGAATGCTGTAGTAAAAGGAATGAATTTACTTGATAAAGCAACCACAATAAAACGTAATACACTTGTAGGTGGACATAATGCAGAATAATAGAGCTTCAATGTTTATACCTTATAAATCATTAAAAGGATTTGATGATTATATTGTTCAAAAAGAAAAAATCATTGTTGAGAGAAAAGAATTATTTGAAGATACTTTGATAGAATTAGATTATAAGTTAAAAAGTATTCAAATTGGCGATATCATAACGATTATATATAAAAATCATGATTATATTAAACTAACGGGTAAAGTATCAAATATTAACTTCAACAATAAATCCATCCAAATCGTAAAAGAATTAATACCCACAAAAGATATTATAAAAATAGATGAGTGTTACTCATCTATTAAATGATAATGTAATAAAGCATTTTTAATGCCATGTGCATCACAATTTGTAGTGATGTATGTGGCTTTTTCTTTTAATACATCAACGGCATTTCCCATTGCAATTTTATTATGTACAACTCTAAACATTGCTTGATCATTATAACCATCTCCAAAAGCATACGTATCATTTATGTCAATATTGAAATATTGAATACAATACTCAATGCCATTACCTTTATCAAATCCAATGGTTGAACAATCACCACTACCATGACCTCCATGATCATTAAAGATAATCTTATCTTTAAGTCTTTCAATGATTTTATCTCTATGTTTTAAATCTTTATAAAACAAGTCAAAGGTATAATAGGGTTGATTGACATATTCAGTGATAATATGATCTTTTCCATAGGCATGAATGGTTTCGTTTAGATATTGTTCATTTAGATTATGAACATAACTATTATGGTCTGATACTAAGAAGTATCCTGCATCTAATTCATCAAATAAATGTAGATAATCATTTAATTCTTTATTCGTGAAAGCTTCTCCATGTAATCTTTCCCCGTTATATAATATATATCTCCCGTTGCAACAAATATACCCACTCACTAAATCATTGAATAAATATTGTGCATAAAAGGGTGCTCTACCAGTACATATAAACGTTAAATATCCTTTATCTTTTAACGCTTTTAAACAATTGATATTTTCTTTGCTTACTTGTTTACCAATAGATAAAGTCCCATCTATATCAAAAAACAATATCTTACTCATTTATTTTTCCTCGTTTTCTTAACTTATTATGATATAATTTTATCAAAGATAAATATAAAAATAAATATTTGGAGGAGATAATAATGATTAAAGCAGTATTATTTGATATGGATGGTTTAATGATTGATTCAGAACGTGCAACTTATAATGCTTATGTAGAAGTCATGACACCACTAGGTTATTCATTTAGTGAAGATCAATATAAAACATTACTTGGTAAAACTTATAGAGGTATCATTGGACAATTCTATTCAATGTTTGGTGAAGATTTCCCAATGGAAAAAGTATGGGATGATGCACATAAAATATTAGATGAAAGACTTGTCGCAAATGTGCCATTAAAGAAAGGCTTAATTGAATTACTTGAATATTTAAAGAATAATCATTATAAAACAATTGTTGCGACAAGTAGTGGAAGAGAAAGAGTTGATAAAATATTAAGTTCTGCAAAGATCACAAAATACTTTGATGATACGATTTGTGGCGATGAAGTCACATTGGGTAAACCAAACCCTGAAATCTTTTTAACAGCCTGTGATAAACTATCTGTAACACCTGATGAAGCCATAGTACTTGAAGATAGTGAATCTGGTATTCAAGCAGCATATTCAGGAAATATCAAAGTTATTTGTGTACCAGATATGAAATATCCAGAAAAAGAATACGAAGAAAAAGTAACTGATATGGCAGACAGTTTACTAGATGTCATCACTTTTTTAGAAAAAAATAAGTAAAATACAAAAAAATGGAGAATATATATAATAGGAGGACTTTTCTATGATATATATTCTTTTATTTATTTTAGGTACTATTTTCTATTCATTTTCGTATTGTGTTTCTTATAGAATCATACATCATTTAAACTTTGTGTCAGATCATTCAAGATGTGAATATTGTGATCATATATTAAATTGGTATGATCTCATACCGATTATTTCTTATATTTGTTTAAAAGGAAATTGTCGGTATTGTGATCATCCCATACTTAGAAATCATTTATATATAGAAATATTAGGTGGATTTATTACATTAATCTTATATATAAAATACAATTTATTATGTTTTATCATATATGAAATAGTAGGGATGATTTTATTTATATGTGCTTATATTGATTATAAAGAATTGGTGATCTATGATGTTTTTCAATATATCTTAATGGTATTAGGTATTATAAAATGTATTGTATTTTATAATAATATGAAATGGATTGTCATCTATATATTGATTATTTGTGTGCCATTATTATTACTGGCATTATTAAAGAAACAAAGTATAGGAATGGGAGATATTTATTTGTATGCATCATTATGTTTGATTTTAAATAATCAGATTATTTTATGTTTTATTATCAGCATCTATAGTTCTTTAATTGTATGTTTATATTTATTACTCACAAAACGTTTGTCATTATCTGATCCAATCCCATTTATTCCTTTTATTTATATAGGATATTTAGTATGTTTGATGATTTAAAAATGACACATTTCAATAAGAAATGTGTCATCATTTTATAAATAGTATTGTTGGAAATAATGAATTCTAAGTAAATCACAAATTGTCATGATTTGGTAATTAAAGTTAATTGAATCAAATTTACCTTGAACATATAAAACATCCGTATGATCATTGACTTCTGTTTTCGTTAATTGTTTGTTTTGGGTAATTAAAATAGTTTGTGCTTCTTCAATATGCATATCAGATTTAGCACGCTTGAATCCTCTAAGTGCTCTACCTGTTGCTGAAATGAATAATACAACATCATCTTTGTTTAATACCATAGGATCATAATTATGATATTGAATACATTGTTTACCAAAAGTAATTAAATCAGTTTGTAGTTCTACCGCAATACTAGTAGGGTACAATGCTCCAATTAGGATTACTCTTTTTGCTTTAAATATTTTTTCACAAATAGATGAAACTTGTGCTTTCATTTCTTCATTACTACAATCTTTATCCATATTTTCAATTAAATCATCACTACTAATATCTAATAATCTTACTCTTATTTGATTTAATCTAGTAACATGATTGTTGTATAAAGCATTGTTGAATTCATCATATTGGTTATATCCTAATAATGATATAAATCCATATAGATCATCTCTTGAAAATCCACTTTCTTTTAAGAAAGCTTCTTCATCTAAATCAACCATTTCTTGATAATGACTAATAATGAAATTACAAATATGATAATTCGTATCATATAATAAAGTACCATTTAAATATTTTAATATTCTACTTAATAATATATCCATAAATAACCTCCTAGGTATGTTTATATTATAGATTATTTTTTTAAATTATAAAGTATTTTCTAAATGTGTAAAAAAGTATGTTATAATGCATCACATGAGAATTACTAAATTAAAGTTAAATCAAATTCAATATCACTATACACCATATGATGATACATTATATCAATCTATACTTAGAGTAGGCTTTCAATTTCCTATTAAAGTAGAAATCATAGATGATCACTATCATTGCAGAGATGGTCATAAAAGATTATCTGTATTAGAAGATATATTAAGAGAATACCCTGAATATTCTAGAAAAGATGATGTGAATGTGATTGTGATAAATAACGGCAATAATCGAAGTAATGATTGTTGGAGAGGGAGAAATCACCATTAATAAGGATTTATATTATGTTTTATTAAAAGCAAATATTGCGGATATAAAACAAGTAAAAAAATTAATAAAATCGAGTCATGTTTATGTCAATGATATATGTATTACAGATATCAAATATCAAGTAAATCAATATGACAAAATTAGAGTAGATGATACATTTGTTAAGTATCCATTTGTATATTATATGATTAATAAACCAAAAGGATATGTCTGTGCCAATAGTGACAAAGAAAATAAATGTATTACTGATTTATTTGAAGATGAAGTAAATTGTATTGGTAGACTAGATAAAGATACAACAGGACTATTACTTTTAACCAATGATACTAATCATGTAAAAAGACTGTTGTATCCAGAAAATCATCATAAAAAGAAGTATTTAGTAACACTTGATCATACACTTAATGATGATTTAGTGGAACTATTTTATAAGGGTGTTCAACTACAAAACTACTTATGTTTACCTGCAATATTAGAAATCATTGATGTGTATAATTGTTATATAACGATTGAAGAAGGAAAATACCATCAAATAAAAAAGATGTTTCATAAGTACGGATATAAAGTAGTAGAATTACATCGTATGACATTTGGTCCCTTAGTATTAGATACTAATCTAAAGCTAGGGGAATATAGAAAATTAAATGATGAAGAATTAAAGAAGTTGGAGGAAAGTATACGTGTTTAATTTAGATATAGATATTAATCGTTATTTTTATGAGATTTCTCAAATTCCAAGAGGAAGTGGACATGAAGAAAAAATAAGTGAATACTTAGAAGCATTTGCGAAATCTCATTCATTAAAATATGTAAGAGATCATACAAACAATATCATTATTTATAAAGATGCTTCTAAAGGATATGAGTCACATGACTCTATTATCTTACAAGGCCATATGGATATGGTATGGGAAAAAGGATTTGATAGTAATCATGATTTCTATAATGATCCACTAGAACTTATAGAAAGTGATGGTATGTTGTATGCCAATAACACTACATTAGGTGCTGATGATGGTGTAGGGGTTTGTTACATGTTAGCCATTCTTTCTAACGATGCTTTAAAACACCCTGCATTAGAATGTGTATTTACTGTAGGAGAAGAAACAGGTTTTGATGGTGCATTTGCATTAGATTACAGTTTACTTCATTCTAAAAGATTTATTGGTCTTGATTGTGAAGGAGAATATGAAGTTTATATTTCAAGTGCTGGTGGATGTTCAACAGATCTTCATATTCCTTATAAAACAGAGGAAAACAAGGATACTTGTTATGAATTAACGATTAATTCATTACTTGGTGGACATAGTGGTGCGATGATTCATAAAGGTAGAGGTAATGCAATTAAACTATTAAATCGTATGATGTATGCATTACTACATAAAGGAATTGATTGTAGACTTATTGAATATACAGGTGGTAATAAATCAAATGCGATTCCATCATATGCTACATGTATATTTGCATCAAATGCTACCTATGATGATATCGATGAAGTATTAACTGAAAGTTATAATGATATATTAGATGAATATCATATAAGTGAACCTAGTATGCAAGTTGCATTATCTCAACATAAATTTATAAATATATGTTTTGATGCAACAAGTACAGAAAGAGTCATTAGATGTATCTATTCTACAATTAACGGTACACTTATGATGTCTCAACAAATCGAAGATTTACCAACTAAATCATTAAATCTAGGCGTACTTGAAAATAATGATTTAGAAGTGATCTTACATTTTAGTTTAAGAGGGGTACTTGAAGCATCTATTAGAGATATGAATGATCAATTATTATCTATTGCAGAAATCTATGGAGGATATATAGAATCATCTAGCTTTTATCCTGGATGGGACTATGATCCAGATAGTGAAATGAGAAATAAATATGAAGCATTTTACTATCAAAAGACTGGTATGCATTTAAAAGAAGTAGCCACTCATGGTGGACTAGAAATTGGATTATTTAAACAAAAGATAGAGAATTTAGATGTAGTGGCAATGGGTCCACAAATGTATGATATACATACATATAATGAACATTTAGATTTAGCATCTTATGATAGAATGTATCATATATTAATAGAATTTTTAGAAACATTATAAAGGTGATTATATGAAAAAAAGAGAATTTGAATATCAAAGATATATATTAAGACTTGTCACAATTGTGCCATTACTTGCATTAATGTATGCCATCTATATGGTATTTAATGTAGGGAAAGATACTGGTCTTATTATGATGATGTTATTAGTTTTATTAAACATTATTGTTTTAGTAGGATATTATAAGTTAACTGAAAGAGTACCATTCTTTAAATCTACTGGTTATTATTATATGGATGAAGGAAACGTACATATTAATATTGGTAAAAAAGAATATGTATTAGATGATTTAAAAGAGGTATTTAGTTATCAATCTAGCTTATTTGGAAGCATGATGTATTGCATGCAAATAAAGAATGGTAAAAAGAAAATAAATATATATAGCTTACCCACAAAAAAAGAAGCAAGATTCATGGAATGTAGTACATATCATTTATTTAAATATATTATTTCTAATAATAAACAATTAAAGAACGTAAAGAATAAATCAGGTACATTTAATTCTGAATGGTATAAGGTTAAATAATGTTAAAGAATATAAATAAAAATAGAATTATATATTATTGTATAGGACTTGTGGTATTAGCTTTAGGTTTAACACTAAATACAAAAGCAGGACTTGGTGTTTCACCAATACTAGCAGTAGCCTATAGTATTTCAAATATATTTCATTTAAATTTTGCGAATATGACATTAGTGCTCTATGTTTTCTTTATATTCATAGAACTGATCATTCATTTTTTACAAAAAAGAGAGAAGATCTATTTTGTGATTGATTTACTACAAATTGTCTTTTCCGTTGTATTCACAAGATTTATGAATATATTTGTATATTTAATTCCTACATTTGCGACAGACTTAGCTGGTACGATTTATGCAAGTATTCCTTTTAGATTATTTATACTTGCATTAGCGATTATTCTAACTGGAATAGGAGCAATACTAATCATGGATATGAAACTTATATGTAATCCAGCAGATGGACTCGTTCAAGCTTTAGCTTCAGTTATTCATAAAGAAATAGGACTCACTAAAAATATTGTTGATTTTATATGTGTTATTATTACTTGTATTATTTGTATTGTATTTAATAACGGACATATTATAGGTATTAATATAGGAACAATACTAGCAATGTTACTAGTAGGAAGAGTGATGGCAATCTTTAATCATTTCTTCTTAAAGTATTTAATTAAATCCGCTAATTTAATTGAACAATAGCCTATTGACAAGTATCGTATTTTATTTATAATAATCATTGCGACTAGTACTAGGTCTATCGTTTCCTCAACGATTTACTTGGTAATAGTTAAGTTTAGTATTAGGAGGAAAATAAAATGTTAACTAAACAAGAAAAAGAAGCAATCGTAAAAGAATATGCTAGAAGTGAAGGAGATACAGGTTCTCCAGAAGTACAAATTGCAATTTTAACTGCTGATATCAACAAGTTAAATGACCATTTTAAAGTACATAAAAAAGATCATCATTCAAATAGAGGTCTTTTAAAGAAAATCGGTAAGAGAAGAGATTTATTAAAATATTTAAAGAATAAAGATTTTGATAGATATGTTGCTTTAACTGATAAATTAGGATTAAGAAGATAAAAATGAAAAGAGGTATCATTTGATACCTCTTTTTTAAGAAATAAGAGGTGAAATTATGGCAAAACAAGTATTTAGTACTGAATTCTATGGTAAGAAACTTGTCGTTGAAACAGGTGAAATGGCTAAACAAGCAAATGGTAGTGTTTTAGTTAGATATGATGACACTGTTATTTTATCAACTGCTTGTGCTGGTAAAACACCTAAAGATGTTGATTTCTTCCCATTAACAGTCACTTATGAAGAAAAATTATATTCTGTAGGTAAGATTCCTGGTGGATTCTTAAAGAGAGAAGGAAGACCTTCGGAACATGGTACATTAACAGCTCGTATGATTGATAGACCTATTCGTCCTTTATTTGCGGATGGATTTAGAAATGAAGTACAAGTGGTTAATACTGTATTATCTGTAGATCAACAAGCTACTCCTGAAATGGCTGCAATGCTTGGTGCATCACTTGCATTATGTATTAGTGATATTCCATTCAATGGTCCAATTGCTGGAGTTAAAGTTGGTTTAATTGATGGTGAATTTACAATCAATGCTGGTCCAGAAGATATGGAAAGATCATTAATTAATCTAGAAGTTGCTGGAACAAAAGAAGCAATTAACATGGTAGAAGCAGATGCAAAAGAAGTAGATGAAGAAACAATGTTAAAAGCATTATTATTTGGTCATGAAGCAATTAAAGAATTAATTGCATTTGAAGAAGAAGTTGTTACAGCATGTGGTAAAGAAAAGATTGAAATTCCATTATTTGAATTAGATCAAACTATTGTAGATGCAGTTGAAGCTGAAGCAAAAGATAGAATGGTTAAAGCTGTTCAAATTCCTGGTAAATTAGAAAGATATGCTGCTATTGATGACTTAATTGCTGAAGTAGTAGAAAACTGGGAAAATAAAGAATATGAAGATGAAGATGTAAAAGCATCTACTTTAAAACAAGTTAATATCGTTTTACATGACTTAGAAAAAGACGAAGTAAGACGTTTAATTACTGAAGATAAAGTAAGACCTGATGGAAGAAAAGTTGATGAAATTCGTCCTTTAGATGCTCAAGTTGACTTACTTCCTAGAGTACATGGTAGTGCTATGTTTACTCGTGGTGAAACACAAGCATTATCTATTTGTACATTAGGTGCATTAGGTGAAGTTCAAAAAATTGATGGTTTAGGATTAGAAGATCAAAAACGTTTCATGCATCATTATAACTTCCCACCATATTCAGTTGGTGAAGTAGGAAGAATGGGATCACCAGGTAGAAGAGAAATCGGACATGGTGCATTAGGAGAAAGAGCTTTAGCTCAAGTTATCCCTAGTGAAGAAGAATTCCCTTATACAATTAGATGTGTTGCTGAAGTATTAGAATCAAATGGTTCTTCTTCACAAGCTTCTATTTGTGCAAGTACAATGGCATTAATGGCTGCAGGTGTACCAATTTCTTCTCCTGTTGCTGGTGTTGCGATGGGACTTGTTAAAAAAGGTGATGCTTATACCATTTTAACTGATATTCAAGGTATGGAAGATCATTTAGGTGATATGGACTTTAAAGTAGCTGGTACTAAAAATGGTATCTGCGCTTTACAAATGGATATTAAGATCGATGGTATTACTAAGGAAATTCTAGAAGAAGCATTAGCTCAAGCTAAAAAAGCTAGAACTGAAATCATGGAAGTGATGTTAAATGCGATTGAAGCTCCTAGAGATCATTTATCAGAATATGCACCTAAAGTATATTCAATGAAGATTGATCCAGATCAAATCAGAGATGTTATTGGATCTGGTGGAAAGAATATTAATGAAATTATTGAAAAAGCAAACAATGTTAAGATTGATATTGAACAAGATGGTAGAGTTACTATCTATCATAGTGATCAAGCTTCTATTGATTTAGCTGTTTCACTTATTGAAGCAATTACTAAAAAAGCAGAAGTAGGGGAAATCTATGATGGTACAGTAGTAAGAGTAGAAGACAAATTTGCATTTGTTGAATTATTCGCTGGAACAAATGGTTTCTTACATATCGGTGATGTTGCTCACGAAAGAATTGATAAAGTTTCTGAGATTACTGATAAAGGTGTTAATGTTTCTAGAAAAGCATTATTACCAAAACCAATTCAAAAAACTGAAGAGTAATGAATCAAATAATTTTAGCTTCTTCTTCTCCAAGAAGAAAAGAATTACTTGAAAGAGAAGGCATCGATTTTATAATCGATGCCTCTTATATTGATGAAGTAATAGATGAAACTTTAAGTTTAGAAGATAAACTCATAAAACTAGCCTATGATAAAGGTTTAGATATTCATAATAAATATTATGATGATATTGTGATTTCGGCAGATACGACTGTATATTGTGATCAAGAAATTATTGGTAAACCAAAAGATAAAGAAGATGCAAAAAGAATCTTAACTAAATTATCTAATAATACACAAGTTGTATATACAAGTGTTGCATTATTTTATAAAGATGAAGTTATTACATTTTTAGAATCTACAGATATTGTATTTAAAGATATAACTTCTTTATTAGAAGATTATTTAAATACAAATGAGTGGCAAGATAAAGCAGGTGGCTATGCAATTCAAGGCTATGGTAAAAACTTTGTAGAAAGTATAAATGGAGACTTTGATAATGTGGTAGGACTACCGGTTAAAAGAGTAATTACTGCAATAGAGGAAATTAAAAGTAAATAAGATGAAATGATAAGCCCGACTAAGTTGATAACTTAGTCGGGCTTTTTATATTCAAAATTCGTACTGTTATTCTATGAATAACATAAAAGATGTGGTGGTTGACACCACCACAACTCATAACTACTAGATAGGTACAACAAATGAAAATTTCTAGATTTGAAACATTAGTATGTGATGTATGTGGTTCTTCAGATATAGCTATAAATAATGGCTATATTGAATGTAAATCATGTCATACAAAATATAAGTTGGATGAATTAACTCATAAACTTATTTTGGAACAATCAGAAGAAGAAAGACAAAAGAAACGTATTGAAGATTATTTACTACAAGCTAAAAAAGCACATAGTTTAGGGGATGACCAAGCTTGTATAGAATATTGCGATAAGGTTTTAAAACTAGATGAGAATAATGCTGAGGCTTATTTATATAGGGGAATTGGAATTGGATATCTCTCGACTCTCATAAATATTCGAATCAATGAAAAATTCCCTTACATATTGTTTGCGTTTAAAAGCGCAAACAATATGTCTCATCTAGATGAGTTAGCTGATAAAGCTTATAAGTCTCTTTATCAATTGTTCATATTACTTAATAAGAAAAAGCTAGAAATAGTTAATTCAAAAGAATCATTTAATGAATATTTAACATTTGTGAATGAACTATATCGATATGTAGATCAACTACAAGTGATGTACATCTCCTCAGTTGATCGAATGAATCAGTATAAGAAAAAAGGTGTTTATAGAGATTTAAGTCAAACTGCCAATATTTATTCTCTAGAACATATGTTTAAACATGAAATATTAAATAAAAGTATTTCTTGTTTAAACAAATTCCTAGAATCAAAGCAAACTTTATCTATTGATCAAATAGAGTTCATAGAAACAATGTTGAATTATTTGATTCCTAAAACTTATGAACATATAAGATTGAAAGATACTTATCTAATACAAAATATATGTCGTATTTTGATGGATTTATATCATATCTATTTAGTAGATGTATCTTCTAATGAAGAAGAAAGAATAGTTAAACAAAAAATTCAAATGTATGAAGAATTAAATGAATATTGTGATTCGTTAATGCATTCATATGCAGATGAATAATATTTGTTTAGATATTAAAGGAAGTGGTTAAAGAGAAAATTAGATTTAAAACTTTAAAAATTATGAAGAAAGGGGAAAGAATATGAAAAATAAATTTTTAAAGATTATTGTAAGTTTAGCACTTGTATTACCTGTGATGTTTAATTTATCTACAAGTATTGTTAGTGCAGAAGAATATCCTAGTGATGCTACTTCATCTATTTATTATAAAAAAGATGGCGATACTTTACATATAAGTGGAATTAGTGGTCAAGATGGATATAAAGAAAAAAGTTTAACTTCAATGTGTGATTATGACTGTGACACTAATAAATCAATCAATTTTTGGAATGATGATGCTATATATGACAGTTATTACTTAATGGAAGAGGATAATGAACAAGTAAAGATTGATATAAGTCTAGTTGTAAAAAAGGTTGTTTTTGATGATCCTATCAAACCTATTAGTACATGGGGATGGTTTAAGGAATTCTGGAATTTAGATTCATTTGAAAATTGGGATAACTTAGATGTTTCATATGTTCAAGATATGACTTATATGTTTGGATGTTATGGAAAATATTTCAATAATACCTATAAAGGATCAGGTATCAAAACTATTGATGTATCTAAATGGAATGTAAGTAATTGTAAAGATTTTACTGGTGCATTCGAAGGATTTGTAGGTACTACTTTAGATGTATCTAATTGGGATGTTAGTAGTGCAGAAGATATGCAAGGGATGTTTGATAGATGTACTAATTTAACTTCATTAGATGTATCTAAATGGAATACTAGTAATGTTACAAGAATGCAAATGATGTTCCAATTATGTACTCATTTAAAAGAATTAAATATTTCTAACTGGAATACTTCAAAAGTAACTGATATGTCATATATGTTAAATAATGTAGGTACATATACAGGATTAAGCTTTGATTTATCTTCATGGGATACAAGTAATTTAACCAACATTAGTTTCATGTTCCAAAGAGGTGTTGATGTTGATATAACTGATGATTTATATTGGACATTAAATATTTCAGGATGGGACTTATCTAAATGTACAAATGCAACAAATACATTAAAGTATTGTAATACATTAAAAACAATTTATATGTCTCAAGATACTTTTATAAAAGGAATCAATGGAGAAAAAATACTAAATACATCAACTGGTTTGTTAAATGGTAATGGTCCTTGTGATTATCCAGCAAACGTTGAAATTTGTATAACTGGAACTTGGGATGATACTATTTCAGGACATATGTTTTCAAATGAATTTGGTACTTATAAAGTAAATCGCAAAACATATTCATATTTTATTGGTAGTGACAATCAAGGAACAATCGCAGATAAAACTTCAGCTCAATGTGTTTCATGGAGTAGTATTGGTGCAAAAGATGCATATGTTATTTGGGATAGATATGAAGATGAAACTATTGCAGAAACTTATTATTACCTAGATACGGATAATTATACATATGAATATAGATATGAAGATGAAGATGCTGAAGAAGGCGATGATTTAGCTCTTACGATAATAGAGGTATCAGGAGATACTTCAACTCAAACTTATACATATATTGATTCATATGGTAAATGGGCTAAGAAAGTTGAAGTTAATGGAGAAGTTGTTTCTAATGAATGTATTGGAAATAAACCAAATATTGCATTATCTACAGATACTATCAATGATAGTGATGGTCAATATGTAACTTATAACACTACTAAAACATTTAATGTAAGTGAATCAAATGTAACTGATAATGCAACATTTATTTGTTCAGGACCTGCAGCTAGCTTAAAAGCTGTATATTTAAATGGTACATTAGTATCTAATACTAACTATGATGTTATTGCAGGTTCAACAGTTGTTAACTTAAAATATGATTATTTAAAAACATTAAAATCAGGTGAATATACAGTTAAGTTAGAATATAACGATGATTATCCAAGTGTTTCATTTGGTTTAGTTCTTATTAATAGTACTTATGTTGAACCTGTAACACCAGCTACTCCTGTAGCTACTACAACTCCTGTTGTTGCAAGTAATACTAATACTTTCAATGTAGGTGATACTGCTGCTACATCAAATGGTGGATATGCAACATTATTAGCTAATGGTACAGTTTCTTATAAGAACAAATCTGTTAAAACTAAATGGCAAACAGTACCTAAGACAGTTACTGTATATGGTAAAACTTATAATGTTTCAACTATCAAAGGTGATGCATTTAATGGATCTTATGTAAAAGTTGTTACTTTACAAAGTAATATTACTAAGTTAAATGCTAAAGCATTCTCTGGAGATAAGAAATTAACTACTATCAAGATTTATTCAAAGAAATTAAGTGTAGGTTCTAACTTATTCAAGAATATTTCTAATAAACAAAAGAAGAAGATTAAAGTTGTTGTTTCTAAAAATATGTCTAAGAAAAACTTTAATACATTAAAGAAAGCATTAGTAAAACAAGGATTAAAATCTTCTAATATCACTAGAAAATAAAAGGTTTTAAATGATGAATAAATTACTAGCCAATAAGTTGTACTTATTGGCTAGTTTATTAAATATGAGGTTATTATATGAAGTATTCTAAAGAAGAAAGATTAGATATTGGTAAACAAATATATGAAGGTGAAATTAATTTAGCTGGTGCAGCAATTGTTTATGACATTAATATATATACCGCAAGAAACTATCTTAGACTTTATAAAGCAAGTATTACTCAATACAATAATTTATCTTCTATTAATAAAACTGAAGATAAATTAAAACATAAATATGAAAAAATGAGTAAAGAAGAGTTAATAGATGAATTGCTTAGAGTTAATAAGAAGTTAAATCATATTAATGTCATAATCGATAAATAATGATATTTAGAGAGATTATAATTATGAAGTATAAATATACTTGGTTGTTTGGGATTCTTTTTGGTGGACCTTTGATTTTACTTTGGGGATTGATTTTCTCAAATTTTGTTAATTCTAGTATTGGAGTTTGTATTTATATTGCTATAGCTTATGGATGCTGTGGTTGTCTTTTTTGCTATTTAACAGACAAAAAAACAAAACGTAAGAAAAAGAAAAGTAAAATATAGTTAATTTTTAATAAAAGATAGTGATTAAAAAGGTATAAAATTTTATGAAATTTAAATGGCAAAGATATTTTTTTTACATATGCTTATTAATAGGAATAATAGTTTTATTAATTACTAAAAGACCTTTAACACTAGGTCTTGCAGGGATAATAGGATTAATAATTATTCCAAAAGATTAATCAAATTATAATTAATAAGGAATTATTATGAAATTAATAACTATTATAATATCTATTTTAGTACTTATATTAGAAATATTAAGACAAAGAAAAAAGAATCATACATATATATTATTTTATTATGCATGGATCATACTTATAGTGATGATTGTTGTATTAATTATATTACTTATAATTAATACTATACGGTTTTTATTATAAATATAATATTTATGAAGAATGAGAAATCATTTTATGGCAAAAATAAAATATAAAGGAAAATATAATGGTGATGAGAATTCTTTAAATTATTTACCTCATAGAGATGGATATGTCATGTTTAAAGAATTTAAAGATTTAAAAACATTATCATTAATCATGAATATCCTAGCTATACTATTTATGTTTATGACTTGTGGTATCTTAATGTTATGTGGCTTTGATTTAATTGATGAGTACTATGGTTTGATTATTGGAATGCTCTTGTCAATTATATGTATTTTTCCACATGAATACTTACATGCAATCTGCTTTAAAGATGAATGTTTTATTTATACAAATCTTAAACAAATGATGTTATTTGTGGTTGGCTTTGAAGATATGACTAAAAGAAGATTTGTATTTATGAGTCTACTTCCTAATATTGTATTTGGTTTGATTCCTTTTATTTTAGGAATCCTCATGCATAATCCAATACTTGTTTCACTAGGTGCCGCAAGTATTCCTGCAGGAGCAGGGGATTACTATAATGCTTACAATTGTTTAACTCAAGTACCAAGTAATGCGCTTGTTTATATGTATGGTGTTCATAGCTATTGGTATATACCTAAATAATACTAGTTAGTTGTATATTGATATTACTTTTTTATTATTTTTTTTATTTTATATATATTCATGTTTTATGTTAAATATTGTGATTTATTTATAAGAGAATATAGAAATTATGAAAAAAACTTTAGTAATTGGTAACGGCTTAAATAGAATTGGTAATGATAAAGTTTCTTGGGATAATACATTATTGTATCTTTGTGAGAAATTAAATAATGAATATAAAAAATATAAAAGCTTTAAAGAAATTAAATATGATGATCTTAAAAATATAAACTGTCCATCAAAATTTGAATATATTGTTAATAGTATTAATTCAATTGATGCTGATGAAGATAATTATAATAAAGTAAAAAATATAATCACAGAATATTTAAATGATCCTAAAAATAAAATTGATGAAGATATTGCCAAAGAATTAAGACAAGTTGGATTTTACTTATTTAATTACTACTAATTATGATACAAAGCTTGAAGACGCTATTATTCATGGTAAATACACTATTAGTAAAGATTTAAAAAACAAGGTTTTAAAAGATGAAGAAAGTCTAAAGAACATATTTAAACGTATTAATAAGAATCAATTCAAATCTTATAATCCTGTAATAAAAGGAATTTATCATATGCATGGTATTTATAGCATTCCTGATTCTGTTTGTTTAGGATATGAACATTATGCTGAAATTTTAAGTAAATTAAGATCTAAACT
>R03__coassemble_734_pt1 | contig 17521 bp, 15 predicted proteins | sample R03__metabat2_low_PE_061 | metagenome-assembled genome bin R03 | reverse complement strand
GAATAAAACACTTGCCTATATTGTCAGTGCCGTTATTTTTGGGTTGAGTCATGTCCTAAATTATGTACTAGCCGGAGATATAGCTCAACTTTATCAAGTTGTGCCATATATTTTAGTAGGTTTAGTATTTGCATATGTCTATGATCATAATGAATCATTTTGTGCATCCTATTTTGTACATGCAGCATATAATTTTATTGCATGTTTATTATTGTAGAGGTAAATGATGGATGAAATAAATCAATTAATAAAGTGGATTGATGAATCTAAACATATTGTATTCTTTGGTGGCGCAGGTGTATCTACAGAATCAGGTATACCAGATTTTAGAAGTAAGGATGGCTTATACAATCAACATGATGTAAGATTTGATGACTATTCTCCAGAATACTTACTTTCACATTCATGTTTATATCATCATAGTGATGTATTCTATGAGTTTTATAAACAAAAGATGGATGTAAGAGGGATACAACCAAATATCACACATACAACACTTGCATATATGGAAGCAATAGGAAAACTAGATGCAATAGTAACGCAAAATATAGATGGATTACATCAAAAAGCAGGTAGTAAAAACGTTTATGAAATACATGGCACAACACAAGTAAATTATTGTGATCAGTGTCATAAAGAATATCCATCTAATTATATCTTTGATTCAAAAGAAAAAGTACCACATTGTAAATGTGGTGGGATGATTAGACCAGATGTAACACTATATGAAGAAGCATTACCTAGTCATACAGTATCTAAGGCAATTCAATCAATTGAAAAAGCGGATTTATTAATTGTGGCAGGAACATCTCTAACTGTTTATCCCGCAAGTAACTATATCTATTATTTCAAAGGTAAACATATGGTAGTCATTAACAGAGATCCACTCTCTGTAAGACTTACAGATCATGACATGTTTATTCAAGAAAATATGTCTATTGTATTTAAAGAAATATATGAACATTTATGTAGGTAATTTCTTACCTACATATTTTATTAAAAGGGAGAAAAAATGTATAAATATGGCATTATATCTACAGCTTCTATAGTAGAAAGATTTGTGGAAGGTATTAGACAATCAAATGAAGGTGAAGTCTACGCAATCGCAAGTAGAGATAAACAAAAAGCAAAACACAAAGCGCAATCATTAAATATACCTGTATATTATGATTGTTATGAAGATTTATATAAGGATGAAAACATAGATATTATCTATATTCCAGCCATGAACGCATTACATTATAAATGCGCTAAAGAAGCATTAAAACATCATAAACATATACTTGTTGAAAAACCATTCACATTACATGAAAAAGATGCAGTAGAACTATTTGAGTTAGCTAAAAAAGAAAACTGTTTTATCATGGAAGTTCAAAAATCCGTATTTCTACCTATTACGCAAATGGTTAAGGAACATTTAGAGGATATTGGTAAAATATCCTATATAGACCTACAAGCTGGATTCCCTTCAAGATTTGAATATGATCATTGGATGTATGATTTAAATCAAGGTGGTGGTGCACTTTATGGTAGTGCTACCTATACATTAGAATATATACATTATTTATTGAATGCACTTCCAAACAAGTTAACAGGAGAATATATCCCTTGTATGACAGGAAGCGATGAAATATGTCACTTCACTTATCATATTAGTGATATACTTGTCTCTTCAACAATCGCCATGAATATTCAATTAGACAATAGATGTATCATCTATGGTACTAACGGCAAGATAGAAATTGATCACTATTGGAGAAGCCATCAAATGAAAGTAACTATCTATAATCAAGATGAAGTTGTATATGAAGATGATGGCACAAATGAATTTAAATATGAAATCAATCATGTACATGATTGTTTAAATAAAGGGTTATTAAACAGTCCTGTAATGACACCTTACATTACAACTCAAACTGTAAAACTTGTGGAAGATTTATATAATAGTTGGACAAAAAGAAATGGTTAGAATAAAATTCTAACCATTTTATAATCCAAGTAAATTAATTAATAATATCCAAGTGAGTCCATAATAAGTAACGACTGCAACTAAGTCATTCACTGTGGTAATTAATGGGCCACTGGCCACTGCAGGATCCACACCTAAATGGTGGAAGAAAATAGGAATAACAGTACCAGTAAGTGAAGAAATCACCATCGCAAGTGCTAAAGCGATGCCGATACAAGCACTAATACTATATGCCTGAGCAGGATTAAATCCTTTTCCAACCCAAATATACAATCCTACAAATACAAATGAAATAATACCTAGAAAAGCACCAATGCAACTTCCTACTTTCACTTCTTTAAATATTAATTTAAATATTTGTTTACCTTTCATATTTTCATCTGTTAATACACGAATCGTAACAGCTAAGGATTGTGTCCCAACATTTCCAGCCATATCAAGTATTAATGATTGAAAACAGATGACAATCGTAAGTTGTGCAACCACTCTTTCAAAAACACCTACAACACTACTTACTACTAGTCCTAATACAAGAAGAATAAGTAACCAAGGAATTCTCTTTTTCATAGATTCAATCGTTGTTTCTTTTAAATCTTCTTCTCCAGTTAAACCAGCTAACTTTGCGTAATCATCACCCAACATTTCATCAACTAATTCAATGATATCTGTTGAAGTAATAACGCCAATAACTTCTTGTTTATAGTTTAATACTGGAATAGAGTCTTCTTCGTAATCTGCCATGTAGTTGATTTTATCTTCAATGGTATCATGGTCATATACATATGGATATTGTGTAGTCACAATATCATCTAATTCTTCTTCTTTTCTAGCACATATTAAATCTTTTAAATCAATGGCACCATAGAATTTACCATTATCAGTCACATAGATCGTAGAGATATTATCATTCTCTTCAGCTTGTTCAATCAAGGACTTCATTGCTTTACGAATAGATAAGTCTTTTTCTACTTCAATGAAGTTTGTGGTCATAACACTTCCTAATTCATCTTCTTCATAAGATTGAATTAAGTTAATGTCCTCTTTAACTTCTTCATCTTCAATTAATTTAATTAATTCTTGTTCCTGTTCATCTTCTAGATCTTCTAATAAGTCAATGGCATCATCAACGTCCATCTCTTCGATGATATCCGCAACTAACTCATTATCCATCTCTTCGATGTATTCACTTGCATCATCGATGTAAGTGAATACTTCTGACATAATTTCAGGAGTAAGAATAGAATATAACTTTAATCTAGATTCTTTATCTAATCTCTCTAGTGCATCCGCAATATCATTTTCATGATAATCTTCTAATTTTTCACGTTTCTTTTTCTTTGAATAAGTACTATTTAAGATCTTCTCGATCTCTAAAAAATAATCTTTATCTTCGTTCATCTTAAAACCTCCAGTTTTAAGATAACTCATTAAGTGAGTTATCTAGCATAATATTTGATTGACACGGTTTCGGGTTATCCAAAATAACTCACTTCCTTTCAAAATAAAAACCTTCTTAATAATTAAGAAGGTGAATGTCCATATATTGGATTTAACTCTTATAAGCATGTCATTACATTAGTCATCGCCTTGTCGACCATCACTGTTCACCAAAAAATAAATGATCCCATTTATTCCCGGTAGTAACCTAAATCTTATAAGTAGCCTCACCTACATAAAAAATATTACTCTTTTAAATAAAATGTGTCAATGTAATAAAAAATATCTTGTCAAATGTAAGAATGTTGTGTATTATAAGAAGGCACTAGAAATTAGGTATCGCTTATCTAAAAAGTTCTTGCAAATGCCAAATTATTATAATATACTAGTAAGGCAGTATGATTGATGGTTCCTTAGCCAAGTTGGTAAGGCAACAGACTGCAACTCTGTCATCATCGGTTCGAGTCCGGTAGGAACCTCCATCGATGTTGCCCGGGTGGCGAAATTGGTAGACGCACAGGACTTAAAATCCTGCGGACCTTAAAATCCGTGCCGGTTCGACTCCGGCCCCGGGCACCATTTCTAAATTGCGCTAGTAGCTCAACTGGATAGAGTGTCTGGCTACGGACCAGAAGGTTGTGGGTTCGATTCCTGCCTAGCGCGCCATTAATTTTTACAATTTTATTTTCGGGAAGTAGCACAGCTTGGTAGTGCACCTGGTTTGGGACCAGGGGGTCGCAGGTTCAAATCCTGTCTTCCCGACCATGTATGGGGAATTAGCTCAGATGGGAGAGCGCCTGCTTTGCACGCAGGAGGTCAGCGGTTCGATCCCGCTATTCTCCACCATTTAAATGTGCAGGAGTACCCAAGTCTGGCTGAAGGGACTGGTCTTGAAAACCAGCAGACGGAGCAATCCGTGCGGGGGTTCGAATCCCTTCTCCTGCGCCATTAATATCGCGGGATGGAGCAGTCTGGTAGCTCGCCGGGCTCATAACCCGGAGGTCGTTGGTTCAAATCCTTCTCCCGCAACCATTTGGTTTGGTAGTTCAGTTGGTTAGAATGCCGCCCTGTCACGGCGGAGGTCGCGGGTTCGAGTCCCGTCCAAACCGCCAATGATGGTTCCGTAGCTCAGTCGGTAGAGCAGAGGACTGAAAATCCTCGTGTCGCTGGTTCGATTCCGGCCGGAACCACCATTTATTATTCACTATATGGCGGGGTAGCTCAGTTGGCTAGAGCATTCGGTTCATACCCGGCAGGTCAAGAGTTCGAGTCTCTTCCCCGCTACCATTTAGTGTTTTTTTTATATAACGGACCCTTAGCTCAGTTGGTTAGAGCTATCGGCTCATAACCGATCGGTCACTGGTTCGAGTCCAGTAGGGTCCACCATTGAATTCAAGCTGGAGATAATCCAGTTTTTTATTTTATTTGCACTCGTGGTGGAATTGGTAGACACGCTATCTTCAGGCGGTAGTGAAATATTTCGTGAGAGTTCGAATCTCTTCGAGTGCACCAAATATTTTAAGAGGTTACACGATGGACAAAAAATATTTTTTCTTTGATATTGATGGCACACTTACTAATATTGATACAGGTGAACTTGTACCAAGTGCTAAAGAAGCAATTCGATTACTACAAGAAAATGGGCATTTTGTATCGATTTGTACAGGACGTGCCTACTATAAGACGAAAACATTCGCAAAAGAAGCAGGATTTAAACATATTGTATCTAATGGTGGATATTGTATTACTGTAGATGGTGAGGTTAAAGAAAATACACCATTAAATAAAGAAAAAGCGGTTGCGTTAATTAATGAATGTAAAGAAAAAAATATAGGTGTCTTAATATCACCTAGTGATTCCATAGATGTCATTATGTATGATGAATTATTTATTGAACAGGTAGGATTAAGACAAGAACCTACACGTTATATATTAAATAGAAATCTAAATCTAGATGATATTGATATTTATAAAATCTATATCGCAATATCTCATGAAGATGAAGAAAAACTCACTTTAAGAAATACATTAGGACATATAAGATTTGCGCCACCGTACTTAACTTATCAACACGATTCCAAAGAAAAAGGCATTGAAAAGATGATTGAGTTAGTAGGTGGAGATTTAAATAATGTCGTTGTATTTGGGGATGAAGTCAATGACTTAGTCATGTTTAAAGATGAATACTTTAAGGTTGCGCTAGGTAGTGGTAATCCAATTTTGAAAGAGAAAGCAGACTTTGTTACAAAACCAACTTATGAAGATGGTATTATGTATGCTTGTAAGCATTTTGGTTGGATAAAATAAATTGTATACAATTCAAATGGAATTTGCTAAAATACATTTTATATATTAGGGGGTGTAAGAATGAAAGAAGATATTGATCGTTTCTTAGCACAATCAGAAGAAGTTAATTATATCGATAATAACTTATATGAAAAATATAATGTTAAACGTGGATTACGTAATGAAGATAAAACAGGTGTTTTAGTTTCACTTACTAAAATAGCAGATGTAGTAGGATATAAAAAAGAAAACAATCATAAAATTGAAACAAAAGGGGAACTCTATTATAGAGGGTATAACGTTAGAGATTTATTAAAAAATACAGAAGGAAAACGTTATTTATTTGAAGAAACTTGTTTCTTATTATTATTTGGTTATTTACCAAATAAAGAAGAACTAGAATTATTTAAAAAGGATATGGCTAGTAGATATCAATTACCTGTTCATTTCTTAGAAACAAAAATTCTTGCATTACCATCACTTAATGTCATGAATAAGCTCCAACAAGAAGTACTCATGTTGTATGGATTTGACGAAGATAATCCAGATGATGTCAGTGTAAGAGGAACATTAAAGAAAGGATTGAACTTAATTGCGAGAATTCCTTTTATTAGTGTCTATGCCTATCGATCTAAAGCACACTATTATAATAATGAATCATTATTTATTCATCCCGTGGATGAAAACTTATCCATTGCTGAAAGTATCTTATACTCATTAAGATCTCATAAAACATTTACTAAAAAGGAAGCAGAAGTATTAGATCTATGTCTAGTATTACATGCAGATCATGGTGGAGGAAACAACTCAACATTCACTAATGTTGTAATATCATCAACAGGTACAGATATATATAGTGCATTTGCTGGAAGTATTGGTTCTTTAAAGGGGCCAAGACACGGTGGTGCTAACTTAGCCGCTAAAAGAATGATGAAAGAAGTCATCAGTGAAGTAGGATTACATTCTAGTGACGAAGCATTGTCTAACGTTGCAGATAGAATCCTAGATAAAGATTTCTATGACAAGTCTGGACTAATTTATGGTATAGGACATGCAGTATATACATTAAGCGATCCTAGAGAAGAAATACTAGAAGAAAAAGCTTATGAACTTGCGAAAGAAAAGAATAGATTAGAAGAGTTTGAAGTATATAAACGCTTTAAACAAATCGCTATTGATAAGATGAAAGAAAGAAAAGGCGTTACAGTATGCGCCAATGTAGATTTCTATAGTGGATTTGTCTATGACATGTTATGTATCCCTGATGAATTATTCCCTACATTATTTGTATCCGCAAGAAGTGTAGGATGGCTAGCACATAACTTGGAAAACAAATTATATTGTGATCGTATTATTCGTCCTGCAGGTAAATATGTTGGGGAAATAAAAGAATATAAAGAAATAGAAGAAAGATAATCTGAGGATTATCTTTTTTCTATAAATCAATATTGATTTATTATATAATGACTTCGAGGTGAGAAGAATGGATCAACATATGATTAAGTTAAATGAAATTAAAATAGAGAAAGCTACAAAAGCATTAGAGTCAAACAATTATAATGTAAAAGTAGTGGATACATTATTAGATGCAAAAGCCTATGTTCAATCATTATTGGTTGATCATAAAAAGGTTGCCTTAGGTGGCAGTATGACGCTTGAAGCTATGAATATAGTGGAAATGTGTAGAAATAGTGATATTGATTTTATTGATCGTTACAATCCTTCTTTAACGGATGAAGAAAGATATGAAACATTAAGAAGTGGACTCTTAAGTGATTTATTTATCACAAGTAGTAATGCGATCTCATTAGATGGAAATCTATATAATATAGATGGTACAGGAAATAGAGTAGCCGCAATGATCTTTGGACCTAAAGAAGTATTAGTTGTGGTAGGTGTGAATAAACTATTTGAAACTGAAGACGAAGCGATAGCACATATTCAAAATGTCTCAGCACCAGCTAATGCGATAAGACTCAATAGAAAAACACCTTGTGCTAAAACGGGTAAGTGTATGCACTGTCAAAGCATCGATAGAATATGTAGAAGTTATGTTAAACTAGAAGCACAAAAGACAAAACGTATTACAGTATTAATTGTAAAAGAAATATTAGGATACTAGGAGATTTCAATGAATAAATGTACAGGTATATTATGTCCATTATCTTGTTTACCAAATAAATATGGTATTGGAGATTTAGGAATTAAAACATATGAATTTGTGGATATTATTTCTGCAGCAGGCATCAAAGTATGGCAAGTATTGCCATTAAATCCTCTAGGTGAAGGGAACTCTCCTTATGCCCCTACAAGTAGTCATGCTGGAGATGAAATCTATATTAACTTAGACATGTTAGTAGAAGATGGGTTATTAAAGCCTGAAGAAGTCACTTACTTTAATGCAGATGCTAAATTTGTAGATTACAAAAAAGTAAGAGAAGTAAAGACTAAACTCTATCAAGTTGCTTTTTCAAGATTTGAAGAAACAGACGATTATAAAAAATTTATAGAAGAGAATGCATGGGTAAATGATTATGCATTATTTAAAGTATTCTTAGAACATGAAGAAAATAAAGAATGGACTGAATGGGATGATGAATACAAGTATTATAATAAGAAACATAATTATTCATTAATCCCATTCACTAAAGAAATTAATTATCAATTATTCTTACAATATATCTTCTTTAAACAATGGCATGCATTAAAGAAATATATTAATGATCATGACATTATTGTATTAGGAGATATGCCATTCTATGTAGGATTAAATTCTGTAGAATGTTGGATGAATCAAGAAAGTTTTTTATTAGACGAAGAAGGCTATCCAACCAGTGTTGCAGGTGTTCCACCTGATTATTTCTCTAAATATGGTCAAAGATGGGGCAACCCTATTTATAATTGGGATTATATGAAAGCACATCATTTTGATTTCTGGATTAAAAGACTTAGAGGTGCTAGTGAATTATATGATGCCTTAAGAGTAGATCATTTCAGAGCTTTTGATACTTATTGGTCAATTCCTGCAGAAGAACCAACTGCCATACTTGGTGAGTGGAAAGAAGCACCAGGCTATGCATTATTTGATACAATCAAAAAAGAAATTCCTGAGCTAACGATGTTGGCAGAAGACTTAGGTGACTTGAGACAAGAAGTCTTAGATTTAAGAGATCATTATGATTTAAAGGGAATGTTTGTCTTCATGTTCCATGGACATGAAGAATACAAATATGACTTTAATAAAGTAGTTGTATATAGTGGTACTCATGATAATGAAACATTAGTAGGATGGATTAATAACTTAGATGAATGGTCTAAGGAAGATTTGAAAAACAGGGTAAAAGATTGTGAAGGAGATCATCTAAACCAACAATGTATGAACTATATTCTTTCTTATGACGCAGAGACTGTTATATTCCCACTATGGGATATATTAGAATTAGATAACTCATCTAGATTCAATACACCAGGTACAATGGGTTCTCCAAACTGGGAATTTAGAATCAAAGATTTTAATAGTTTATCTAAAAAACTCATAGATTTAAGAGTACAATTACTTAAAAACAAACGTATATAAAAATAAGGTGTAACTATTTAGTTACACCATTATTTTTATCATAGATGATCTTTAATCCATAGAAAGTTAAATTAGGATCATAAATATCAATTAATTTTGTTTCATTTGAGATGACTTTACCAAGTCCTCCAGTAGATACAACCTTTAATTCCTTCTCATATTCTTCTTTTAGTTTACTAATAATATATTCAGTTTGACCAATATATCCATAGACAACCCCAGCTTGCATACTATGAATTGTATTTTTAGCAGTAATCTTATCAGGCTTTTTGATTTCTATTTCAGGAAGTTGTGCTGCCATAGAAGATAAAGCTTTAGCTGTAATACCAATACCAGCTGCAGTAGCACCGCCTATAAATTCTCCTTTATCACTTACAACATCATATGTTGTAGCTGTCCCAAAATCAATTACAATACATGGACCACCATATTTATAATAAGCCCCAGCTGCATCTACTAAACGATCGGCCCCAAGACTACCAGGGTTATCAATCTTAATATTAATCCCTGTTTTAATACCGGGACCTACAAATATAGGTTTCTTCTTTAAATATTTAATACAAGCACTAGAAAATGAATAATTAATATTTGGCACAACAGATGAAATAATCACATCTTTTACATCTTTAGTATGTACATTAGACATATGTAGGAATTCAATCAATAATACTCCATATTCATCACTAGTAGACTCTTTCTTTGTGGTCATTCTATAGGTACCTATTAAATCATCTTGATGATAAATACCTAGGGTAATATTTGTATTACCAATATCTACAACTACTAACATGTTGTATTGTCCTCCAATAATAGACTGAATATTTCTTTTGCTAAATCTTCTTTAGACATTAAGTCTTTTTTATATGTGTGATCTTTAGTAATGATTGTCGCAATGTTGGTATCTGTTTGAAAACCAGCGCCTTCATCTTTTAAACTATTAGCGACAATCATATCTAAATGTTTCTTGTTTAATTTTTCTTTTGCATTCTCTATTAAGTTTTCTGTTTCCATCGCAAATCCTACTAACTTACAATGTTTCTTTTTTGATAATGCATATAAAATATCTGGATTTTTAGATAAAGACAATGAAGTGATTTCATTATCTTTTTTGATCTTATGATCACTTACACTACTAGGACAGTAGTCCCCTACAGCTGCACTACAAATAATATAATCCGCTTGATCTTCATATTTGAATACCGCATCATACATTTCCTTAGCACTTATAACATCTACTTTATTTACACCAATTGGTGTTAATAAATGAGTAGGTCCTGATACAAGGATGACATTAGCACCTAAATTATAAGCGACTTTCGCAATCGCATATCCCATCTTTCCACTTGAATGATTGGTGATATATCTAACAGGATCTATTGCTTCTTGAGTAGGTCCTGCAGTAATTAATACTGTTTTATCAATTAATGGATGATTACTTAAAGCATAGTCAATATAATCCATTAAAACACTTTCATCTGGTAATTTTCCTTTTCCTGTATCCCCACATGCAAGTTGCCCAGTACATGGTTCAATAATAATAACCCCATCTTGTGAGAGTGTATTTAAGTTTCTTTGTGTGACTACATTTTCATACATATGTACATTCATTGCAGGTGCAATCATTTTAGGACATGTTGCAGCCAAATAAGCATCTGTCAACATATTATCCGCTAAACCATTCGCACACTTTGCGATCGTATTGGCACTTGCTGGACAAATGAAAAATAAATCGGCATCTTTTACTAGATCAACATGGGTTATAATGCTTGGATTATAATCATCAAAGGTATCCACATAAACATGTTTTTTAATTAATGCTTGAATGGTATTTGTGTTTATTAGCTTTACAGCACTTTCAGTCATAATGACTTCTAAGTCATGTCCTTTCTTTTGTAGGTCACTAATTAATTGAATAGACTTATAGGCAGAAATACTACCTGTTATTCCTATGATTATTTTGCTCATCATTTCCTCCAAATAAAAAATCTATAAAGCATAAAAAGCCTTATAGATTAAGGAATGGTTTTATGCTTTACTGTCATTCTAAAAGATATAACGTAAAATAGTTTTAAAAAGTAAGTGTTACCAAGAATCACTTCGATATCATTATAATCTAGAATAGAAAATATTCAATCAATTAAGTTGCAAATTAGTTGAATGTAATGAATTAAATGTTATAATGATATCGTAAAAACAAGAATGATTCTAAATTATCATTCAATATATAGGAGGATTTAAATTATGGCAAAATGGGTATGTCAAGTATGTGGATATGTCTATGAAGGAGATGCAGCTCCTGCAGAATGTCCAGTATGTCACGTAGGTGCAGACAAATTTAAAGAACAAACAGGAGAATTAACATTAGCAGCTGAACATGAATTCGGTATTTACGCTAAAACAGTTAAAAACAATCCTGATATCTCAGAAGAAGATAAAAAATATATCTTTGAACAATTAAACGCTAACTTCAATGGTGAATGTAGCGAAGTAGGTATGTATTTATGCATGGCTAGAATTGCTCATAGAGAAGGATATCCTGAAATTGGATTATATTGGGAAAAAGCTGCTTATGAAGAAGCAGAACATGCTGCTAAATTCGCTGAATTATTAGGATCTGATTTAGAAGCTAACATGACTAATTCAACAGCTAAAAACTTAGCTTGGAGAGTAGATTGCGAATTTGGTGCAACTGAAGGTAAAGTAGCTTTAGCTACTTGTGCTAAGAAAAATAACTTAGATGCAATTCATGATACAGTACATGAAATGGCTAGAGATGAAGCTAGACATGGTAAAGCATTAAAAGGTTTATTAGAAAGATATTTTAAATAGTATTTTAAAAGGTGCCAATGGCACCTTTTTTAATCATCAAAATATTCCACTTGTATTTCTTCGATGGATTCATCAAATAACTTTGCATTGAAACTTCTAGCACTATAACTATTATAATCACCAATATAGAAGTCTGTTAATTTTTTACTCACATCATCAAACTCATCTCTTGTTAAATCACCTGCAGCATAGAAATCTACACCCATACTATAAGGAGAATTTCTACTAGGAGAGTAAGATAACTTATCACTGATTTCCTTTATTTTACTTTTTACTCTTAATTCATTTTCTTCGTTATCATCTTTTAAAATAATAAAAATTCTTGTCAACATATGATCACCTATTTTCTTGTTAGTTCGGTTTCGAACATTTCCCTTGACACTATTATAAATAAAACTATAATAAATGTACACTATAGTTCAAAACCGAACTATTAAAAGGGAGTGAGAATATGGGTGATGATAATATACTCTATTATCATAAAGTGTTAGGGCATTTAATTGGAAAGAATGCATCTAAGTATCATGGTAAACATGATAAAAAGAGTATGACAAAGTTTATGTCTATCGATTATATTTATGATCGTTCTTTAGAAAATAAAGAGACATATGCGAAAGATATAGGAAAACACTTTGGTTTAAATAAATCTACAACAAGTGAAATGATTAAAAGTCTTCAGTCAGAAGGAATGATTGAAATGATTGTAGATAGTAATGATGCTAGATTAAAGAAATTAGTACTCACTAATAATGCTTTAAATCTTGTAAAACAAGAACGAACATTATTTGAAGAGTTCTATTCACAGGTTACAAACAATTTAACTAAAGAAGAAATAGAAACATATATCAATATATCCAAAAAGATGATAGAAAACTTAAAGGAGGAAGATTAACATGTTAAAAACATTATCTAAATGTATTGGTGAATACAAAAAATCATCATTACTATGTATGTTTACAGTATGTTTAGAAACTGTACTTGAAATTATGATTCCTTTACTAATGGCTTCATTAATTGATAAAGGGATTGAAGCAGGAAACATTGATGAAGTATTCAAGTATGGTGGTATGATGTTAGGATGCGCTGTATTAACTGTAATATGTGGTTATTTAGCAGGTAAAAATGCCGCAAAAGCATCTACAGGTTTTGCGAAAAACTTAAGAAAAAGAGAATATGAACAAATTCAAACTTTCTCATTCTCTAACATTGATAAATTTAGTGCAGGTGGATTAATCACACGTTTAACTACAGATGTCACAAATGTTCAAAATGCTTATCAAATGATTATAAGAACATTAGTACGTTCACCAATTAACTTATTATGTGCACTAACAATGGCATTTATGATTTCTAAAAGATTATCACTCATCTTTGTGGTCGCAATTGTATTCTTAATATTTGCGTTAGGGACAATCATTGTATGTGCTATGAAATACTTTAGACAATTATTCCCTAAATATGACTTATTAAATGAGTCTGTACAAGAAAATGTAGGAGCAGTAAGAGTTGTAAAATCATTTGTAAGAGAAGATTATGAGAAAGAAAAATTTAAAAAGAAAGCAGATGATTTAGCTTATATTTCTAAAAAAGCTGAATCTGTATTAGCTTTCAATAACCCATCAATGATGTTTGCAGTATATACATGTATATTAATGTTGTCATGGTTTGGGGCTAAGTTTATTGTTGTAGGTGATTTAACGACTGGACAATTAACTTCATTATTCTCATATGTTATGAATATTTTAATGTCACTTATGATGTTATCAATGGTATTTGTCATGATTACTATGTCTGTAGAATCCGCAAACAGAATTGTAGAAGTTATTAATGAAGAAAGTGACATTAAAAACAATGATCATCCTATCTATGAAGTAAAGGATGGTAGTATTGAATTTAAGAATGTTAACTTTGCTTATAAATACTCTAGTGGTGATCCAATTCTAAAAGATATTAACTTGAAAATTAATAGTGGTGAAACCATCGGTATTATAGGACCAACTGGTTCATCTAAATCATCATTTGTATCACTTATTTCTAGATTATATGATGTTACTAGTGGTGAGTTACTAGTAGGGGACGAAAATGTAAAAGACTATGACTTAGTAACACTTAGAGATAAGGTTGCAGTTGTACTTCAAAACAACGTCTTATTCTCAGGTACTATCTTAGATAACTTAAGATGGGGAAATAAAGAAGCAACAGATGAAGAATGTAAAGAAGCATGTAAACTTGCATGTGCGGATGAATTCATTGATCGCTTTGAAGAAGGATATAATACTTATATTGAACAAGGTGGATCAAACGTATCTGGTGGTCAAAAACAAAGATTATGTATCGCTAGAGCATTATTAAAACAACCTAAAGTTTTAATTCTAGATGATTCCACAAGTGCAGTGGATACTGCAACAGATGCATCCATTCAGGAAGCATTTAAGACAAAGATTCCAGATGTCACAAAGATTATTATTTCTCAAAGAATTTCATCTGTTCAATCCGCAAATAGAATCATTGTATTAGATGATGGTAAAGTAACAGGATTTGACAGTCATGAAAACTTATTAAAGACAAATGAAATTTATAAAGATATTTATAAACTTCAAACAAGTGGAAAGGAGGAAATGTAATATGAATACAAAGAAATCTCCTTCCGCAATGTCACGTTTATTAAAACGATTATGGAAAGAATATAAATTTGCGTTAATTATTGTATTTATTTGTATTATAGGAAACTCTCTTGCAAGTGTACAAGGGACACTCTTTATGCAAACATTAATTGATGACTATATTGTGCCATTAGTCAATGCGACAACTAAAGACTATAGTGGATTATTTCATGCACTATGTAGAGTCGCTGGATTCTATGCAATTGGTCTAGTATGTGCATATTCTTATAATAGAATCATGGTTAGTGTTACTCAAAACTTCTTAAAAGGGTTAAGAGTAGAATTATTTAATCATATGCAATCATTGCCAATTCGTTATTTTGATACACACAAACATGGGGATATCATGTCTGTCTATACAAATGATATTGATACATTAAGACAATTAATTTCTCAATCAATTCCATCATTTGTATCAAGTGGTATGACGATTATCACTGCACTTGCCTCTATGTTTTTCTTAAGTGCACCACTTACATGTGTTTCATTATGCATGGTTGTTGTCATGTTATTTACAAGTAGAACAATCGGTGGTAAGTCTTCAAAATACTTCTTAGCCCAACAAAAGGGGATTGGTAAAGTAAATGGTTATATTGAAGAAATGATTTCTGGTCAAAAAGTTGTCAAAGTATTCAATCATGAAAATGAAGCATTAGAAGGATTTAATGAATTAAATGATGCATTATGTGAAGCATCTTATCAAGCAAACAAGTTTGCGAATATCTTAATGCCAGTCACAATTCAATTAGGAAACTTATCTTATATTATTTGTGCAATTTTTGGAGCATGGTTTGCGATTTCAGGTATACTTCCAATGACAGTAGGGACATTAGTTTCTTTCTTAACATTACTTAAGAGTTTCAATGCACCTATAGGACAATTATCAATGCAAATCAATGCCATCGCAATGGCAGGTGCCGGAACAAAGAGAATCTACGAAATGATGGATGAAGAAGTAGAAGAAGATGATGGTCCTATTGATTTATGTAATATCAAGATTGAAAACAATGAACTTGTCGCAAGTGATGAAAGAACAGGTCATTGGGGATGGGTACATCCTAGAACTGATGGTAGTACAGAAATCATTGAACAAGCAGGAAATATCTTCTTTGAAAATGTCGACTTTGGTTATGTTGATGATAAAGTTGTATTACATGATATTAACTTGTATGCTTCTCAAGGTGAAAAGATTGCCTTTGTAGGGGCTACTGGTGCCGGTAAAACAACCATCACAAACTTAATTAACCGTTTCTATGATATTCAAAAAGGTCAAATCATCTATGATAGTATTGATATTAAGTTAATGAAAAAATCAGCCTTAAGAAAATCATTAGGTATCGTATTACAAGATACACACTTGTTTACAGGAACAGTCATGGATAATATCCGTTATGGTAAATTAGATGCGACAGATGAAGAATGTATTGCGGCTGCTAAACTTGCCAATGCAGATGCATTCATCAAACACTTACCAGAAGGATATAATACAATGTTGCATGGGGATGGTGGTAACTTATCTCAAGGTCAAAGACAGTTACTTGCAATCGCAAGAGCAGCTGTCGCAAACCCTCCAGCCTTAATTCTTGATGAAGCAACTTCATCAATCGATACACATACTGAACAATTAGTACAACGTGGTATGGATGAATTAATGAAAGGACGTACGACATTTGTCATCGCACATAGATTATCTACAATCAAGAATAGTGATTGTATTATGGTTCTTGAACAAGGTCGTATTATTGAACGTGGTAACCATGAACATTTAATGGCTAAAAAAGGGAAATACTATCAATTATATACAGGTATGTTAGAAATTGATTAAGATAAGAAAATTAGGTGAGCATATTTCACCTAATTTTTTTATAAACATGTATAATAGTTTCAAGAGGTATAAATATGGATCAAGTATTTACGATGGAAAAGTTAAGACCTATTAAAGATGAGATGACGATTTCTAGAGATTTAAGATTATCATCTCAAGTACCTGTAACCTTGTTTTCTTTAGGAAAGGATACTTCTATTTCTCAAGAAACCTATATAGAAGAAAAACTCTATATTGCTCATCTTGGTGCCACAAATATCTTAATAGGAGATAATCAAAAGAAGTATCCTATAAGTGAAAATGAAATCTTAATTGTATCAAGTGATACATTATGTGGTATGGATACTAGTACAGGTTCTATTTATACGGAAGTGATATTGAAGAGGGAGAACACGATGAATAATAAAGTAAAGACAAATGAAGTATTTGCGTTAAAGGATTTAATTGATTATGAAGAAGGTAGTATCGCTAACTTAGATGTTGTACATAATGATACGATGAAATATGTACTCATCGCAATTGACGCAGGAACAGGGTTAACACCTCATAAAGAACCTGGTAATGCCATTGTCTATGCATTAGATGGTGAAGCAATCATTGGATATGAAGGAAAAGATTATGTTTTAAAAGCAGGTGAATGCTTTAGATTTGAGAAAAATGGATTACATAGTGTCGCAGCACAAGGCAAATTCAAAATGGCATTATTACTTGTATTAGCTGAATAAAAAATAAGAAGCATATGGTTTAACCATATGCTTCATTTAATATGTGAATTTAATAAAATGCAACTCCAAAAAATACTAAATTTATACATTTTTGGAGTTGCACTTGTTTAATATTTCATTTTTATAGATAAATAATTTATATTCAAAGTTGATTTAATTAGATACATGTAATTGGATATACAAATGTAGATGGCGCAATTCGATAGAAAG
>R03__coassemble_716_pt1 | contig 17709 bp, 15 predicted proteins | sample R03__metabat2_low_PE_061 | metagenome-assembled genome bin R03 | reverse complement strand
ACTGAGAGCTTATTTTGTGCTACTTTTAACGCATATATTTAAAAATACTTTTAATAAATTAGATATTTTATCTTTGTTGTGTATAGTATCTTTAATATATAATCCATACATTATTTTTAATTTATCTTTTATATTTTCCTATTTTATATATCTTATAGTATTACTTACACGTCACTTAAAATATCAAAGTATTTATATTTACTTATCTAGCTTACCTATCATCTTATATGTTAATCATTCTATATCTCTTATATCCATTCTGTTAACTTTTCTATTATCACCTTTTATAAGTGTGTTTTACTGTTTAACACATCTTGCTTTGTATTTCTCTATATTTAATCTACCGTTATACTATTGCGTATGTTTAATGAAAGTCATATTACAATTCATTGAGCATTATAATTTATCTTTAACTTTAGGACATGCAACTATATCCTTTACCATTTTATATTATCTTATTTTATTTAATATATTCTATTGTAAAGAAATACAAATAAAATCTAATAAATCAATACTTATGTTAGTATCATTATGCATCAGCTTTGGAATATATGGAAAATACAAACTATATGGTGAAGTAACTATGATTAATGTAGGACAGGGAGATTGTACGCTTATTAGGTTACCATTAAATAAAGGCAATATATTAATAGATACGGGTGGGAGTATCAATTATGATATTGCGACAAGTATTCTCATACCATACTTTAAATCTGTTAACATCACCTCATTAGATTATGTGTTTATTTCTCATGATGATACAGATCATAGTGGTGCATTAGAATCATTAGTTGAAAATTATAATGTAAAAAATGTGATTACAGAATATCAAGATGATATGGATCTATATAATATTCATATTCACATGTTTAAACATTCATTTTCTACCGATAACAACGATAACTCAATTGTGATGAAAGTAACATTTCCTTTATTTAGTGTATTATTTACAGGTGATGCATCTACGACTCTAGAAGAAGAGTTAATTAATAATGGTGAAGATTTAAGCGCAGATATTTTAAAGGTAGGACACCATGGCAGTAAAACATCCTCGTCTGCTCAATTTCTAAATGTTGTAAATCCTAGTATTGCGATGATTGGTGTAGGGAAAAACAATAAATATGGTCATCCAAGTGATGAAGTAATACAAAGACTTAATAGAAAAGGAATTAAGATATTAAGAACTGATGAAAATGGTATGTTTCATATACGCTATAATAATCAATCTTATTATATTATTGAATGAAAGGAAAACTTATGAAAAAGATTATGAATATTTTATTAACATGTATTTTAATTAATATGCATATTATTAATATACATGCTACAAGTAAAATAAATATTAAGAATTGTACATTTACATTAACTGAAGATCGTTATACTTATACAGGTTATAAAATAAAACCTAAATTATATATTGAAGATGAAGATTTTAATATGTTAGAAGAAGGTGAAGACTATTCTTTAACTTATAAAAGTAATAAGAATGCAGGAACAGGTAAAATAGTAGTAAAAGGGAAAGGGGAATATACTGGAAACAAAACAGTCTCTTTTACTATTTGTAAGAAAAGTATAAAAGATTGTAAAATGTCTTTGTCAAATACAAGTTACAGCTATGATGGTAAAAACAAAAAACCAACTGTGACTATTACTTTTAATAAATCAAAACTCACATCATCCAATTATACTGTATCTTATTCATCAAATTGTAATGTAGGAAAAGCGAAAGTCACAATACAAGGAATAAATAACTTTAATGATAAAAAATCTTTATCTTTTATAATTCTTCCTCCAATAGTCTCTAATGTATCTTTGTTATATACCAACAATAAAATAAAAGTAACTTATGATAAAATAGCTAAGGTCACTGGTTATGAAATTATGATGAATAATGATACAAAGAAACTAACAACAAATACTGCTTCATATTTTTTTAAACCAACGACTTCTTATAACGAAATAAAAGTAAGAGCTTATAAGGTTATTGACTCTAAAACATATTATGGTAGTTTTTCTAAAATAAAGACAATTTCAATTTAAATGTGTATAATACTTTTTGAGGTATAGTAATGAATATATTAATTTATGGTGAAGAACCATTCTTATTAGAAAATAAATTAAATAATTTAAAGAAAAAATATAATGTGAGTGAAGAAGACTTTAATTATATTGTATATGATTTAGAAGAATCTTCTTTATCTAATATTATTGAGGATTGTCTTACACCACCATTTTTAACAGAAACTAAAATGGTCGTATGTAAAAATCCTAATTTCTTAACAACTAAGAAAACATTGGAAGATTCAAAAAAAGATTTAGATCTTTTAGAAGATTATTTAATTCACTCATCTAAGGAAACGATACTAGTATTGTATCTAGAAGGAAAAATAGATGAGAAAAAGAAACGTGTTAAAGAAGTTGCCTATAAAATGCAACTTGTATGTGTTGAAAATCTAGATGATCATGAATTATTTAAAATTACTCATAAATCATTTATCCAACGTAATACAGAAATTGATGATGATGCATTTGATTTATTAATGTTAAGAAGTGGACATGATTTACAAGCATTATCAAATGAAGTAGAAAAACTATCACTCTATTCTAATCATATTACACTTAGTGATGTCGATTTGTTGGTGGCTAGACCAATAGAAGAAGACGTATTCTCTATTACGAAAGCTTTACTTAATAAAGATACTTCCAAGTGTTTGTCTATTTATAATGATTTAATAAAGAGTGAAGAACCAGTAAAATTAATCGCATTAATTGCATCATCTTTAAGATCTATCTACCAAGTAAAATTCCTGGATAGAAAAGGATATAATGATGATGAAATAGCATCTATGTTGTCATTTAAGAGTAAGTATCGTCTTAAATATTTAAGACAAGATGGTAAACAATATGACATCAATGATTTATTATATTTAATGAATGAATTATCACATTTAGATATCAATATTAAAACAGGAAAAGTGCAAGATCGATATAAAGCATTAGAGTTATTTTTAATAAAAGCAGGTGAACCATCATGGCGTTAGATTTAAAGAATACCGAAGCTCTATATGTACATATTCCATTTTGTGATTCGATATGTAGTTATTGTGATTTTTGTAAAGTATTAAGTAATACTTATAATCATTATGATTATCTTAATGCATTAAAAAATGAATTATCACAATATCCATTTAAACAATTTAAAACTATTTATATAGGGGGAGGGACACCTTCCTCTTTAAGCTTAGATGAATTAGGATATTTATTTGAATTCTTAAAGCCATACAGTCTTAATGTATTAGAATATTCTATAGAAGTTAATCCAGAATCATTAACATTAGAAAAAGTGAAACTATTTAAAAGGTATCATATTAATAGAGTATCTATAGGTGTTCAAACATTAAACGATGATACTTTGAAATTTATTAATAGACATCATACATCTAATAATGTCTTTGATTGTATTAAGATGTTAAAGGAAGAAGGCATCACAGATATTAATGTTGATTTAATCTATGGTTTACCAAACAATGATTTAAATCAAACATTAAATGATATAAAAATATGTGATTCATTTAATATAAGCCATATATCTGTTTATAGCTTAATACTAGAGGATCACACTATATTTAAACATTTAAATTATCAACCATTAAATGATGATGAAGATGCTAGATATTATAATGAAATTAAGGATTATTTAAGGAAACTAGGGTATAACCATTATGAAGTTTCTAATTTTTATAAAGTTAAACCATCTTTACATAATCTAGTATATTGGCATTATGAAGACTATCTTGCGATAGGACTAGGTGCACATTATAAAATTGATCATCTTCAAATAGAAAACACTAGAAGTTATGAAAAATATATTAATGGTCAATATATTTTAAATAAAGAGATATTAAGTGATGAGGATTTAATGTTTAATCATTTAATGATGTCCTTAAGATTAAAAGAGGGAATATCATTAGATGATATTCATAATAATCACTACATAGATATTATGAATAAATATATGAATCAAGGCTATATGAAGATTGAAAACAATCAGGTTTCTTTAACTTATAAGGGATTACTTGTGATGGATACATTATTACTTGAATTCCTGTAGATTTGAAAAAGTAGTATAAATATGTTAAGGTTTTATTTAGGAGATATTATGAATAAATTAAACAACATATTAAAACAATTACCTTTTAATAGATTAGTTTTGTTACCAATCCTATTTTTAGGTATATATACATTTGTAGGCTATTGTGCAATAGATAAACAAGCGCCTGTTATTGAATCAACAACAGTAGATGTATTGTATGATACTGATTTATCATCAGACATATTTACGATTTCAGATAATAGAGAAGAATCAAATTTAATTGATGTTGAAATTGACAATCAAGAATACAATAAAAAGACAGTTGGTAGTTATGATGTTGTAGTAACTGCAACAGATCAATTCTCTAACACAACAAGTAAAACTGTTACTGTAAATGTAATAGACGAAATAGCGCCAGTAATTGAATTAATCAATGATACTGGATATATGGTTGATATGGAAGTAAACAGTACTTTTAATCCTGCTGATTACTTTATCGCAACGGATAATGTTGATGGAGATATAACAAGTCAAATCATTTGTAGTACTTCACTTGATGCATCTGAAATGGGAACACAAGTAGTTGATGTCAGTGTTACTGACTCTTCTGGTAATACAACCACTGAATCTTATGAATTCTATATTTCTGATTCTACCGCACCTGTTATTAAGATGAAAACAGATAAGGTAGAAGTTGACTATGGTAGTAAGTTTAATTATAAGAACTATGTATCTATCAAAGACAACTATGATGGTGGTGTTGATAGTATAGAAGTTGAAGGTGAAATTGATACTAAGAAGTTAAATGATAAAGCTACATTTAAGATTACCGCAACAGATTCATCTGGTAATGTTTCTGAATTATCATTTGATGCCGTTGTTAAAGATTTAAGTGCACCAGTTATTAAACTTAAAAAGAAAAGAGTATCGATTGAAAAAGGAAAATCAATTAATGTTAAAGACTATTTAGTTAGCGCAAATGATACACATGATGGTAACTGTAAGAAAGATGTTAAGATCTCAGGTAGTGTCAATACATCTAAAGCAGGTACTTATAAGATTAATTTTACTGTAACAGATGATGCAGGGAATACATCCACAAAAACATTAACGGTTGATGTTACTAACCCAAATGATGTTGCTAATAACTTAGGTATTGTATCAACTGCTCAAACACGTATTGGATGTAAATATAAATATGGTACTGCTGGTCCTTCAACATTCGACTGTTCTGGATTTACGCAATGGGTATATAAGAAGAATGGAAAGTCTATACCAAGAAGTTCAAGTGCTCAAAAGGCGGCTGGTAAGGTTGTATCCTTATCTAACTTAAAAGCAGGGGATATTGTATGGAGACCAGGACATGTAGGTATTTATGTAGGTGGTGGAAAAGTCATTCATGCACCTAGACCTGGTAAGAGTGTTACTTATACATCGTTATCTGGATTTAAATGTGGTATTCGTTATTAATAAATAAGCAGGGACAATTTAAATGTCCCTGCTTTTTAAATATTATAAATACTGTTGACTAATTGTATACCTGTATTTGTTTTAAAAACATTATTTCTAAAATCAATTATTTCTTTGATATCTAAATTCATTTCATAACTATTTACTAAAAAATCAGCTTCTAATAATATTTGATGATCAATAGTCTTAACATTAGTATAAGTATGATGATGACTTACAACATATATAATTTGATTTAAATCTTGATCGTTTATTGGGATATCTTTAAAGAATTCTAATAATAAATCTTTACTTTCAATTTCTTGATAATGTCCATTTGTATTACCATATTTTATTCTACACAATGGACATGCGATATCATGTACTAATGCTTCTATTTCAATTAAATCTTTTACATGCTGATCTTCTACTTCTATGTTGCTTATCATAGTCGCAAAACTATGTACTTTTAATAGGTGATGAATATCTTTTGGATTATGAGAATTTAATACAATTTTTTCTTTAATTTTATTAATCATAATTACCTCCAAAAAAAATTATAACACTTTTGTTGAAAATATCATGTTTTATAAATATAATTATTTTGAATTTGGAGGTATAAATCGATGGATGAAATGGAAAGAAAATTAAAAGGTTTTTATGTAGAACCTAATAAAAATTCTCATGTTAAAAAAGTCATTGGTGTAGTGAGTGGTAAAGGTGGTGTAGGTAAATCATCTATTACTGCAATGTTAGGATATATCAAACAATTAGAAGGCTATCAAGTAGCAATCATGGATGGCGATATTACTGGACCAACACAAGGAAGAGTATTTGGTTTAAGTCCAAGTGATATTAAATCATATGATGGGAAAGAAATTATTCCAGCTGTTAGTCAAACAGGTATTAAAGTGATGTCTACTAATTTCTTGTTAGAAGATGAAGAACAACCTGTTGTTTGGCGTGGTCCTGTTTTAGCTGATATGATTAAACAATTTTGGAGAGATGTAAGATGGGGTGAAGTAGACTATATGTTTGTGGATATGCCTCCAGGAACTGGAGATGTTCCATTAACTGTATTCCAATCACTTCCAATTGATGGTATTATTATTCTGACATCGCCTCAACAACTTGTATCAATGATTGTATCTAAAGCAGTGAATATGGCATCTATGATGAATGTGCCAATATTGGGTGTAGTAGAAAATATGAGCTATGTAAATTGTCCAAACTGTGATGAAAAAATTCATATGTTTGGTGAAAGTCATATTGATGAATTAGCAGAAAAGTATGGCTTAAAAGTTTTAGCACAACTTCCTATAGATTCTACTCTTACTGAATTATCAGATTCAGGTAATATTGAACAATATGATGGTGAATCATATAAACTATTAAAAGAAGCAGTTAAAGATATTTAAAGCACAAGTGGTCTTGTGCTTTTTCTTTTTTTATAAATGTTATTACTTGAATATCATTTCACTTAGTTTTAGAATATTGTTATAAAATTAACAAGGAGATAAAAATTATGGCAAACAGATTTGTTTTAAACGAAACTAGCTATCATGGTAAAGGTGCTATTGAAGCGATTACTGATGAAGCAAAAAGAAGAGGATTTAAGAAAGCTGCAGTATTCTCAGATCCTGATTTAGTAAAATTTGGAGTTACTGCTAAAGTTACTGACTTATTAGAAAAAGCTTCAGTTCCTTATGAATTATATTCTAATATTAAACCTAACCCAACTATTGAAAATGTTCAAACTGGTGTTAAATTCTTAAAAGATTCAGGTGCTGATTTCATTATTGCTATCGGTGGTGGTTCTTCAATGGATACAGCTAAAGCTGTTGGTATCATTGATAGAAACCCAGAATTCGCTGATGTTAAATCATTAGAAGGTGTTGCACCAACTAAGAATCCATGTACTCCAATCTTTGCAGTACCTACTACAGCTGGTACAGCTGCAGAAGTTACTATTAATTATGTAATTACTGATACTGAAAAAGATAGAAAAATGGTATGTGTAGATGTTAATGATATTCCTGTAGTAGCATTTGTTGACCCTGATATGATGTCAACTATGCCTAAAGGATTAACAGCTGCAACTGGTATGGATGCTTTAACTCATGCAATCGAAGGTTATATTACTAAAGGTGCTTGGGAATTATCAGATATGTTCCATATTAAAGCAATCGAAATTATCGCTAAGAGCTTAAGAGGTGCAGTTGATAATACTCCAGAAGGTAGAGAAGGTATGGCTTTAGGTCAATATGTTGCTGGTATGGGATTCTCAAACGTAGGTTTAGGATTAGTTCACTCAATGGCTCACCCATTAGGTGCATTATATGATACTCCTCACGGTGTAGCTAACGCTATTATCTTACCAACTGTTATGGCATACAATGCTGAAAGCACTGGTACTAAATACAAAGATATCGCAGAAGCTATGGGTGTAGATACTACTGGTATGGATCAAGCTGCTTATAGAAAAGCTGCAGTTGATGCAGTTAAACAATTATCTAAAGATGTTGGTATTGCGCCAGACTTAAAAGATATTGTTAAAGAAGAAGATTTAGACTTCTTAGTTAAATCTGCTTTAGCAGATGCTTGCTGTCCAGGTAACCCTAAAGATCCAACATATGATGATGTAATGGCTCTTTATAAATCATTATTATAATAAAATAAAAAAAGTGCTTTTTAGCACTTTTTTTATCTTTTTAGTTTGTTATAATGTAAACACATTTGTTAAGGGGGATAATCTATGAATTGCTTAGAAAAGAAAATATTAGAAGACGGTATTGTTAAAGAAGGTAATGTTTTAAAAGTTGATGCTTTTTTAAATCATCAATGTGATATTGAATTATATAACGAAATGGGTAAAGAATGGGCTAAGAGATTTGAAGGTAAGAATATTAATAAAATCTTAACTATTGAAGCAAGTGGTATTGGTATTGCTGCTATTGCTGCACAATATTTCAATAATGCTAAATTAGTATTTGCTAAGAAATCTCAATCTATTAACTTAGATGGTGATATGTTTACTGCAGAAGTTGAATCTTTTACTCATAAAAATGTTAATCATGTTATTGTTTCTAAAAAGTTTTTAAATGAAGATGATCATGTTTTAATTATTGATGACTTTTTAGCAAATGGATGTGCTTTACAAGGATTACTTCAAATTTGTAAACAATCTGGTTCTACTGTTGAAGGTATTGGTATCGCAATAGAAAAGGGATTTCAAGATGGTGGAAAGATTATTAGAAATTTAGGATACCAAGTGGAATCATTAGCTATAGTTGATGCAATGGATGCTAGTACTGGAGAAATAAAATTTAGAGATTAATATAAAAATGAAAAAACTTATATTAAATTTAGAACATGATTATATATCATATATTTTTGTAATCGTTGGGATTGTTTTATTATGTTTTCCTAATATAATCATTAATTATGTTCATATCATTTTATCAATTTTATTAATATTATTTTGTTTATTTAATTTATTTGGATATTTTTATTATGATGATCATGAAGTAAATATTGGTAAATTAGTTATTTATCTTATATTATCTGTTGTAATGATGTTAGAGAAAGCAAATGATTTACATACCTTAGGTGTTATGTGGTCTATGGTATCTTTGACGAATGTTTCAGAAGAAATTAATGAATTTTTAAAGCATCATGAATTTTCATTATTTAGACTTATTATGATTATTACAACACTTACTTTATCTATGATGCTCTTAATAGATCCGAATCATCATTTTTCAAGTCATATCCAAATACTTGGTATAGAATTGATATTTACTGTTTTTATAAGAAAACATCATTTAAAAAGTGGAGATTAAACTCCACTTTTTATGTATATTAATTGAAAGATTCATATTGTAATGTTAAGATTTTTAAAGAACGTGAATTTATGAATAGGAGGTATTTATTATGTTAACTGATGTTGAAATCGCTCAAAATGCAGAAATGTTACATATTAAAGAAATCGCTAAAAAAGTTGGATTAGAAGAAGACGATTTGGAATTATATGGTAAATATAAAGCTAAAGTATCTTTAGAAAAAATTAATGAATTAGACAATAATAAAGATGGAAAATTAATTTTAGTTACAGCAATTAATCCAACTAGTGCAGGTGAAGGTAAAACCACAACAATGATTGGGTTATCTGAAGGAATGAATCGTTTAGGTAAAAAAGCGGTTGTTGCAATGAGAGAACCATCACTTGGACCTTGTTTTGGTATTAAAGGAGGTGCAGCAGGAGGAGGATACTCTCAAGTTGTACCAATGGAAGATATCAATCTTCATTTTACAGGCGATATTCATGCGATTACGACTGCTAATAATTTAATTGCAGCTATGTTAGATAATGCTATTCAACAAGGAAATGACTTAAATATTGATCCTAGACAAGTAGTATGGAAAAGATGTGTTGATTTAAATGATCGTGCTTTAAGAAATATTGTGATCGGACTTGGAGGTAAAACAAATGGTACGCCAAGAGAAGATGGCTTCGATATAAGTGTAGCTAGTGAAGTCATGGGTGTTTTATGTTTATCATCATCTATGTCGGATTTAAAACAAAGACTATCAAGAATGATTGTTGCATATACTTATGATAATAAACCTGTTACCGTTGATGACTTACATGCAACTGGTGCAGTGACATTACTTTTAAAAGATGCAATCAAACCAAATCTTGTACAAACACTAGAACATAATCCTGTATTTGTACATGGTGGCCCATTCGCAAATATTGCTCATGGTTGTAATTCGGTTATGGCTACTAAACTTGCAATGAAACTTGGTGACTATGCAATTACAGAAGCAGGATTTGGTGCAGATTTAGGTGCTGAAAAATTCTTAGATATTAAATGTAGAAGTGCAAATCTAAAACCAGATGCAGTTGTTATAGTGGCTACTGTTCGTGCTTTAAAAATGCATGGAGGTATGGATAAGAAAGAATTATCTAATGAAAACTTAGATGCATTAAGAAATGGTATCGGTAACTTAGAAAAACATATTGAAAATATATCTAAATATGGATTACCAACTGTTGTAGCTATTAATGCTTTTCCAACTGATACAAAAGCTGAATTAGATTTACTTCAAGAAATTGTTGAATCAAAAGGTGCAACAGTAGCATTAAGTGAAGTTTGGGCAAAAGGAGGAGAAGGTGGTATTGAGTTAGCTAAAAAAGTATTAGAAACTTTAGATACAAAATCTTCGAATTTCCATCCAATTTATGAATTAGATTGTTCTATTGAAGAAAAGATTAATACAATTGCGAAAGAAATCTATGGTGCAGATGGTGTAGATTTTTCTAAAAAAGCTTTAAATAAAATTAAGAAATATACAAATCAAGGATTAGATCATCTTCCTATTTGTATCGCAAAAACACAATATTCATTATCTGATGATATGAACTTGTTAGGTAGACCAACTGGATTTAGAATTACTATTAATGATATTATTCCAAATACTGGTTCAGGCTTTTTAGTAGCTATATCTGGAGACATTATGCGTATGCCAGGTCTTCCTAAGGTGCCTGCAGCTAATAATATGGATATTGATGATCATGGTAAAATAACTGGATTATTTTAAGAGGGAAACAATGGATAAATTAGAATTTGAATGTAAAACATTAAGTCCAATTGATGGACGTTATGCATCTATTAAAGATGATTTAGCTGATTATTTTAGTGAATATGCTTTAGTTAAATATCGTATATATGTAGAAATTGAATGGTTAGTATTTTTAATTGAAAACATCGATTTTGATTTATTAAATCATTATTCAAAAGAAGATATTCAAACAATTAGAAGTATATCTAACAATTATTCTTTTAATACATATAAAGCGGTAAAGGATATTGAAGCTACTACACGTCATGATGTAAAAGCTGTAGAATATTATATTGATCATGAATTAGAAAGATTAAATCTTGAAAAACTTGTGTCATTTGTACATATAGGATGTACTAGTGAAGATATCAACAATACATCTTATGGATGTATGATTAGAGATGGATTAAAAAATGTCTGGTTTGATCAAGCTAGCAAAGTTGTTGATTATATCAATAACCTAGCTATTAAATACGCTGATATTCCAATGCTTGCGCATACACATGGTCAACCTGCGACACCTACAACTGTAGGTAAAGAATTTAAAGTATATGCTTATAGACTTAAATCATCTTTAGAAAATGTTAAATCATATGCATATAAAGCTAAATTTAATGGTGCTACAGGGAACTATAGTGCTATTTTAACTGCATTTAATGATTTGGATTGGGAATCACTTAATAAAAAGTTTATTGAAGAGTATTTAGGATTAACTTTTAATCCATATACAACTCAAATAGAATCACATGATTATACGGCACATATATTAGATGGTGTTAGACATTTTAATAATGTCTTAGTTGATTTAGATGTAGATATGTGGTTATACATTTCTATGGAATATTTTAAACAAATTACAGTAGCAGGGGAAGTTGGGTCATCAACGATGCCTCATAAAGTGAATCCAATTAGATTTGAAAATAGTGAAGCAAATGTTGATTTATCAAATAATTTATGCGCTGGATTATCTAATAAGTTAACAAAATCAAGAATGCAAAGAGATTTATCTGATTCTTCAAGTCAAAGAAATATTGGTTTAGCTTTAGGATATTCATTACAAGCTATGAGAGAAACATTAGCTGGGTTAGATAAATGTGTTGTAAATGAAGAAAAGTTATCTAAAGATTTAAATGATAAATGGGAAGTATTAGCAGAACCTATTCAAACAATGCTTAGAAAATATGGTGTACCAGATGCTTATGATACATTAAAAGCATTAACAAGAGGTAAAAATATTTCTAAAGAAGATTTGTTGAAGTTTGCGGATAGTTTAGATATGTTGTCTAAAGAAGACAAAGCAGTATTAATCAATATGACCCCAGAAAGTTATATTGGACTAGCAAATATTTTAGCTAAAAATAAACTATAAAGTGTGTTAATCTTGTTAAGAAATTCACATTATCAAAAAATGAAAATGCTTTCAAAAAAATATTTAAAAAAAAGACTCTTTTTATGAGTCTTTTTTCTTGTCAAAGTAATTATCATATGATACATTTCAATTGTCTTTTTCATCAAAGACAAAATATAAAATTTAATAGGGAGAGAAAATGATGAAAAAATTAGTAAAGATCGTTGTATCTATGTTGATGACTTTATCATTATGTGCTTGTGGTTCTAGTTCTTCTTCAGACTCAGCTAGTACTGTAAAAGCTGGATTCATTTGTTTACATGATGAAAACTCAACATATGATAAAAACTTCATTGTTGCTGCTAAAGAAGCATGTGATGAAATGGGTGTTGAATACATCATTAAAACTGGTGTAGACGAAGGTGAAGCTGCTTATGAAGCTGCTTGTGACTTAGTAGACGAAGGATGTAATTATGTATTTGCCGATTCATTCGGACATGAAGATTATATTATTAAAGCAGCAAAAGAATTTACTGATGTTCAATTCTGTCATGCTACTGGAACAAAAGCTCATACTGAAGGTTTAGATAACTATCATAATGCTTTTGCTTCAATTTACCAAGGTCGTTATTTAGCTGGTGTTACTGCTGGTTTAAAATTAAATGAAATGATTGATAATGGTGAAATCACTGCTAAAGAAGCAGTAATGGGTTATGTTGGTGCTTATACTTATGCAGAAGTTATCTCAGGATATACTTCATTCTATTTAGGTGCTAAGAGCGTATGTGATTCAGTTACTATGCAAGTATCATTCACAGGTTCTTGGTATGATGAAACTGCAGAAAAAGAAGCAGCTCAAAAATTAATTGATGCAGGTTGTGTATTAATTTCTCAACATGCTGACTCTATGGGTGCTCCAACTGCTTGTGAAAAAGCTGGTGTATACAATGTTTCATACAATGGTTCTACAGCTTCTTCTTGTCCAAATACTTTCTTAGTATCTTCTAAGATTAACTGGGCTCCTTATTTCAAATATTCTATGCAATGTGTTGCTGATGGTGAAGCAATTGATGCTGATTGGGTTGGTACATTAGATACTGATTCAGTTCAATTATCTGACTTCGGTGATAATGTTGCTAAAGGTACATCTGATAAGATTGCAGAAGTTACTGATGGATTAAAAGATGGATCAATCAAAGTATTCGATACTTCAACTTTCACAGTTGATGGTAAAACTTTAACTTCATACAAAGCTGATGTAGATACTGATGCTAACTATGAAGCTGATACTGAAGTAATCGAAAATGGTGAATTTAGTGAATCTACTAAACGTTCAGCTCCATACTTCGATTTAAGAATTGATGGTATCAAGTTATTAGATGAAAAATACTAATCTACATTACTAAATAAAAAAGACGCGACGTTAGACGTGATTTTAACGTCGCTCTTCTTTTTTTCATTTATGTAATCTGTTTACGAGAGGAGAAGGAAATTATGGAAAATAAAGTTGCTGCTGTTTCTATGCGTAATATATCCAAAACATTTGGTTCTATTGTCGCAAATAGTAAAGTAGATTTAGATATCTATAAAGGCGAAGTATTATCTTTATTAGGTGAAAATGGAAGTGGTAAGACAACATTAATGAATATGTTATCTGGCATCTATTATCCAGATGAAGGTCAAATTTTTATTAATGGTAAAGAAGAAATCATTGCTTCACCTAAAGATGCTTTTAATTTAGGTATTGGGATGATTCATCAACATTTCAAACTTGTTGATGTTATGTCTGCAACTGAAAATATTGTACTTGGAATGAAGGATAAATTAGATTTAAATTTAGCTTCTACTAAGATTAAAGAAATATGTGATAAATATGGATTTATCTTAGATCCAGAAAAGAAAGTATATAATATGTCAGTTTCAGAAAAACAAACTGTTGAAATTGTTAAAGTGTTATTTAAAGGTGCTGATATCTTAATATTAGATGAACCTACAGCCGTATTAACACCACAAGAAACTGAAAAGTTATTTAACGTATTAAGAAAGATGAGAGAAGATAATAAAGCAATTATTATCATTACTCATAAACTTGCTGAAGTTGAAGAAATTTCAGATAGAGTTGCTGTATTAAGAAAAGGTGAAAATGTTGGACAATTAATCACTAAAGAAACAAATGCTCAAGAAATGACTGATATGATGGTTGGTCGTTCAGTTACATTAAATATTGATAGACCTGATGTTGTTAATCCTAAACCAAAGATTGAAATTAAAGGATTAAATGTTACAGGATCTGATGGTGTTCAAAAGTTATTTGATATTGATTTTACAGTTAATACTGGTGAAATTTTAGGAATTGCTGGTATTTCAGGATCTGGTCAAAAAGAATTATTAGAAGCTATTGCTGGATTACAATCAATTGATAGTGGTTCTATTGAATATATCCATGATAATGGTAATAGAGAATCATTAATTGGTAAAGATCCAAGAGAAATCTCAAAAATGGGTGTTTCTTTATCATTTGTACCTGAAGATAGATTAGGTATGGGACTTGTAGGTAACATGGACTTAGCTGAAAATATGGCTTTAAGATCTTATAGAAATGGTCCTACACCTTTTACTGATATGACACCACCTACAAACTTAGCTAATAAAGTTGTTGATGAATTAGAAGTTAAAACTCCTTCAATTCAAACTCCAGTTAGAAAGTTATCTGGTGGTAATGTTCAAAAAGTATTAGTTGGTAGAGAAATCGCAAATGCGCCAACAGTATTATTAACTGCATATGTTGTAAGAGGATTAGATATTAACTCTTCATATATGATTTATGATTTAATTAACGAACAAAAGAAAAAAGGTGTTGCAGTAATATTTGTAGGTGAAGACCTAGATGTATTATTATCTTTATCTGATAGAATTTTAGTATTATGTGATGGTCATGTATCAGGTGTTGTTGATGGAAGAAAAGCTGATAAAAATCAAGTTGGTATGATGATGACACGCTTAGGAGGAGAAGAATAATGGATAAGAAAAAAGAACCTTTATTTCATGTTTCTAAACGTTCTGGTGTTACTTTTAAACAAGCTTGGACTATTAGAATTGTTGCGATATTAATTGCATTATTATTTTCAGGTATTATTACTTCTTTACTTACTGGATTAAATCCAATAAGTGTATATGCGACTATTATTAAAGGATCATTTGGTTCTTCAAGAAAAATATGGGTAATGTTACAATCAGTCGCTATTTTATTACTTATATCTTTAGCCTTAACTCCTGCATTTAAGATGCGATTTTGGAACGTTGGAGGAGAAGGACAAATTTTAATGGGATGTTTAGCAAGTGCAGCTTGTTTAATCTTATTAAATGAAAAAGTTCCCTCTGCTGTATGTATTATTTTAATGATTATTACATCCATTGGTGCTGGTGCTATTTGGGCTTTAATTCCTGCTTTCTTTAAAGCTAAATGGAATACAAATGAAACATTAGCAACTTTAATGATGAACTATATTGCGACTCAAATTGTTGCATACTTCATTATTGTTTGGGAAAATCCAAAAGGTTCAGGAGCTATTGGTATTATTAACTTATCTTCTGAATTTGGATGGTTACCTGATATTGTAAATAAATATTTATTATCAATTATCGTTGCTTTGCTAGTAACTGCTGCTATTTATATTTATTTAAAATATTCTAAACATGGATATGAAATTTCAGTAGTAGGTGAATCAGAAAATACAGCTAAATATGTTGGTATTAAAGTAGACAAAGTTATCTTAAGAACAGTTGCTTTATCAGGTGCTGTTTGTGGGTTAGTTGGTTTATTACTTGTTGGATCTATTAACCATACATTAACTACTTCGTTAGCAGGTGGACAAGGATTTACTGCTGTTATGGTTTCGTGGCTTGCACATTTTAATCCATTTGCGATGATTCTTACTTCATTCTTAGTTATCTTTATGACTAGAGGTGGTAGTGAAATTGCTTCAACATTTGCATTAAATGAGGCATTTGGTGATATCTTAACTGGTATTATTTTATTCTTCATCATTGGATGTGAATTCTTTATTAATTATAAAATTACTTTCAATAATAGAAAGGAGAAAGAATAATGGGTACTTTATTATCATTTATTCCTAAAGCAATTGTTCAAGGAATTCCTTTATTATATGGTTCCACTGGAGAAATCATGACTCAAAAATCAGGTAATATGAACTTAGGTATTCCTGGAGTTATGTATGTTGGTGGTATCTCTGGTGTTATTGGTGCTTTCTTCTATGAACAAAGTTTAAATGGTGCAAGTGCTAATGCATTTTTAGCAATTATGATTCCACTTCTTTGTTGCTTACTTGGAAGTATGGCTATGGGACTTATTTATAGTTTCTTAACTATTACATTAAAAGCTAATCAAAACGTTACTGGTTTAGCTTTAACTACTTTTGGGGTAGGTTTTGGTAACTTCTTCGGTGGATCTTTAATTAAGATATCTGGTTTAGATGTACCATCTATCTCACTTTCTATTACTACAAAGTATTTTAGTGCTAAATTACCATTTGCATCATCATTTGGTGCATTAGGAAAAATATTCTTTGATTATGGTTTCTTAGCTTATGGTGCAATTATTATTGCAATTGCTTGTGGTTTTATTTTAAAACATACAAGAGTTGGCTTACATTTAAGAGCTGTAGGTGAAGATCCTGCAACTGCAGATGCAGCTGGTATCAATGTTACAAAATATAAATATTTTGCAACTGTTGGTGGTTGTATGATTGCTGGACTTGGTGGTTTATATTATGTTATGGATTATGCTTGCGGTGTTTGGTCTAACAATGCTTTCGGTGATAGAGGTTGGTTAGCTATTGCACTTGTAATCTTCACTATTTGGAACCCTGATTTAGCTATTCCTGCATCATTCTTATTTGGTGGTTTATATATTGTTTATTTATATTTACCTTCAGGTATTGATCATATGGAAGTAAAAGAATTATACAAAATGATTCCTTATGTATTTACATTACTTGTATTAGTAATTACAAGTTTTAGAAATAAACGAGAGAATCAACCGCCTGCTCATTTAGGACTTCCTTATTTTAGAGAAGATAGATAATTATAAAAGCCTTTAACTTTTGTTGAAGGCTTTTTTATGTTATAAATAAATAGGAGGGTTTATTTATGAGGTTAGCTGTAACATATAATG
>R03__coassemble_678_pt1 | contig 18278 bp, 34 predicted proteins | sample R03__metabat2_low_PE_061 | metagenome-assembled genome bin R03 | reverse complement strand
TAACGTTTTGAGAATTGTGGTGCTTTACGAGCTTTCTTAAGACCATATTTTCTACGTTCTTTTTCTCTTGCATCACGAGTTAATAACCCTGCAGCTTTTAATGTTGGTCTGTAATCTGATCCAGCTTCACATAGAGCTCTTGAGATACCATGACGGATAGCACCAGCTTGTCCTGAGTATCCTCCACCATTTACATTAACTTCAACATCAAATTTACCAGTAGTTCCAGTTAATTCTAATGGTTGGTTGACGATCATTAGTAATACGTCAGATGGTAAATATTCTTTAGCATCTCTACCGTTAATAACAACTTTTCCTGCACCTGGTGTTAAGATAACACGTGCTACTGAAGACTTTCTACGTCCAGTTCCTCTGTATTGTACATTAGCCATTACTTCGTCCTCCTATCCTTTAACCTTTAATTCTTCTGGTTTTTGTGCTGCATGTGGATGTTCGCTTCCAGCGTAAACGAATAATTTCATCCCTTGTTTGTCTCCAAGTGTGTTATGAGGTAACATACCTTTAACAGCAGCTTCAACAAATCCTGTTGGATCACTTTCTTGGAATTGTCTAGCAGTTTTAACTTTTAAACCACCTAACCATCCAGTGTGATGATAGTACTTAACTGTATCTAATTTCTTTCCAGTCATTACTACTTTTTCAGCATTAATTACGATTACATAATCACCTGTATCTACATGTGGAGTGTAAGTAGGTTTATGTTTTCCTCTTAATACTGTTGCGCATGCAGTTGCTAAACGACCTAATGTCATTCCTGTAGCGTCTACTACATACCATTTTCTTTCAATTGTGGCTTCGTTAGCCATAGTTGTTTGTCTCATTTTGAATTCCTCCTGTAGTTTCCGGGGCTACAAAGTATAAAATAAGGCACTCTTTATTATAAAGAAAGTACCTTATTTGTCAATATGCTTTTATAAATTATTCGTAGTATACATCTTGTAGATAAAGGCCTTGGGGTTTCGCTTTATATAAACATTTCTTTTCTCCACAACTATCTAACAATTCTTTCAAATCTTCTTTTAAAATACGATTAGCACCTACTTGAATTAATCCACCTACTATATGTCTTACCATATATCTTCTAAAACCATTCCCTAATAGTTTAAAACACACGATTCCTTGGTCATCAGTGATGTCTATACTGTATATTTCTCTTATTGTGTTTCCATATTGATCCACGCTGCAAAACGATGCAAAGTCATGCTCACCCAAAAATATTTTAGATGCATCTATCATTCTATTTAAATCTAATTTTCTACCATATTGATATATATAATTAGTTTTAAATGGATCATATTCGTTTTGACTTAAATAATATCTATATTCTTTTTTTGTGGCTGAGTAACGTGAGTGAAATGTTTCACTTACGTATTCAGCACTCACAATATAAATATCATTTGGCATGAAATGATTGATAGCTCTTTTCCATTGTGTTTCAGGTAAATTCTTTTCTGTATCAAAATGAAATACTTGATGCACTGCATGTACTTTCCCATCTGTTCTACCAGACCCATGAATAATTGTTTCTTTTTCATTGATCTTTTTTAATGCTTTTTGTATTTCACCTTGAACAGTTCTTAAATTATTTTGAACCTGAAAACCATGAAAATGTGTACCATCATATGAAACAATACATTTTACTCTCATAATAGGATACTCTCTACTATAATTCCTATACTTAAAGCACATACTAAACTAATTGTGAATGTATCGTAATAACGCCATTTCAATTGTTTGTATCTTGTACGTGTTGCTTCCGGATTATAGTTTCTACTTTCCATTGCATTTGCGAGCTCTTCTGCTCTTTGAAATGAAGAGATAAATAATGGAATAATCAAAGATATAAGTGAATTGATCTTTTCTTTTAATGTGCCATTATTGAAGTCTACACCTCTTGATGCTTGTGCCTTCATAATACGTTGAGTTTCTTCCATTAATGTAGGAATAAACCTTAAGGCAATGGAAATCATCATTGATACTTCATGTGTTGGAAAGCCTAACTTCTTTAATGGATTTAGTAAGTGTTCTAAACCTAAAGTTAAATCTAATGGCTTTGTGGACGCTGTTAATACGGTTGTCATAACGATTATTAGTACAAGCCTTATACATATATATGCAGATTGATTGATTGCAGCATCATAAATTGATAGTTTCCATATATGAAATACTATATTCCCTTGCCTAATAAATAACAGATTAAATATAGACAATACTACCATCATCATAAGTAATGGTTTGATAGATTTTATTACCTGGGAAATTTTTAATTTAGAAAGTAAAAGTAGAAGTAATGTGAATACACCAAGCGTTAAATAGCCTATCCATCCTGCGTCTATAAATACAGTTACAAGTAATATTACTAAACTAATTATCTTAACTCTTGGATCCAATTTATGAATAATACTATTTAATGGGACATATTGGCCTAATGTTGTGTTCATAATATGCCTCCTAATACTTCTATTAACTCATCTACTGTTTTAATGTTTGGATCAATATTAAATCCATTTTTATTTAATTCCAATATAAAATTAGTGACTGTAGGTAAATCTATAGACATTTTATTTAAATATTCAGGTTGACTAAATAATTCAGAAACGGTGCAATATTTTTCGACACGCCCCTCATTCATTACTATTGCATTGTCACAGTATTCTAGCACATTATTCATGTCATGGGTAACCATAATCACAGTTGTACCTGATTTGTGAATTGAATCAAATAGTTGCATCATATCTTTAGCACCTTGTGGATCTAATCCTGCTGTTGGTTCATCCAATACGAGAATATCTGGTTCTATTGCAAGAATCCCAGCTATAGCTACTCTTCTTTTTTGTCCACCTGATAATTCAAATGGTGAGTCTTCCAATAAAGATAAATCCAGTCCAACTTGTAACATGCATTTTTTAGCTATTTTAATAGCTTCTTCTTCACTTACTCCAAAATTCATTGGTCCAAATATAATATCTTTCAATATTGTTTCTTCAAATAATTGATATTCAGGAAATTGAAATACCATTCCTGCTTTTTTTCTCAAAGATTTAAGATTGATTTTATTTTTGCTTTGGATAGTCAAATCATCAATAACTACTTCACCAGATGATGGTAGTAATAGTGCGTTAATATGTTGTACTAATGTACTTTTCCCACTACCAGTATGACCAATTAATGCGGTAAATGAACCTTTTTCAATATTTAAATCAATATCTTTTAATGCGACGTATTCAAGAGGTGATTTCTCATTATAAATGTAACTTACATTTTTGAATGCAATTGACATAACAATTTCACCGCCTCTTCTTGATGGATTGTTTCTTTTATATTAATACCTTTTGACTTTAGAGTTGAAGTTAATTTAAATGCAAAAGGAATATCCAATTTTAAATCATTCATTGTATTTAATTGTGGTAATACTTCTTCAGGTGAACCAGTATTGATTACTTTTCCGTTAGACATTAAAACAATATGATCACAATGACACGCTTCTTCTATATCATGGGTAATAGAAATAACTGTGATATTTTCTTCTTGGATTATTTCTCTAATCAGTTGATTGATTTCATTTCTGCCTCTTGGATCAAGCATTGAAGTCGCTTCATCTAAAATAATAATTTTTGGATGCATTGCAAGGATACCTGCAATCGCAACTCTTTGTTTTTGCCCACCAGATAGTTTTGTAGGCTCTGAATCTAGAAATGCATTCATTGATACCTTTGATGCGTATTCTTCAATAATATCATCCATTTTATTTGGATCAACACATATGTTTTCTAGTCCAAACGCGATATCATCTCTTACTGTTGATCCAATAAATTGATTATCCGGATTTTGAAAGACAATTCCTATTTTACTTCGAACATCATATAAAGTTTTTTCAGTTAATGTTACTCCATCAACCACTATTTCACCTGAGGATGCTTCTAGTAGTCCAATCAATAATTTAGTGATTGTTGATTTGCCACTTCCATTATGTCCTAAAATAGCAGTATGTTTTCCTTCAGGGAAGTCTACATTAATATGATCAATTGTATTTTTGCCTTCGTCATATTCAAAGCATAAGTTTTTTAATGATATGATTGGTGTCATGACATAACCTCCCTACTTTTTTCTAATTTATTATACTATAACTTTTTATTGTGTAAATTAAAAAGTGACGAAATTAATTTCGTCACTTTCATCGATTATTCAAATAATCCAACAACTGCCATTGTAGCGTTATCACCTTTACGGTTATATGTTTTAATCATTCTACAATAACCACCGTTTTGATCTTTAAATTGTGGAGCTACATCGTCAAATAATTTTTGAACAGCTGTTTTTCCAGTTTCAGGATCAATAACGTTTTGTAGTACTTCTGCAGCTTGTCTTCTAGCATGTAAATCACCACGTTTACCTAAAGTAATTAATTCATCAACAATTGATCTAACTTCTTTAGCTCTTGTATCTGTAGTTTCGATTTTACCATGCATAATTACATCTGTAGCTAAGTTACGTAACATAGCTTTTCTGTGTGATGACACACGTCCAAGTTTTCTATTGTTTGCCATTGGTAATTACTCCTTCCGATTATTCAGCAGACTTGAATCCAAGTCCTAATTCTTCAAGTTTTTCTTTAACTTCTTTTAATGATTTCTTTCCAAGGTTTCTAACCTTCATCATATCATCTTCGCTCTTATCTGCTAATTCTTGAACTGTAGTAATTCCAGCTCTCTTTAAGCAGTTATATGATCTTACTGATAAGTCTAATTCTTCAATTGTCATTTCAATCTTAGTTTCAACTTTTTCAACTTTTTCAATAATAGAATCGAAGCTTGATGCATTATCAGATAATTCAACAATTGAATTTAAATGATCAACTAACATTTTAGCAGCTAAAGCTAATGCTTCATTTGGTGTGATTGATCCATCAGTAGTTACTTCTAATGTTAATTCATCATATTTCGCGCTTTGTCCAACTCTAGTTGGTTCAACATGATATGCAACGTTTACTACTGGTGAATAGATTGAATCTACTGCAATTACACCAATTGTATTAATTGATTTTTTGTTTTGAACTGAAGAAACATATCCTCTGTCTTTACGAGCATACATTTCGATATGTAAATGACCACCTTCAGCAACATGTGCTATAACTAAGTCATTTGAAATCATTTTAACTTCTGAAGGGCATTGAATATCTGCACCTGTTACTGTTGCAGGTCCTTTAACATCAATTACCATAGTTACATCTTCATCAGTATCAATTTCGAAAATTAATTTCTTTAATTGTAAGATGATATATGTAACATCTTCTACTACACCATCAATTGCAGAGAATTCATGGATAGCACCTTCAACTTTAATTGCATGTACTGCTGCACCAGGAATTGAAGATAATAATACTCTTCTTAATGCATTTCCTAATGTAGTTCCATATCCTCTTTCTAATGGTTCTACTACGAATTTTGCGTAGTTATTTGTATCATCACTTACCGCGATATTAAAATTTGCTTTTTCAAATTTGTGCATGATTGTCCCTCCTGTTTAATAAATTACTTTTAATTGGATTGTAAAATATTATCCTCTAGGACGTTTTGGTGGACGACAACCATTATGTGGGATTGGTGTTACATCAGTGATTGAAGTAACTTCTAATCCAGCAGCAGCTAAAGCTCTAACTGCAGCTTCACGTCCAGGACCAGGTCCTTTAACGTTTACATCAACAGTTTTCATTCCATAATCCATAGATGCTTTAGCAGCAGCTTCTGCAGCCATTTGAGCAGCATATGGAGTAGATTTTCTTGATCCCTTGAATCCTAATGCACCTGCACTAGACCAAGTTAATACATTTCCGTGTTCATCTGAGATTGTAACAATTGTGTTATTGAAAGTTGAATGAATATGTGCAACACCTTTTGCTACATTCTTTTTTACACGTCTTTTTGTACGAGTACTTGTTTTTGCCATTTTATTCAACCTCCCTATTTCTTCTTACCAGCGATTGGTTTTGCTTTACCCTTACGAGTTCTTGCATTTGTTTTTGTTTTTTGTCCACGCACTGGAAGACCTTTACGGTGACGTATTCCTCTGTAGCTTCCAATTTCCATTAAACGTTTAATGTTTAATGCAACTTCTCTACGAAGATCACCTTCAGTTTTATAATTTTCAACTTCTTTTCTTAATTTAGTTTCTTCTGCTTCAGTTAAATCTTTTACTCTGATATCTTCTGATACACCTGCAGCTGCACAAATCTTTTTAGCTGTAGTTGGACCAATACCATAGATATAAGTTAATGAAACAACCACACGTTTATCACGTGGGATATCAATACCAGCTATACGAGCCATAGTTTTTCCTCCTAATTAACCTTGTCTTTGTTTATGCTTAGGGTTTTCACAGATTACCATAACTTTACCCTTACGCTTAATAACTCTGCATTTATCACAGATTGGTTTTACTGATGGTCTTACTTTCATAATTTAATAACCTCCTTCAGTTATTATTTGTGTCTAAATGTAATTCGCCCACGTGTTAAATCATATGGAGAAATCTCTACAGTTACTTTATCCCCTGGTAAAATGCGGATGTAGTTCATTCGGATTTTACCAGAAACGTGAGCTAGTAGTACTGCACCATTTTCTAATTGTACTTTAAACATTGCATTTGGTAATGTTTCTAATACAACAGCTTCGACTTCAATAACGTCATCTTTCTTTTTGCCCATTGATTATAAACCCCTTTTATAGTTTTGTCAAAATGTTACATTAAGTACTATAAACCTAACGTAATTAATAATGAAGTCTGACAGACGAATAAGATAGTTATCTTATTCATCCGGCTTCTCTCATCATCATTTTATTTAACAACGCATTTTTTGATGTCATTATAAACATCATCCATGCTTTGATCCCCATTAACCATTATTAATTGTTTTTTCATATTATAGAAATCAATTAATGGTTTAGTCGATTGATTATAAATATCAAGTCTGACTGCTACAGCTTCTTTAGTTTCATCTTCACGTTGGATTAATTCACCACCACATTTATCACATACACCTTCAACTTCAGGCTTATTGAATAATATATGGTAAGATGAGCCACAATCTAAACAAGTTCTTCTTCCAGATAATCTATCGATTAACTTTTCTTGAGGAATATCTAAATTTATAACTGCATCTATATCAAATCCATATCTCTTTGACATATCTTCTAACTTCATTGCTTGATTGATTGTTCTTGGAAATCCATCAAGTATAAATCCGTTAGCTATTACATCAGGATTATTTGTGAAGTAATCTTCAACCATTTGAACCGTAAAGTCATCAGGTACGAGGTAACCGAAACGAGTAAAATATTGCGCAATTACACCATACGCATTATTTTCTTTGATTGCTTTTCTGAATAGATCTCCTGTAGATATTTGAGTCAACCCAAATTCTTCAACTAAACGATTTGCTTGTGTTCCTTTACCTGCACCAGGAGGCCCCATAAGAATAATATTCATATAATTGCCTCACTCATTTAAATTTTATTATTTTCTAATGTATCCATGATACTCTTTACGAGTAATCAATGTCTTAATTTGTTTTACAGTTTCAAGAGCTACACCAGTTACGATAATTAGCCCTGTACCTCCTAATGATACTGCTGCATCTTCTGTAGTTGTCCAAATAACTGGAGTAATTACAGGAATTGCTGCAATGATTAATAAGAAGATACTTCCTACAACTGTAATTCTATTTAATACTTTTGTAATGTATCTTTGTGTATCTACACCAGTTCTAACACCTGGAATAGAACCTCCACTTTTCTTTAAGTCATCACTAATCTTCTCAGCATCTATTTGTAAATTTGAATAGAAGAATGCAAAGAATACAATCATGACTAAATATAAGCAGAACCCAAATGGTTTTTGATAATTTAGTAAATTATCAATTTGAGTTGTGATCGTATTTGAATCCATAAAACTAATGATAGTTCTAGGCGCTGCAAGTACACTTGATGCAAAGATTACAGGTAAAACTCCTGAACTATTAATCTTAATTGGCATATGTGTATTTTCCTTAGTGTGCATTTGTACATCTGTACTTGATGCATACATGATAGGAATTTTTCTAACTGCACCTTCGTTGAATACAACGAATACAACAATAGCTAAATAAACGATAACAAATAATACATACCATGCAATTCCTAACGCTGCAGTTTTAGCACCATTTGTGAAATCAACAATTGATTGGAATGTTGATATAAAGTTATTTGGTAAATTTGATACAATCCCTGTAAAGATTAATAATGACATACCATTACCAACACCTTTATCAGTGATTTGATCACCAATCCACATTGCGAACATACTACCTGCAGTCATAATTACAACTACATATACATATACATACCATTTACTTACTGTTAAAATGCCATATCCTTTATCAAAAGCATATGTTAAACTTCCACCTTGGATTAAAGATAAGAATAAAGTTAAAATTCTTGTAACTCTATCTTTCTTTTTCTTACCAGTATTTCCTTCTTTTTGCCAACGAGTTAACGCTGGGATTACATCCATTGATAATAATTCAATAATGATTGATGATGTAATGTAAGGAGAGACACCTAAAGAGAAGATTGAGAATCTTTCTAACATACCTCCACCTAACATACTCATAATTCCAAGAATACCAGTTCCAGTGGTAGTTGATGACAATGCATCCGCATTGATATATGGGGTAGTAACTGCTGCCCCTAATCTAAATACAAATAGCATTCCCAAAGTAAATACTACTCTACGACGTAAATCACCTTTTTTAAAAACATTCTTAAAAAAGTCCATCATCTTAGATCACCTCAGTTTTTCCACCTGCTGCTTCGATAGCTGCTGCTGCAGATTTAGAGAATTTATTTGCTTTAACTGTTAAAGCAACTTTTAATTCACCATTTCCAAGCACTTTTACACCATCTAATTCTTTTTTAACTAAACCAGCAGATTTTAATGCATCTACATCAACAACTGAGTTAGCTTCAAATTTATTTAATGATTCAATATTAACAGTAGCAAATTCTTTTCTGTTAACATTTGTGAAACCACGTTTTGGTAAACGTATGAATAATGGAGTTTGTCCACCTTCGAATCCAGGTTTCTTTAATCCACCAGATCTAGCCTTTTGACCTTTTTGACCTTTACCAGCAGTTTTACCTGTACCTGAACTAGTTCCACGACCTACACGTTTTCTTTCTTTACGTGCACCTTCAGTGTATTGTAATTCATGAAGTTTCATTTCTATAAACCTCCTATTTATCTTCTACTTTAACAAGATGAGATACAGTATTAACCATACCCATGATTACTTCAGTAGCATCTTTTTCTACTGATTTATGCATCTTTGTTAAACCTAACGCTTTAAGAGTGTCCTTTTGATTTTGTTTTGCTCCAATAGGACTTTTTACAAGCGTAATGATAACTTTTTTAGCTTTTGCCATTCTTACGCTCCTCCTATCCGTAAATTTCTTCTACTTTTTTATCTCTTAATTCAGCAACTTGTTCAACTGTCTTAAGTGATTTTAATCCTTCCATAGTAGCAGTTACCATGTTGATTGGATTTCTTGATCCGATACATTTAGAAATGATATCAGTATATCCAGCTAATTCAACAACAGCACGTACAGGTCCACCTGCGATGATTCCAGTACCGGCAGATGCTGGTTTGATATAAACATGACCAGCTCCGTAAACACCGTTTACATCATGTGGTACTGTTCCATGAATGTTTGGAACTGTAATGATATTTCTTTTAGCTGCTTCTTCTGCTTTTCTAATAGCATCTGGTACTTCGTTAGCTTTACCAGTACCAAATCCTACGCGTCCTTTTTTATCTCCTAAAACAACTAATGCAGCAAAACGCATTCTACGTCCACCTTTTACTACTTTAGTGATACGGTTAATTGATACAACGCGTGTTTCGAATTCTTTTTCAACTTTAGGTCTATTATTTTTTCTTGGACCATTTTTTCTTGGACCGTTTCTTCTTGGTTTACGATCTTCCATTGGTTTACGTTCTTCCATTGACTTAACCTCCTATTAGAATTCTAATCCAGCTTCTCTAGCAGCTTCTGCTAGTGCTTTAACACGACCATGATAAATATATCCACCACGATCAAATACTACATTTTTAATTTTCTTAGCTTTAGCTCTTTTAGCGATTTCTTCACCAACTTTAGCTGCAGCTTCAACGTTAGATCCGTTTTCTAATTTCATATCTACTGAAGAAGCACTGACTAATGTTACACCTTTAACATCATCAATGATTTGAGCATGGATATGAGCATTTGAACGGAACACGTTTAAACGTGGACATTCACTTGTTCCACTTACTTTATTACGAACTCTCGCATGACGTCTTTGACGTAAATCATTACGTGACATAGTTTTTGCCATGATTAATAGCTCCTTCCTTTAATTTGGACTACTTCTTACCAGCAGTCTTACCTTCTTTTCTAATAATTCTTTCACCAACGTATTTGATACCTTTTCCTTTATAAGGTTCAGGTTTCTTAACAGCTCTAATTTTAGCTGCTACTTCTCCAACTCTTTCTTTATCGATTCCTGAAACTTTAATTTCAGTTTGAGATGGTACTTCGATAGTAACACCTTCTTCAGATTCGATTTCTACTTGATGAGAGTAACCTACGTTTAGTACTAATGTTTTACCCTTTAATTGAGCACGGTATCCAATACCGACGATTTCTAAGTTTTTAGTAAATCCTGTATTTACACCTTCAATCATATTAGCAAGTAATGCTCTTGTTGTACCATGAAGTTGTTTTACATGTTTTACTTCACTACTTCTAGTTAATGTAATTTCTGCTCCATTTACATTGATTGTAATTTCTGGAGAGAATGTTTTAACTAAAGTCCCTTTTGGTCCTTTAACTGTAACTGTATTATCGTTTGCAACATCAACAGTTACACCATCTGGAACCACGATTAGTTTATTACCTACACGAGACATCAGTCATACCTCCTGTTTAAATTTTTTACCAAATATATGCTAATACTTCTCCACCGATATTTTTAGCTCTTGCTTCTTTATCAGTCATTAAACCTTGAGAAGTTGATAACACTACAATTCCTAATCCATTTAATACTTTAGGAATTTCATCTACTTTTACATATTGACGTAATCCAGGTTTTGATACTCTCTTTAATCCTGTAATTACTCTATTGTTTCCTTTGTATTTTAAAGTTATAACAATATTTTTTACAACACCGTCTCCATCAATTTTATATTCTTTGATGAAACCTTCTTTTAATAGAATTTCAGCTAAATCAACTTTTAATTTTGAACAAGGAACTGAAACAGTTTCATGTTTTTGTTGGTTTGCATTACGAATTCTTGTTAACATATCTGCAATTGGATCTGTTACCATGATATATCCTCCTTCCAATAGTGGATTATTCTACCAGCTAGCTTTCTTTACTCCAGGAATTTCACCTTTATAAGCTAATTCTCTGAAACAAATACGGCATAACTTAAATTTTTTGATTACTGAATGTGGACGTCCACAACGTTCGCATCTTGTATATTCACGAACCTTGTATTTTTGAGGACGTTGTTGTTTCACCTTCATAGATGTTTTAGCCATTTATTATGTCCTCCTGACTATTTTTGGAATGGCATACCTAATTCAGTTAATAGAGCACGACCTTCTTCATCAGTCTTAGCAGTAGTAACGAACACGATATCCATACCTCTTAATTTATTTACTTTATCAAAATTGATTTCAGGGAAAATTAATTGTTCTTTAACACCTAATGTGTAGTTTCCTCTTCCATCAAATGAGTTCTTTGGTACACCTCTAAAGTCTCTTACACGTGGTAATGAAACAGATACTAATTTATCTAAGAATTCATACATTTTTTCTCCACGTAAAGTTACTTTACAACCAATTGGCATACCTTCACGTAATTTAAATCCAGCGATAGATTTTTTTGCTCTAGTGACTACAGGTTTTTGACCAGCAATTAAAGTTAATTCTTCAACGGCATCATCTAATAATTTTGAATTGCTTACTGCATCACCAACACCGATATTGATAACGATTTTTTCCATTGCTGGGATTTCCATAACTGAACTATAGTTAAACTTAGACATTAATGTCTTAGTAATTTCGTTATTATAACGTTCTTTTAGTCGGTTCATCTTTTAACCTCCCTCCGATTATTTAGATTTTTTATCAATAGCTTTTCCTGTTTTTCTGTTTACACGTACTTTATCTTTTCCAGTACCAGTGTATCCAAGTTTAACAGCAGCTTTAGCTTTTGAATCATAGTATGCAACGTTAGAAACTTGAATTGGTGCTTCTCTTGTTACGATACCACCTTCAGGATCAGCTTGAGAAGGTTTTACATGTTTAGTTACAACGTTAATTCCTTCTACAATTACCTTATTTTCTTTATCAAGGACTTGAATGATTTCACCAGTCTTACCTTTATCAGCACCTGCGATAACGATGACTGTATCACCTTTACGTAATTTCATTTCTTCGTTTCCTCCTATAATACTTCAGGAGCTAATGATACGATTTTCATGAAATCTGCATCTCTTAACTCTCTTGCAACCGGCCCGAAGATACGAGTTCCTTTAGGTGAATTATCATCTTTGATAATTACACAAGCATTATCATCAAATTTGATGTGTGATCCATTTGGACGACCTACACCATATTTGCTACGTACGATAACAGCTTTTACTACTTCACCTTTTTTTACTGTACCACCAGGAGTAGCTTGCTTAACTGAAGCAACAACTACATCACCGATATTACTAAATTTTCTATTTGAACCACCTAAGTTTCTGATTACTAATACTTCTTTTGCACCAGTATTATCAGCAACTTTAAGTCTTGTTTCATTTTGGATCATTTAAGTGACCTCCTTTCAAAGATCTTAAATTGTTTCTGCTTTTCTAACTACTTCTAATAAACGGAAACGTTTAGTTGCAGATAATGGACGTGTTTCCATGATTGTAACTACATCACCTACAGCTGCTACGTTTTCTTCATCATGAGCTTTAAACTTTTTAGAAGATTTAACACGTTTTCCGTATAATTTATGTTTTACATGAGTTTCAACTAAAACAGTAATTGTTTTGTCCATTTTTGTAGAAACAACTGTTCCAGTATAAACTTTACGATTATTTCTTTCCATACGCTTCTCCTTCTAAATTATTTGTTTAATTCTCTTTCTGTAATTATTGTTTTAATCTTAGCGATTGTTTTTCTTACTTGTTTAATACGAGCAGTATTTTCCATTTGTCCAGTAGCTTGTTGGAATCTTAATGAAAATAATTCTTTTTTATACTCTTCTACTTTGTTAAGTAATTCTTGAGTTTCTGTATTTCTAATTTCTTCAACTGTCATAATTACTCACCTCTCTTAACAATCTTGCATTTAACAGGTAACTTGTGTGATGCAAGTCTTAATGCTTCTCTAGCTACTTCTTCTTCAACACCAGCAACTTCGAACATTACTCTACCTTGTTTTACAACTGCTACCCATTCTTCTGGAGAACCTTTCCCAGAACCCATACGTACTTCTAGAGGTTTTTTAGTCTTAGCTAAATGAGGGAATATTCTAATCCAAACTTGACCACCACGTTTCATATGTCTATTCATAGCAACACGGGCAGCTTCGATTTGTCTTGAAGTAATCCAAGCACCTTCAATAGCCATAAGACCATATTCACCAAAAGATACTTCAGTTCCACCTTTTGCTTTACCTTCATAGCTAATTCTATGTGGTCTTCTATATTTTGTTCTTTTAGGCATTAACATGATTATTTATCCCCTTTCTTCTTTGCAGAAAGAATAGTTCCTTTGCAAATCCAAACTTTTACTCCTAATTTTCCATAAGTAGTATCAGCTTCAGAAGTTGCATAATCAATGTCAGCTCTTAACGTATGTAGTGGAACATTACCTTCTGAATATCCTTCAGCTCTAGCCATGTCAGCACCACCTAAACGTCCAGAAACTTTTGTTTTGATACCTTTAGCTCCGGCTCTCATTGCTGATTGAATAGCTCTCTTTTGAACTGTTCTGAATGATGCACGGTTTTCTAATTGTTCAGCAATTTTATCTGCAACTAATTGAGCATCTACATCTGGATTTTTAACTTCTACAACATTAACAAAGATTTGTTTATCTTTGATTAATTTTGAAAGTTGTTTTCTTAATGCATCAACTGATTCACCATCTTTACCGATTACAACACCAGGTCTTGATGTATGAATATATACGTTGACTCTGTTCTTTGATCTTTCAATATCGATATGAGATACGTAAGCTCCTTCTAATTTAGAAGAAACAAATTTACGAATCTTAATATCTTCATGTAGTAAAGATGCAAAGTCTTTATCATTAGCATACCATCTTGAACTCCATTCACGATTGACACCGACACGGAATCCGACTGGACTTACTTTTTGACCCATACTTTGACCTCCTATCTTTCATCTACCACAACAGTAATGTGGCTTGTTCTTTTTAAAATTCTTGTTCCGCTACCTTTTGCTCTAGCACGGAATCTTTTAATAATTGGACCTGCATCAATGAAGATTTCTTTTACATATAATGCATCTTCATCAGCACCGTCATTATTCACTGCATTAGCTGCAGCTGATTTAATTACTTTAGCGATTGCAGGTGTAGCTTTCTTGTTTGTATATTCTAAAATACCAAGTGCTTCTTTTACATCTTTTCCTCTAACTATATCAGCGACTAATCTAGCTTTTTGAGGTGAAACACGAATCATTTTAGCTTGAGCTTTTGCTTCCATTATTCTTTTTTCTCCTCTCTATTATGCTTTCTTGTCATCGTTTCCATGTCCATGGAAAGTTCTTGTAGGAGCGAATTCTCCTAACTTATGACCAACCATATCTTCAGTTACATAAACTGGAATATGTTCTTTACCATTGTATACTGCGAAAGTATGTTCAACAAACTGTGGGAAGATTGTAGAACGTCTTGACCAAGTTTTGATGACTTCTTTTTTACCAGCAGCATTTAATGCTTCTACTTTTTTCATTAAATGTTCATCCACGAATGGACCTTTTTTCAAACTTCTTGCCATTTGTACTACCTCCTATTTCCCATTACGACGTCTTACGATCATCTTATTTGAAGCTTTTTTACTATTTCTAGTCTTAACACCAAGAGCTTTCTTACCCCATGGAGTCATTGGAGCTTTACGACCAATAGAAGTTTTACCTTCCCCACCACCATGAGGGTGATCGTTAGGGTTCATTACAGAACCACGAACTGTAGGTCTAATACCTCTCCATCTATTTCTACCAGCTTTACCATAATTAACTAATGAATAATCTTCATTACCAACTACACCAACTGTAGCTCTACATACTGCAAGTAATCTTCTTACTTCACCAGAAGATAATCTAACAGTTACATATTTTCCTTCTTTACCAAGGATTTGTGCAGATGAACCAGCTGCTCTAGCAATTTGTCCACCTTTTCCTGGGTGCATTTCGATGTTATGGATAACAGTACCTTCAGGCATGTTTCCCATTGGTAAACAGTTACCAACAACGATATCTACGTTTTCACCAGAAACAATCTTCATTCCTACTTCTAAATCTTTTGGTGCTAAGATATATCTCTTTTCACCATCTGCATAGTTGATTAATGCAATGTTAGCTGATCTATTTGGATCATATTCGATTGTTGCAACTGTTCCAACAATATCGTCTTTATTACGTTTGAAATCGATAATACGATATAAACGTTTATGTCCACCACCGTGATGACGAGTAGTGATGACACCTTGATTGTTACGCCCACCTTTTTTACCTAAATGAGTTGTTAATGATTTCTCAGGCTTATTAGTTGTAATTTCTTCATAAGTTAAAGAAGTCATATTACGACGTCCATTTGTTGTAGGCTTATATGCTTTAATAGGCATCTTATTTCCTCCTTAATTGATATCTGGAATGGAGCCATTCCAATAGTTATATTTTATTCTTCTGAGAATAATTCGATTGAATGTCCTTCTTTTAATGTAACGATTGCTTTCTTTCTTTTAGCAGTCTTTCCAACGTATCTTCCCATTCTTTTTGTTTTTGGGTTAACTGTAACAGTATTTACGTTTTTTACTTTTACATTGAACATTTTTTCTACAGCATTTTTGATTTCTGACTTATTTGATTTAACATCAACATCAAATGTGTATTTATTTCCATCTTGTAATAATAAAGATTTTTCAGTAAGTACTGGATTCTTTAATACATCTGTAATATGTGCCATTATGCCAATACCTCCTCAACTGATTTGATTGCTGCTTCTGTCATTACTAACTTAGTGCAATCTAAAATGTCATAAACATTTAATCCTTTTGCGTCAATTACTTTAACACCAGGAATATTTCTTGCTGATAAAACAACGTTTTCGTTAATTTCATCTAAAACAACTAAAGTTTTTCTATTAGCTTCTAAAGCATTTAATACAGCAACCATTGATTTAGTTTTAGGTGCATCGAATGCTAATTGATCTAAAGCAACTAATTCTTTATCAATAACTTTTTGTGATAATGCAGATTTTAAAGCTAACTTTCTAACTTTTTTGTTTAATTTTAATTTGTAATTTCTATGAGTATTTGGACCAAATACAACTCCTCCACCTCTCCATTGTGGTGAACGAATAGATCCTTGTCTTGCTCTACCTGTACCTTTTTGTCTCCATGGTTTTCTTCCACCACCTGAAACTTCAGTACGATTTTTAACTTTATGAGTTCCTTGTCTCCATGAAGCTCTTTGTAGTAAGACCATATCAAAGATTGCTTGGTTGTTTGGTTCGATACCAAATACTGATTCATTTAACTTAATATCTTTTACTTTTTGACCAGCTTGGTCTAATAATGCAACTTTTAACATTAGTTTTCCTCCTCCCTGCTTCATTATTCAGCAGCTTCAACAGGAGTTTCTTCAACAACTGTTTCTACTGTTTCTTCAACAACTACTTCTTCAACATAAGAAATTAATTCTTCAGCAGTGTTTACTTTTCCATTTCCTTTAATAGCAGATCTAACAACTACTAATCCTTTTTTAGGACCAGGGATTGATCCTTTGATTAATAATGCATTGTTTTCTGCATCAACAGCTACAATTTCAAGATTTTGTACTGTTCTTGTAACGTTACCAGTTTGCCCTGGTAAATGTTTACCTGGAGCAATTCTGTTTGGTGCGATTGGACCCATTGAACCAACAATTCTATGAGCACCAGAACCATGACCTTTAGGACCAATTGATTGTCCATGTCTCTTGATTACACCTTGATAACCTTTCCCTTTGCTAGTTCCTGTAACATCAACTACTTCACCAGCTACAAAGCTATCAACTTTTATTTCTTGACCAACTTCATAACTCATCATTTCGTCATAACGAAATTCTTTAATGAAGCGCTTAGGAGCTGTGTTAGCTTTTGCAGCATGACCTTTTTCAGCCTTAGTTGCTAATTTTTCTCTTTTGTCTTCAAAACCAACTTGGATAGCGTCATATCCGTCAGTTGCTACTGTTTTCTTTTGAAGTACTACGTTAGGAGTAGCTTCAACGATAGTAACTGGGATTAAATTTCCATCAGTATTGAATACTTGAGTCATTCCGATCTTACGACCTAAGATTCCTTTCATGAGTTATACCTTACCTTTCCTATAATTTAATTTCGATATCTACACCACTTGGTAATTCTAAACGAGTTAGAACATCAACAGTTTCAGGTGTTGAATTCACGATGTCGATTAAACGTTTGTGAGTTCTGATTTCGAATTGTTCTCTAGAGTCTTTGTATTTATGAACCGCTCTTAAGATTGTGTACACTTCTTTTTCAGTAGGAAGTGGTACAGGTCCAACTACTTGAGCTCCAGATTTCTTAGCAGCAGCTACAATTTTTTCTGCAGAAGCATCTAAGATTTTGTGATCAAATGATTTTAATTTGATTCTAATTTTTTCTTTTGCCATGACTTGTTCCTCCTTAATTTGTCAATCTGGTTGACTGCTCAGCACGAATTACCTGAATACACCCTTCCGCCCATGACAACGGCTATCGGTGTTTCAGCAACCTCGCACATCTACGCATTTCACAACATACGTATTATAACGACTTTAGTACAATAAATCAATACTATTTTTATAATTTATTTAAAGAGTTTGATCTTATATAAATACAATAAAACCAGTATAAAAAAAAGGGATATTCAAATGAATATCCCTTAATT
>R03__coassemble_617_pt1 | contig 19356 bp, 20 predicted proteins | sample R03__metabat2_low_PE_061 | metagenome-assembled genome bin R03 | reverse complement strand
ACTAGTAAGTTAAATGATGACTTATGTTATTTAAAAAGTTGTGGTGAAATAAGTGAATCTAATTTGATTGCTTATTTAAAAAGCAGCGATAATTTAGAATTAAATAAATTTTATCAATCATATTTATCAGAAAATATTCAAAGGAATGAAGAGGATCTTAAAGATCAATATAGACAACAAATACTTAAATTAAAAAAAGATAAAAATTATTCTGAGTATTATTTATGTAAATTAATTCATGCAAATCCAGGTAACTTATCTCAGTTTTTAAATCATAATATCAACAACAAGTTTTCTTTAAATAAATGTAAAAAATTATTTGAATTATTAGCATTTGAATAAATATTATATAACAATAGATTCAGTATACATTACTGAATCTATTTCATATCTTCTTGACATAATAGTTTTTGACCTAAGATACAATGCTTAATCATTGCTTCAGAAATAATAATCTTAGGTATGTATTTTTCTGGGACATAGCCTCTTAAATAGTTATATAACGCATTTTCATCCAACAATAATTTACAGAATACATAAACTGCTTCAGGCGCTATCGTACTAATTAAAGATAAAATTTCTTTACCTACAAGTTCAATAGATCCTTCAGGAGTAGAAGATAATGTACTGACATCATCAGATAGTCTTAAAGGCATATATTGCATTTCTCCTGCAACATTATGTAATCCTTTGACTAATTGACCATTAATCACAATACCCACCCCTGCTTTATATAAAGTAGGTTGATATAATGCAACAATGTTTTTATATTCATCTTGTGTAACATAACATCCAACTACTGCAGTATTCATATCATTATCAAAATGAATATCTTGTTTATATCTTTGTTTAATCTTTTCTATATTAATAGTGATATCTCTATAGAAATAATTAATCTTCACAATTTTCGTATCATCATCAAATAAAGCAGGTAAACTAATACCAATACTTAAAATATCTGGATGATCTAATAAAAGTGTATCAATAATATCACATATATCATCTTCACTGACTGTTTTTCTAAGTATTCTATTACTACTTAATACATTAGAATTCTCATCATATAGATAATAGATTAATTGAGATCTATTTGCTTCTCTAATTAAGACAATAGATAATATCTTTCCTTTAGATGTTAAATACTTATTAATAGGATAGACTGTTTTTTCTTCTCTACTAACGGTATTACGATCTAATTCTTTTGCGATAATTCTTATCATGCTTGCGGCATCATAAGCCGCAAATATCTTAGTAGGTATTTCTAAAATTAACTTCTCAGGAAGTATTTGTTGAAGCTGAGGTCTGATATAAGATATTTGTGGCGCTACTAAGATAATATCGTAGTCTGTCGCAACGTTATATACGTTTGTATATCCAATCGCATCAGCCGTCATATTTAGATTAAGCAATTCAACTGCTTCGTTGATTTTTTCCGCAAAATATCCAGTCGTCATACCACCGCTACAAGTAAGTAAAATTCTTGTAGGGGGTTCACTAGTAAGTGATTTTAATACATCTAACATCTCATTGTATAATTTCAACATATGAGATAAGTTCTTTAATAAGAAATGTAAATAGAAAATAGGCTTATCTTGTAAATCATTAATCACTGTTAATTCCATAATATTCTTTTTATTGAATACAACAGTTGCATGACCGAATGATGTTGTAAATTTTATTTGATCATAATGTGTTAATATTTCATATTTTGTTTCAATGCCATCTATATGTTGATGCTTTAAATATTCTTTAAAAACACTTATATGAATATCTGTTAAAAATTCATCCATTATCATTACATTCCTTTCTCATATTGTATTATATGAATTTTTTTATTGATTTCAACCACTTAGAAATATTTACATATTTAGAAAAAAATGTAGAATAGAAGTATCTTAATAAAGAGGTATACTATTATGGTACAAGCAGTGTTTTTTGATATAGATGGAACATTAATTCCGTTTGGTCATGATACATTTATAGATTCCACAAAAAACGCTTTAAAACAATTAAAGAATAAAGGAATAAAAATTATCATATCAAGTGGAAGACCTTGGGATATGGTAAGTCAGTTAGATGAATTATGTGTGCCATTTGACGGCTATATATTACTAAATGGTCAATTATGTTTGGATCAAGGCAATGTTATTAGAGGGATTTCTATTCCTTCTGATAGACTTAAAAAAGCTTATCAATATTTTAGGGATCATGATATAGAGGCAATCTTTGCCTCAAGATATGATACATGTTATGTATTAGATCGTCCTTATTTTGAAGCACAAGAATTCAACTTTCAACCCTATGACCCTTCTAGAATGAATGATGATCCAGTTTATCAAATCATGGCTAGAATTCATACAAATGAAAAAGAAATACATCAAGGACTCATGGATATACTTGTCGACTATAAAGGTGTCAGATGGCATGATGAAAGTGAAGATATCATACACAAGGATAGTGGTAAATCTGTAGGTATACTAGAAATGTTGAAATACTACAATATTGATATTAAAGACACTATGGCTTTTGGCGATGGTGGGAATGATATCGATATGTTGGAGTTAGTAAATATTGGTGTCGCAATGGGAAATGCGAGAGACGAAATTAAACAACATGCTGATTATGTATGTGAAAGAGATATAGAGGATGGTATTTATAAAACATTAGTTAAATATCATGTTATAGAGGATGAATTAAACTTATGTCAAAAAAAGTAATATTCTTTGATGTTGATGGTACACTTGTATCACAAGATAATACTATGCCTGTAAGTACACAAAACGCAATCAATCTTGCAAGAGAGAATGGACATTATTGTTTTGTGTGCACAGGTAGATCAAATATATCTACACAAGACGTTTTACAATATGATTTCGATGGCTATATAGCATCGGCTGGAGGCTATATTAAAGTAGGAGATAAACTAATATATCATTCTTCTTTATCACAAGAAAATGTAAATCTTGCATTAAATTGTTTTAAAGAAAACAATATTCTCTACAACATTGAAACAGATGATGCAACCTATATGGATAAAGATATGATTGAAGCATTCTTTATTCCAATGATCACAAAAGAGTGGACATTAGAAAAAATCATTGAACGTGAAAATAAATATTTTAACTTTAAATCTATTCAAGAATTTGTAAATCATCCAGTGGATGTACAAAAGTTTAGTTTTATTGCCAAAGATGAACTACAACTAAAGATAGTAGAAGAAACATTAGGGGATAAGTATCATATTGTCGTACATAAAAACTTTTCGTTTGATGGTAAAATTGCGGGAGAAATCATTATCAAAGAAAATGATAAAGGTGTAGGTATACAAAGAGTCATGGATTATCTTGATATAGATATGAAAGAGAGTATTTGTTTTGGGGATAGTATGAACGATGCACCTATGATGCTTGCTTGTTTTACAAGTATCGCAATGGGCAATGGAGATGCACAAGTTAAAAAACTTGCATCAAGAGTGACTGAATCTGTTGAAGAAGATGGTATTTATAACGAACTAAAAAGAATGCACATTATTTAATAAAAAACATTTTAGATATAAGGGAGTCATATCAATTTTGATATTACTCCCTTTTGTGTTAATATGACGTTATGAAATTTTTAAAGAAATATAAAAAAATATTAATTATATGTATATGTATTAGTTTATTATTTGTATTCTATTTCAGACAACATAGTGGACTTTGTGTCATTGGATATCATGCGGTAGTCACAAATGAAGAAAAAGAAAATGAATACAAAGATAATCCGTATTATATGAGTGTCACTCAGTTTGATAAACAAATGAAGTACTTATATGATCATAACTATGTCTCTTATACTATGAAAGATGTAGAAGATTATATAAATGGGAAAGCATTAGAAAAACATGCGATATGTATCACATTTGATGATGGGTATAAAAACTTTAATACAGTTGTTAAACCAATACTAGAAAAATATCATCTAAAAGCAACATGCTTTGTGATAGGAGATAAGTTATCTAAAAGTCATAAAAAATCACTTAATTATAAAGATTTAATAAATGATGATACAGTAGAATACTATTCTCATTCTTATGCATTACATTATAAAGAAAATAACACCTATAAACTTCAAACAGTATCCCTAGAAGAAATAGATGAAGATTTTAAAAAGAATCCAGTAGACAACACTTACTTTGCATATCCTTATGGAAAAGATCGAAATGATATAGATGAAGTATTAAAAAATAATAATGTGCATCTTGCATTTACTTATAATAACTTTAGAAATATAAAAAGAAGTGATAATATCTATCACTTACCTAGATACATGATTGTATCCCCAATGCCGTTATTCTATTTTAAATATGTTGTAAAATAAAAATGCTACTAGGTTATCCTAGTAGCATTCTATCATTAGAGAATTCATGTCCGCTGGCTTCAGCGAATTTTGCAAGTAAATCACTTACCTTTAAGTTTTTCTTTTCTTCACCTTTAACATCATAAATGATTGTTCCGTTGTACATCATAATTAATCTGTTACCAACGTCAATTGCATCTTGCATATTATGTGTAACCATTAATGCTGTTAAATGATCTCTTTCAACAATCTTCTTTGTTAAAGTTAATACTTTATCACTTGTAGCTGGATCAAGTGCTGCAGTATGTTCATCAAGTAATAATAATTCTGGTTTTTGAAGAGTAGCCATTAATAAAGTAACGGCTTGTCTTTGACCACCAGATAATAATCCAACTTTAGCAGTAGGTCTATCTTCTAATCCTAAGTTTAATTCTTTTAATAATTCAATATATTCTTCTTTTTCTTTTTTAGTAATACCTGCTTTTAAACTTCTACGTTTACCACGTCTAGCAGCTAAAGCTAAGTTTTCTTCAATATTCATAGTAGCAGCAGTACCTGTCATAGGATCTTGGAATACTCTACCAATATATTTAGCTCTCTTGTATTCAGGAAGAGCTGTAATATCAGTACCATTAATAATAATAGAACCACTATCTAATGGCCAAGTTCCACTTACTGCATTTAATAAAGTACTTTTCCCAGCACCATTACCACCGATGATTGTGACGAAGTCACCATCATCTAATTTTAATGAAACATCTTTTAAAGCTAACTTTTCATTGACTGTACCAGGATTAAATGTTTTATAAATATTTTTTATTTCTAACATAACTATTCTCCCTTCTTAACAGTCTTAGCTTTAATAGATGCTTGCCAATAAGGAACACCTAAGAATAATGCAACAATTAAAGCAGTTAATAATTTTAGGTCATCTGTAGATAACCCTAACTTTAATACAACTTGTATAACAATATAGTAAATAATTGCTCCAAATACACAAGATAATAACTTTAATGCAAAGTTTCTAAATACCTTAGAGAAAATAACTTCACCTATAATAACAGCAGCTAAACCAATAACGATTGCACCTCTACCCATATTGATATCTGCGAACCCTTGATATTGACCAAGTAATGCTCCTGATAAAGCAACTAATCCATTAGAAATCATTAATCCTAATACTTTAGTAAGATTTGTATTAATTCCATTAGCTCTAGACATTGCTTGATTGGCACCAGTTGCTCTAAGTGATGATCCCATTTCAGTTCCAAAGAACCAATATAAGATCCCAATTAATAAAGCAACTACGATTAATAATATAATAATTGGGTTGTTTACAACCATATGTCTTACATTTCTTGCTGAAACAAGTAAGTTATACTTATCAACACTAATTGGTAAGTTTGCTTTAGCACCACTAATGCTACCAGCCATAATATGTAAGTTAATAGAATATAACGATAACTGAGTTAAGATTCCGGCTAAAATAGGTGGAATACCAAACATAGTAATAAATATACCAGTTACAAGACCAGCTAATAATCCTGCAACAGTTGCACAAAGTAATGATACATAAACATTACATCCATTCATCATTAAAATAACAGAAACAGCAGCACCAGTACATAAAGTACCATCTACTGTTAAATCGGCAATATCTAATATTCTAAATGTAATATAGACACCGATTGCCATAATCCCCCAAACCAAGCCTTGTGCAACTGTACCAGGTAATGAGTTGATTAAACTTGCGATATTCATAAATTCACCCCTCTAATAAAATAAAAGAAGGAGAAAGTAGAACTTTCTCCTACTAGTTTAATTAATCTTCAATAGCTTCATATCCATCAGGAATAGTAATTCCTAATTTTTCAGCATTTGCTTTGTTGTATTTCTTTGTTACTTCTGTTGCAAATTCAACTGGCATTTCTTCTACTTTAGCTTCACCAGTTAAGATTTTAGCAGCCATCTTACCAGTAGCATATCCTAAATCATAGTAAGAAATAGATAATGTAGCTACACCACATCCAGAAGCGATTCCTGATTCACCAGCGAAAATTGGAGTACCTTCTTCTAATACTACGTTAGCGATTGCTTCAGTGTTAGAAGCAGCTGTGTTATCAGTTGGTACATAGATGACATCACTTGCTTTAGCAGCAGTTTCAGTTACTGAAGCAACATCATTACTATCAGCGAAAGTATATTCTTTAACTGTGTAACCATCTTTTTCTAAGTATTCTGTAATTGTAGTAGCTTGGTATACTGAGTTAGGTTCAGCTGAACAATATAAAATACCAACGTTTTTAGCATCTGGGAATAATTCCTTGATTGCTTTTTCTTGTTCATCTAATGGCGCTAAGTCACTTGTTCCAGAAACGTTAGTTCCTACAGTTCCTGTCCAATCATCAATTTCAAGTGCAGTAGCGTAATCAGTTACTGATGTTCCAAGTACTGGAATATCACTTGTAGCTGCAGCAGCTGCTTGAAGTGGAGCAGTAGCGTTAGCCATAATTAAATCAACACCATCTGATACAAATCCATTAACGATTGTAGTACAGTTAGCTGAATCACCAGAAGCATTTTGTTCATCGAATTTAACACTATCTTCACCTAATTCATCAACTAATGCATCTTTGAATCCTTCTGTTGCAGCATCTAATGCAACGTGTTGTACTAATTGACAAATACCTACGTTGTATACTTTATCTGATGAAGAAGATCCACATGCAGTCATAGATACAACCATAGCTAATGCCATAGCACTCTTTAACATTCTTTTCATTTTCTTTCCCTCCGAAACTTTAAACAAAAAAATCGCTCTCTTAATATTATTAAGAGGGCGAGTTAACATCGCGGTACCACCTCAGTTTATCACTTAGTGAGTAAAGACTCTCGTAAATAACGTTACGACCCCGGCTACTCCTTATCAAAGCAGCGACTCCATGCTGTATTCAAAGCACTCTGCGTATGACTTGCACCGTACGTCATATCTCTTTTTGCCACGAGTATCTTTTACTATGTCACTTCAATGTCTTTCTTGTTTTAAAATTATGTATACATTTTAATGTATACAATTTTTAATGTCAATTTAATATTTATAAAAAATATGTATTATTTTAATAATATTTTATTTTTTAATATTTGATTTCACAAATGTTCTTATATTTATACAATTAATCCATTTAAAACAAAACAAAATAATTCATATATCTATTGTGTTATAATGTACAAGAAAAGAGGTATAAGGAAATGGAAAACGTAAAAGGATTATTAGAATTTATAAAACAATCACCATCTCAATTTCATGTAATTCATAATATTAAAGAACTATTAAATGAACATGGATATACAGAATTACATGAAGAAGAAAACTGGAAAGTAGTTCCAGGAAAACAATATTATGTCATTAGAAATAACTCTAGTATTATCGCATTCAATTTAGGGAATGATTTAAGTGATTATAGTTTTAATGTTGTGGCATCACATAGTGATTCTCCAACATTCAAATTAAAAGAAAACTATGAAATTAATGTGAATAATGAATATACAAAACTAAATACTGAAGGTTATGGTGGCATGATTTGTAGTACATGGTTTGATAAACCATTATCTATAGCTGGAAGAATCTTAGTAAAAGAAGGAAACAGCTATAAGACAAAGCTAGTCAATATCGATAAAGACTTACTTATGATTCCTAGTGTCGCAATACACATGAATAGAGAAGTGAATGAGGGCTATAAATTTAATAAACAAATAGACTTATTACCACTTGTTGGTGGCAGTGATTATAAAGAAAATGATTTATTAAATTTAATAGCCAACTCAACAAATAGTAAAACAGAAAACATCTTAGGATTAGATTTATTCTTATACAATAGACAAGACTATAGTATATGGGGAATGAATGATGAATATATCTCAAGCAGATGTTTAGATGATTTAGAATGTGCTTATACTTCTTTAATCGCATTCTTAAATGCAAGTAACAATCAAAGTATTAATGTATGTGCAGTGTTTGATAATGAAGAAGTAGGATCTGGCACAAAACAAGGTGCTGTTTCTACTTTATTATATGATGCATTATCTAGATTAAATGATGCACTAGGTAAATCTAAAGAAGATTATCATAAAGCAATCGCATCAAGTTTCTTATTATCAAGTGATAATGCGCATGCTGTGCATCCTAATCATACAGAATTAACAGATGCTACAAACAATACTTATATGAATAAGGGTGTTGTGGTTAAATCTCATGCTTCACAAAAATATTGTAGTGATGCTATTAGTGTAGGTATTCTTAAAGGTATTGCACAAGAGGTAAATGTCCCATTACAATACTTCTCTAATAGAAGTGATAAAGCAGGTGGGAGTACATTAGGTAATCTTGCAATGTCACAAGTAAGCATGAATGCCGTAGATATTGGATTACCTCAACTAGCAATGCATTCAAGTTATGAAACTGCAGGGGTAAAAGATGTTGATTATATGATCACATTACTAAAGGCTTTCTATAGTCATCATATACATCAAAATGGCGCTGGTAATTATACTATAGATTAGTTGAAAACAAATTGTTATTGTGCTAGTATGTATGCGCAATAAAGGAGATGAGATCAATGAAAGATTTTATTAAAATTGTCACAAATTGGAAGACAGTATTAGGGATTCAAGGAATCGCTACTATTGCCTTATTAATTGCATTAAAAGTATTAGATGTATTACCAATTTGGTTATTTATTATTGTTGCTGTTTTATTGATTGCTATATTAGTAGGTGTTGCTTTCTTAATGAAACCAGTAAAGGGTAGAGGAAGAAAGAAAGCAAAAACTAAAAATAAACTAGGTAAATTATTAAGCTTAGTATTAAGTATCGTTATGGCAATTGGTACTATTTATATTACTAAGACACAAGGATTCTTAAATGATCTTCAATCTGTTGGTGAAATTTCAAGAGTTTCTGTAATGGTTATGGCAGATTCAGAATATGATGAAGTAACAGATATCAAAGGACAAACAATTTATGCAGATACAACTACTTCAAAAGATATGATGGATGAAGCAGTAGCTGCATTAGAAAAAGAAGTATCAGTTACTATTAAGAGTACGGTTGATTATTCTAAGATGGCGAACGCTTTATATTCGGGTGATGTTAAAGCAATCTTTGTAGATGAAGCTTGCTATGCGATGTTAGAAGCAGATCATGAAAACTTTGAATCTGAAACAAAAGTTATTTGGACTTATGAATATGTTAACCCAGAAAGTGAATCTACTACAAAATCAGTAGATGTTACTAAAGATTCATTTGTAATCTACTTATCAGGTATTGATACAAAAGGTAAGGTTGCAACAAGATCTAGATCAGATGTTAACATGTTAGTAACTGTAAACCCTACAACACATACAATCTTAATGAGTTCAATTCCTAGAGATTACTATGTTAAATTAGCTAAAGAAAATGCTTATGATAAGTTAACTCACTCAGGGCTTCAAGGAACATCAAATACAGTTAAAACTGTAGAAAACTTATTAGGTATTGATATTAACTACTATGTACGTGTTAACTTTACTTCGGTTGAAAAGATTGTAGATGCCTTAGGTGGTATCACAGTCACAATCCCTAAAGACTTTACTTCAGGTGTTGACGGTACTAAGTTCAAAAAAGGAACACAAACATTAAATGGTAGTCAAGCATTAAAGTTCTGTAGAGAAAGATATGCATTAGGTGGCGATACTGGTCGTGTTAAGAACCAACAAAAAGTGCTTAAAGCAATGATCAATAAAGCAATCTCCCCAGCCATTCTTACAAAATATACATCTGTACTTAAAGCATGCGATGGATACTTTGAAACAGACTTAACTGCAGATGATATTACTTCATTAATCAAAGCACAAATATCTAGTGGTAAGGGATGGACTATTGAAAATGCTGTATTCTCAGGAAAAGGTACTACAAAAACTGGTGGATACTACATTCCAAATAAGAAATTATATTACATGATGCCAGATAGTGACAGTGTAAGTGAAAACGTATTAAAGATTAAGAAAGTTAAAGCTGGAGAATCTTTATCAGAATAGAATAAACATAGCTCTCAATGCAAATTGAGAGCTATTTTATTCTTCTTTAATTGATACACTAAATTGTGTATAATAGATAGGGTTAAAAGAGGATATATCAATGTTAGAAAAAGGGAAAAGAGTCGAAATACATGCATATAAGCATAGTGGGAAAATCCATAGAAGCTGGGAAGACTCCTATGTGCTAGAAGAAACAGATCGTCATTTTATTGTAATGAATAATCATACACTTGTGACAGAAAGTGATGGAAGAAAGTGGGTCACTAAAGAACCAGCTATCTATTATTTTCCTAAAGATCAATGGTATAACGTCATCTGTATGATTAGAAATGGTGGTATATATTATTATTGTAATATCGCATCACCTACTGTATATGACGGTGAAGCTATCAAATACATCGACTATGATTTAGACTTAAAGGTATTCCCTAACTATCAATATAAAGTATTAGATAAAGAAGAATATAAGTATCATAAACGTATTATGGGATATAGTGATACTTTAGATACATTACTCAATAAACAATTAGATATACTTGTAGATATGGCTAAAGAAAAAAGAGGCCCTTTCAACAAAGAATTTGTGGATCATTGGTATCAAGTATATCTAGATCATATTAAAGGTTAAACAATGGAAAAAACATTTAAAACAGAAGAAGAAATGATTCACTTTGGTGAAGTATTATCAAAACATATGTTTCCTAATTTTATATTAACGCTAGAAGGGGATCTTGCGGCAGGTAAGACAACCTTCACTAAAGGAATTGGAAAAGGATTAGGAATTAAAAGAATTATTAACTCACCTACATTCACTATTGTAAAAGTATATCAAGGGGATAAAACATTATATCACTTTGATGTATATCGATTAGAAGATAGTGATGAAGAATTAGGATTTGAAGAAATGTTTGAAGATAATGGGGTATGCGTTATAGAATGGCCGCAATTCATCAAAGATAAATTACCTAGTGATAGACTAGATATTCATATTAAGGTAAATGAAGATCAAAGTAGAACATTTATTTTTGAGCCTACAAATGATCAATATAAAAAGGTGGTAGAAGCAGTATTATGATTCAATTATTAATGGATACATCTAATCAATATTTAATGGTTGCATTGTATCAAGATGATACTTTGTTGGATAAAATTCAAGAATCAGGATGTAAAAGACAATCAGAAAATGCCATCCCTTATTTAGAACAACTACTTTCTAAACATAAGCTATCATTATTAGATGTAGATGAAATGGTTATTACTAGAGGACCTGGAAGTTATACGGGTGTAAGAGTGGCGATGACAATCGCAAAAACTTTAAATGTGATACATCCTATTAGTGTCAAAGTTGTTTCATCGTTAGCATCCTATACAACTGATGATAAATGTATCAGTGTAATAGACGCTAGAAGTAATAAAGTATTTATAGGTATGTATAATCATGATGCATTAATAGGTAATGAATCTATGATCACATTTGATGAAGCAAAACAATTCATCGATGAACATAAAGATTATAAACTTGTAGGACAAGTAACATTATTTGATCAAGATGAACAAGTAGTTGACCTAGCAGAAAATATGCATCGTATCGCAAAGAAAACATCTTCTATTGAAGTTGTCGATGCACTTGTGCCAACGTATTTAAAAGATGTAGAGGCTAAGAAAATATGTTAGTAAGAGAAATGAAAGAAGAAGATCTACAAGCTGTACTTACTTTAGATCAATCTTTATTCTCACACAGCTACTTAAAAGAAGATTATTTATATGAATTAAATAAAAATCAATATGCACATCTTTATGTATTGATAGAAGATCATCAAATCATAGGATTCATAGATTATTGGGTCATCTATGAAAGAAGTGAACTTGCAAGAATTGCAATATCAAAGAAATATCAATCTAAAGGACTAGGACAATATTTATTTAATACAGTATCTAGTTATTATAAAGATGTGATAAGCATTTCATTAGAAGTAAGAACATCTAATGAAAGTGCGATTCGATTATATAAAAAACTTGGTTTTATACAAGTTGCAGTAAGAAAGAATTATTATGAAAATAAGGAGGATGCCCTCCTTATGGTAAAGGAAGTATAAGAAATGAGTTTAATTCTAGCAATTGAATCCTCATGCGATGAAATGTCAGTCGCAATACTAAAAGACAAAAGAGAATTATTATGTAATGTAGTTGCATCACAAATTGACACCCATAAATTATATGGTGGTGTTGTGCCAGAAATCGCAAGTAGAATGCATGTAGAATGTGTATCAACTGTTGTAAGACAAGCATTAAAAGAAGCAAATATTGATATGCATGATTTAGATGCAATTGCGATTACTAAAGGGCCAGGACTTGTAGGCTCATTACATGTAGGTATGCAAGCGGCTAAAACATTAGCACTTGCCTATCACTTACCACTTATAGGTGTTCATCATTTAGCAGGGCATATCTATGCAAATGATTTAGTAGAAGATATAGAATATCCATGCTTAGCACTTGTAGTAAGTGGTGGTAATAGTGAACTTGTTTATATGAAACATGAATATTCATTTGAAATCATTGGTGAAACATATGATGATGCGATTGGTGAAGCTTATGATAAAGTAGGAAGAGTTTTAGATCTTCCTTATCCTGGTGGTCCTGCAATTGATAAGTTAGCTAAAGAAGGGCAACCAACTTATAAACTTCCTAAGCCATTAAATGATGATAGTTATAATTTCTCATTTAGTGGATTAAAAAGTGCTGTTATCAATTTAAATCATAATGCGACTCAAAGAGGTGAAACACTTAACAAAGCAGATTTAGCGAGATCATTTCAAGATGTTGCATTAGATGTGATTGTCTCTAAAACAGTTAAAGCATCTCATGATTATCATGTAAAAGAAATTATTGTCGCAGGTGGTGTATCTGCGAATTCAGGATTAAGAGAGAAATTAAATGCGGCAAGTGATATCAAGGTATCCTTCCCACCAATGAAGTATTGTACTGATAATGCTGCAATGATTGCTTCAGCAGCAAGAGTCATGTATGAACATAAAAAATTCAGTCAATTAGACTTAAGCGCTAAACCTGGATATGATTTAGAAGAAGAATCTATAGAGGAATAGAAAATGGAAAAATCAAAAATATCAAAAGCAACCATGTCTAGATTTCCAATCTATTTAAAAGCTTTGAGATCTATGCAACATGCTGGTAAAACAAAGTTCTTATCAAGTGAACTTGCTGAAGCAACACATATTCAAGATACAACAATCAGAAGAGATTTCTCTTTTTTGACTAATGATAGTAATTTAGGAAAAAGAGGTATTGGTTATGATACAAAATCAATTATAAATATCTTAAATGAAATGTTAGGATTAAACTTAGATGAAGAAATTGTATTAATTGGTGTTGGTAATCTAGGAAGTGCTATTTTAAAATATAATCGTTGGCAATACACAGTAGGAAAAATCGTATTGGCGTATGATAAAGATATCAATAAGATTGGTGAACAATATGGTATTAAGGTAGAATCCTTAGATGATTTAGAAAAAACATTCCCAAAGAATTGTAAACTTGTTATACTAGCGATTAGTGAAGATGTACAAGAAACTGTATGTCGTTTACAAAACCTTGGTGTAAAAGGGATTGTAGACTTTACACATACACATTTTGTAGTGAATAATGATGTATCTGTACAAAGTGTAGATGTTGTAGTCGCAATACAAGAATTAATATTAAAAATGAAATTAAATGATGAAACAGGAGAGTAAATATATGTTTGAATTTATGACAGTAAGAGAACTATATGAATTAATATTAGGTTCAAGTGAATTAGAAAAAGAAACAGTAGAATATGTAGAATTAGATGGTTGGGTACGTACTAATAGAGATAATGGTAGTATTGGATTTATCGCATTAAATGACGGAACCTATTTTAGAAATGCCCAAATCGTTTATACCCCTGAATCATTAGATTCATTTGAAGAAGCAAGACATATTAAAACAGGAAGTGCATTAAAAGTATTAGGAAAATTAAAAATTACACCTGATGCTAAACAACCATTTGAAATCGAAGCAACTTCAATTCATATCGAAGGGGATTGTGATGAAGATTACCCACTCCAAAAGAAGAGACATTCTTTTGAATATATGAGAGAAATCCCTCATTTAAGACCACGTGCAAATACATTCTATGCTGTATTTAGATTAAGATCTGTATTATCAATGGCAATCCATGAATTCTTCCAATCACAAGGATTCGTTTATGTACACACACCAATCATTACTGGTAATGATGGTGAAGGTGCAGGGGAAATGTTTAGAGCAACAACAATTGATAACACAGAATTTGAAAATGATTTCTTTAATAAAGAAGCATTCTTAACCGTAACTGGACAATTACATGTTGAAGCATTCGCATTAGCATTTAGAGATGTATATACATTTGGTCCTGCATTTAGAGCAGAAAATTCAAATACTTCAAGACATGCATCAGAATTCTGGATGATTGAACCAGAAATTGCATTTGCGGACTTAGAAGATGATATGGATTTAATTGAAGATATGGTTAAGTATTGTATCGATTATTGTTTAGATAATGCGCCAGAAGAAATGAAATTCTTCGAACAAATGGTTGATCATGATTGTATTAACCGTATCACAAAAGTAAGAGATTCTCATTTCAAGAGAATGACTTACACAGAAGCAATTGATTACTTATTAAAAGCCCCAGTTAAATTTGAAAACAAAGTAGAATGGGGAATGGATTTAAATGCTGAACATGAACGTTATATTTGTGAAGAAATCGTAAAAGGTCCAGTATTCTTAACTGATTATCCAAAAGAAATTAAAGCATTCTATATGCGATTAAATGATGATAATAAGACAGTGGCTGCATGTGACTTACTTGTACCTGGTATTGGAGAATTAGTAGGTGGAAGTCAACGTGAAGAAAGATATGATGTTTTAGAAAGCATCATGGATGAAAAAGGTATGACTAAAGATACTTTACAATGGTATATGGATTTAAGAAGATTTGGTGGATGTAAACATGCTGGATTTGGACTTGGATTTGATCGTTTCTTAATGTATTTAACAGGCATCAACAACATCAGAGATGTAGAGCCATATCCTAGAACACCAAGAAATTTGAAGTTCTAATAATAAAGTTTCTTTATATCAATAATTTTTTATGCTATGATAATAATAGTTTAACGGAGGAAGTTACTCATGGATAAAGTAAAAAAATGGTTCTTCGAAGATGAAGAAGACGAAGAATTCGAAGATGAAGAATTTGAAGAATACGAAGAAGATGAAGAAGATGTAAAAACTAAAACAAGCATCTTTGAAAGAGCTAAGTCATCTAAAACAAGTGATGTTGTAAAAACAATCAGTCAAAACAAAGATAATCAATTAGTTTTATTTGAACCAAGATCATATTCAGAAACTCAAGAAATTGCATCATACTTAAAACAAAAGAAAGCTACAGTAGTCAATCTACATAGATTACAAAAAGAACAATCAAAACGTGTTATTGATTTTCTAAGTGGTGTTATCTTCGCAATTGATGGAGATATCCAACAAATCGGTAATAAGATTTTCTTATGTACACCAAAGAATATTACTGTTGGTGGTGCTATTGAAATGGCAGAAGAGGATGGTGAATAAAGTATTAGCTAAAGCTAATACTTTTTATTTTCATATGTTGGAACATTTTAAAGGTGACGAAGCATTCGTCAAAAAAATACAAGATTATATTACACAAGTAGAAGACCAATCTAAGTTAATACTTACTTCATTCTATAATCCTCATGAAGTAAGTATTATAAAACAACTTGTTGGAAACAAGTTCAAAGTACTTACTTATGGTGGCTTTATTCATTGTGAAAATAATAGAGTTATCTTATGTCCTGATTACTTTTAAATAGAAAAAGAAGATTTTGAAGTTGTTGTCGTAGAAGTAAAATACAATAGAAATTTTGCATCTCTTCAACATAAAGATGTGCTAGGTGCTTTAATGCATTTGGGATTGAATCGATCTCAAATTGGGGATATCTATGAAGAGAACGACCATTTATATTTCAGTACGACATTAAAGAGTTATGATTATATAAAAAATGAATTAAAGAAAATAAAGAAAGCAAGCATTACTTTATCAATCGTTCAAACAGATATAGAAATAAAAAGAGAATATACTAAGAAAGTATTCTTCGTATCATCACTTAGACTTGATAAAGTAATAAGTAGTGTATATAAATTATCAAGAAGTGAAGCATCTGAATATATACGTGCATCAAAAGTAAAAGTAAACTTTGCCTACAACAATCGAGTGGATTATCTAGTAGAAAACAATGACTTATTATCAGTTTCTAGAAAAGGTAGAGCGCTTATAGAAGTTACTGATCATTCTAGTAAAAGTGGTAATATCGTGATAAATGCTTATTTCTATAAATGATTCATTGACATTTGAACTTATTTTTTGTTTAATAGTAGTTGTCTAAAAAAGAAGGTGACAAAATGGCAGATTTAGATAGTAGATGGCAAGCATTTACTGGTAAAGAAGAAGATTTACCAAATGACTTACCTGCTGCTGAATTCAAAAAAATTATACAAGCATTAGGTCATGATGATGACTCGCAACCTGCACCAGTTAAAACTGCAGCAAGCATCATAAATGAAGCAAAGAAAAATGATTCACTAGTCATTGATCCAAGCATTCAACCAATCACTAAGCCTGCACCTGCTCAAAATGCACAATATGATGATTTAATAAAAGAAATTGAATCATTAAAGAGAGAAAAAGAAGCATTAGAAGAAGAATTGGCATTGGCTAAGAAAACAAGTGAAGAAATCAGTAGACTTGCATTAAAAGAAGCCAATCATCTTCTTACAAAAGCAAAAAAGAATGCTGATATGATTCTTAGAGAATCAATGGCTTATGTTAATGGTTTAACCACAAACATAGAAGACTACAAGAAAGAAGCCATTGACTTTAGAAGCAAAGTTGTTAAACTATCTGATGAAGTATTAGATACAATAGATCAATCTGATTTATTTACATTAATCAGAGAAGAAAACACAATGAAAGAGACAGATCATAACGATAACTTTTAGAGAACCTACGGTAGCTGAAAAGTAGGGAAGAAAATCATTATGATGAATCACTCTGGAGTGGTTATTCTGAAATATATAGTAAGAATAAACGGGTTATTTCGTTATTAATAAAAGAGTGTGTATATGATTCATATACAAATTAAGGTGGTACCGCGTAAATATGACGTCCTTTATATAAGGACGTTTTTTTATTGAAGGAGGAGACAAGATGGAATACAAAGATACCTTATTAATGCCAAAAACAGAATTTGAAATGAGAGGGAACTTACCTAAGAAAGAACCAAATTATGTAGAAAGATGGAAAGAAAATGATCTCTACAATAAGATGGTAGAAAGAAATAAAGGGAACCAAGACTTTATCTTTCATGATGGACCTCCATATGCAAATGGACAAATGCATGTAGGACACATGTTAAATAAGATTATCAAAGATGTCATTATAAGATATAAAAACATGGAAGGGTTCTACGCTCCATATATTCCAGGTTGGGATACACATGGTTTACCAATTGAAAATGCAATTCAAAAATTAGGGGTTAACCGTAAAGAATTATCTACTGCTGAATTTAGAAAGAAATGTTATAGCTATGCTTTAGAACAAGTTGCTAAACAAAAGGAACAATGTTATAGAGTAGGAACATTAGCAGATTATGATCATCCATATTTAACATTATTACCAGAATTTGAAGCAAACCAAATTGATGTATTCGGTAAAATGGCATTAGATGGATTAATCTATAAAGGAAAGAAACCAGTTTATTGGTCATATTCAAGTGAATCAGCTTTAGCTGAAGCTGAAATTGAATATCATGATATTAAATCACCTACTATTTTCGTAAAATTTGCGGTTGCAGATGGAAAAGGTATCTTAGATAACGATGTAAACTTCGTTATTTGGACTACAACACCTTGGACAATCCCTGCAGATCATGCCATCTGCTTAAACGCTAACTTAGATTATGTTGTAGTTGATACAGAAAAAGGAAAACTATTATTCCTAGAATCTAAAGTAGATGAATTATGTGATAAATTCAAATGTGAAAAAAGAGACATTATCGCAAGATATAAAGGAAGCGAATTAGAAGGTATCACTACAACTCATCCTTTTGAAGGATTAGCATCATACTATGATAGAAAATCATTAATTATCTTAGGAGATCACGTTACTGATGAAGCAGGTACAGGTTGCGTCCATACAGCTGGTGGTCACGGGGTAGATGACTTTAATGTTGCATGTATGAAATATGGTCTTGAACCATTATGTCCAGTTGATGATCAAGGATATATGACAGAGGAAGCTGGTGATTTCTTAGTAGGCCATCATACTATGGATGATAAGAAAGATAAAGATGGTAATAAGATTGATTCAGCTAATAAAGTTGTTACTATGAAATTAGATGAATTAGGTGTATTACTTGCAATGGAATGGATTACACATAGTTATCCACATGATTGGCGTACTAAAAAACCAGTTATCTTTAGAGCAACAGATCAATGGTTCTGCTCAATTGATAAAATTAGAGATAAATTATTAAATGAAATTGATAAAGTAGAATGGTTAAATGAATGGGGTCATATTAGAATTTATAATATGATCAAAGATAGAGGAGACTGGTGTATTTCTCGTCAAAGAACTTGGGGTGTACCAATCCCAATCTTCTATTGTGAAGATGGTACGCCTATCGTAGAAAAAGAAGTATTTGATCATATTAGTCAATTATTTAGAGAACACGGTTCAAATGTTTGGTTTGAACGTGATGAAAAAGACTTATTACCTGAAGGATATACAAATGAACATTCACCTAATGGTATCTTTAAGAAAGAAAAAGATATCATGGATGTATGGTTT
>R03__coassemble_562_pt1 | contig 20674 bp, 21 predicted proteins | sample R03__metabat2_low_PE_061 | metagenome-assembled genome bin R03 | reverse complement strand
AAAATAAATCCTACTATTATATATATTCTCCAAAAGTCGTCATTTTTCTCAAAAACAATTGTATTTTTTTAGGCACAAAAAAAGATATCACTTTTTGTGATATCTTATTCATCCACATTGATTGTTTTAAAGAGTTGATTTAAATAGATTTGATAAGTGACGGCAGTAATGGTTGTAGACAATAATAGTTGTACATCAGTATGATTGTTTGTAGGGGAATTCGTTTTAGAAATCCCAAATACATACAATAAATTTTTTTCAAATTCTTCACAAAAGTAGATATAAGCTTCTTTTGTGTCAAAATGTTTTAAGCCGTATTCCTTTAATATTTCAATATCTTCTAAAGAAAGTGATAATTTACATATCGCAATATATAGTAATGTTGCTATTTGCTCTCTTGAGTATTGTTTCTTAACTGGATTGGACACAATCCCCTTTTTAACATTATTACTAATCATAGAGGACGTAATGAGATTATCTGTTAAAGGCTCTAAATATGAGTTGATATATTTAACAACTTGTTCGAGATATAATCCTACATTAGGAATTTCGTTGTATGCAGGCATATGATAATCTTTTATATTATTTTTTAATACATTTGAGTTATTCATGTTATAATAGTATCATGTAATTAAGGTATTGTCTAGTTGACTATACTAGAAATAGTAGTATCATAAACCTGTAATAAGTTTTTGAAAAACCGATGGAGGAGAAATATGAACCTAAAGATTGTAAGTGATTCATCAAGTGATTTATTAGATAATGATGATATTAAAATTGTTCCTTTAGTGCTTAGAAATGATCAACATGAATTTGTGGATGATTCATCCATCAATGTTGATGAAATGTTAAAAACATTTAGCGAAGATGGTCTTCGTACAACTTCTTCTTGTCCAAGCGTTGGGACATATGAAGCCGCCTATGAAGGAAATGAAAATGTGATTGCTGTCGCAATTTCATCACTAATGAGTGGTAGCTACAATGCTGCAAGAGTCGCAGCTGAAAGCTTTGAAGGAAAGAATATAGAAGTGATTGATTCATTATCTGCTGGTCCTGGGTTACATATTATTATAGATAAAATATTAGAATTAAAAGATCAATATGATTCTTTTGATGAATTAGTTGAAAAAGTAAGAGATTATATGTCTCATACTCGATTAGTCTTCGTCTTAGAATCATTAGAAACATTTGTGAATAATGGTCGTATCTCTCCAATTGTCGCAAAAGCTGTTTCAATGTTTGGAATAAGGGTGATCTCTCGTGCGAATGAAGGTGCTTTTGATATCATCACTAAAAAGAAAGGTGCAAAAAAGGCAATGGCTGCAGTACTTGAAGAAATGATTTCTCAAGGATATGAAGGTGGTAAGGTGATTATTCATCATGTTAATAACTCAGCTATCGTACAATCATTAAAAGACAAAATTCATGAATTATATCCAGATGCAGTTGTCACAGATTTCCCATGTAAAGGATTATGTGCCTACTATGCAATGGATCAAGGATATTTATTATCTTACGAGGTTAAATAAGAAGATGTGTATACATCTTCTTTTTTTATGTGTTAATATAAGAGTATGAATACACTAGAACTAGGTATATTAGATTTAATACAAAAAATAAGATGTCCATTATTAGATTTCATTATGAAATATATTACCCATCTAGGAGATGGAGGATTAATTTGGATACTAATAGGCGTTAGTCTATTTATTTTTAAGAAAACAAGAAAAGTAGGACTTATGATCTTAGTAGGATTAGTCTTTCATTTAGTTCTTTTAAATCATGGCCTTAAACCACTTGTTCATAGAATTAGGCCATGTTATTTAAAAGAAATAGATATGTTGATCAAGAAACCAACAGACTATTCATTCCCTTCAGGTCATACTGCTGCGGGATGTATTGCGATTATGGTATTTTACTTATCTAAATATCAAAAAGCATTTATAGTTTCTTTGATTCTTACAATCATTATTGCGTTTAGTAGAATGTATTTGTATGTCCATTATCCTACTGATATATTAGTAGGGGCACTACTAGGACTGTTATTTGGCTATATTGGTTTTAAATTAGTAAATTATTTTTATAATAAATATGAGATGAGTTAATATGTTAACTCATCTCATTTACTTTTACTTTAATATATTCATGTTGACTATAAGGGATAATCTTTTTAAATAAATCTTCAGTACTTATAGATAAAGTAGAAGTATTCTGACAGGGATGGCATCCAAAATAGTCATTGTTCATAATATCTTCATCTATTAATAATTGTACTTGTTGAGTCTTGTCAAATAGGATTCCTAAAATACTAGCACTACCAGGTGTACATGATAGATATTCTATCATCTTCTCTTCTTTTCCAAACGAGAGTCTTGCAACCCCTAATTGTTTAGAAATCTCTTTTGTCTTAAATTTCTTATTGCCTAATGTTACAAGTAAATAAAACTTAGTCCCTTGTGTATTGGATAAAAATAAGTTCTTATAAATGGGAGCTTTTAATATTTTTTCTATATTTTCACATAATGCCATTGAATAGGCAGGTTTGTGATCTACTCTATTAAATGGAACGTTTAATTGATCAAGAAAATCATATACTTTTTCTTCTACTTCTTCTCGTTTTTCAGTTGGTCTTCCTGTTTGTATAATCATATGCATTCCTTTCTTTAAAAGATGTGTGTATCACATGATACACACATCTTATTACTTATTAGATTTTAAAACTTTCATTTGTGTAAGTACTGCAATAACTGTTCCAACCACTGTAATAGCCATTGCACAATACAACATCACTTGAAGTGAGAATGCATCTTGTAAGACACCACCAAATACATTACCGATTGTACTTCCAAATCCTGTTGTCATCATCGCAATAAGTGTTTGTCCCATAATTTGATATTCTTCTTTTAAATGATCAGAAACATAATATGTAATAACACCAGTAAATAAACCATAGGATGCACCTTGCATCATCATCCCAATTAAAAGAATTGGAATATTAGGTGCTAAACAAATTAAGAAGTTTCTTACAATATACATACATGCCGCAAACAATAATAACTGTTCTGCTTTAAACTTCTTTAATAAAGTATGTGTAAGTCCCATGAAAGGTAACTCACTTGCGGCCATACAGAAAACCGCTATACCATATAATTCAGTACTACCTCCTAATGAGGTTACGATATTGATCAAATAAACTGCTAGAGCACTACTAGCCGCAAAGCAACAACCAAATCCAAATAAAGTAATAAAGTAATTAGGATATGCTTTTACAACATCAATAATATTACCACTCTTACTTTCTTCCTTATTTTCTTTTCCGGTATTACTTGCACTTTTTGCATCTGGAATAGAGAAAAGAATCACTAAGAATAATGCACCAAGTAATACATAAGAGATAGCTAGAATATTAGGCGAAACGTACTTTAATACTTGTCCTAACACAAAAGCAGTAGATGCATATGCAACACTTCCCATCCCTCTAGATAAACCAAAATCTAAGTAGTTTCCACATCTTAAATGATCCATACAAATGGTTGTTAGAAATGGGACACAAGAAACAACTAAACAAATAAGGATCATAAACATGATCATAATAAGAATAGTAGGTAATGGTAAAAATGCCATAGCCATAAATAAAACAGCCATACATAAATTCATAATGAGAAGTAATGACTTTGTGGTTAAACCATGCTTTCCAACTAGACCGCTAATCATTGGACTAATCACAATCGTGCTGACTGCACCAACTCCTGTTACCACACCAATTAAGGAATTACTCATTCCTTTACTTTGTAAGAAGACAGCCACATAACCATAGATGGCACAATACGCTGCCCAGAAAGTAATATGCAGTAAATTGTATTTCATTTGTAGTTTCATATATATTTTCCCTCACTTGTATTTATTATATGATAAAATATATGAAATGAAAATAAAGGAAAGTATAAAATCATGGAATATTTAGATGTAGTAGATGAGCTAGGAAATCCTACTGGTCAAATCGTAGAAAGAAAAGAAGCACATAAAAAAGGCATTAGACATCGTACAAGTCATGTATGGTTATATCATGATGGGAAAGTGTTAGTTCAAAAAAGAAGTGAAGATAAAGATTCTTATCCTGGATGTTATGACATATCCAGTGCAGGACATATTAAAGCAGGGACAGGATATAAAGTATCTGCTGTAAGGGAGTTAAAAGAGGAATTAGGGATTGAAGTAAGTGAAGATGACTTAATGCCTATAGGGGTTACTTATTCAGATTCAAAGAATTATTTTTATGGTGAACTCTTTCATAATGTACAAGTATCTCAAGTTTTTTTACTAGATTACTATAGTAATGAATTTGTGATTCAAAAAGAAGAGTTATCTGAAGTAAAATGGATTGACTTAGATGAACTCTATAAAGCAGTAGAAAACAATAGTATAAAAAACTGCATTAAATTATCTGAACTTGATATGATCTATAAGTATTTATAAGGATAAGCAATCATGGTTGCTTATCCTTTATATTTTAATCTTGTATTAATTCAAATGATTGCCACTTATTAGATAAGAAATAAATCATACCAGGAATACTTGTGCCATAAGCAGCTAAACCATATCCTAAGAAGAATCCATATAATCCTAGGTTGAGTACAATTCCCATTAAGTATGAAAGACCAATTCTAAATACAACCGCATCTAGTAATGAGAAAACTAATGACAACTTAGAATTACCGCATCCTTGAATCAAGCCATTTGTGCCTCTCATAAGCACCATAGCAGGATAATTCCATAATATTGCTGAAACATAAATTGGCGCTAATTTAATGACTTCAATATCACTTGTAAAGAATCCAAATAATAGTTTTGGCTTTAAAAACATCAGTAATCCAAAGCATAAATATAATATTGATGATAATCCAATAGAATACCATACAATCGATTTCGTACGATCATATTTTTTAGCAGCGACATTTTGTCCAACCATTGAACTTGCAGCATACATAATACCAGCACTAATCTTATTGATAATATCATCCAGTTTTAAGCCTACCCCAAATGTAGCTGAAGCGTAAACACCTAGCCCATTGACTAAAGTATTCACAAACATCATAGAAATATTGATGGCTGCATTCTGTACCGCAAATGGCACGCCAATCTTTAAAAGTGCACTTGCAATTTTAGTATCAATCTTGAAACTTTCTAATTTAAAATCAAAACCAAATGATGTTTTGTGATTGTATAAATAGATTAGTGCACATATAAACGATACAGCTTGTCCTAATATAGTCGCAAGTGCTGCACCTAATACAGATAAATGTAATACACATATAAAGAATAAATCTAACACAACATTGACAAGTGATGCGATTAAGATAAAGATAAATGGATGTTTACTATCTCCCATCCCTCTAAAGATGGCACTCAACAAGTTATACCCATAAGTAAATAATATACCAAGTGAACATACCACCATATAATCTAATGCATAATGAAATGATTCACTTGGTGTATTTAATAAATGTAGGATCTGTGTTTTAAACACCAATCCTATTACACTCATCACAATACCAATCATAAATACAATAGAAAATAAAGTACCAATCGTATTATTTAATTTGTCTTTTCTTCCACTTCCAATCAGTTGAGAAATATAAACTTGTCCACCCGTCGCAAATCCTAAACACAACATAGTCATAAAAGTAAATACTTGAGATGCAACACTAACCGCAGATAATCCTTCTGCACCGACAAACTGACCTACAATAATCATATCAACAATGGCATATGCTACTTGCATCGCATTACTTAACATAAACGGAATCGCAAAAGGAATCATGTGTTTTAAAATAGGTCCCTCAGTAAAATTGTTGATCATTTGTTTATCAGTCATTTATTTTTCTCCTTGCATCCATATTCTAACATATACAATATTAAAAAAGTATCAATGATACAATTGATACTAATCTAATTCTTCTAATCTATGAAGTAGTAGATTCATTTTATGAATTTCTTCTTTTGATGCTTCTCTACCACTAATATAATAATCCACTTTATATGCTTCTTCATCATCCACATAGTTTTTTAAGTTATTGATGGTACCTACGTTACCATCAATAAAAGAAACATGAGGATATAAAGAAGAAAATGAATCTTTGAAATAATTAAAATGTGTACATCCAAATACAATACTTGCGTATTTACATGGATCATAATTTTTCAATGATTCTTTTAAATAATGATGTACTTCATCACTATTGAATTCTAGCTTTTCAGCATATTCTGGTAGTTTTACTAAACTAACAGCATCTACTTGATGATGTGCATCATATTTTTCTAGTAGATCTTTTAATTTATCACCCTTAACCGTTACAGGTGTCGCAAGCACTAGAATTCTTTTTGATTCCTCTTCGCTGAGTGCTTTTTTTACTGCAGGTTCCATTCCTAGAATTCTTAAATCTTTATATTTTTCTCTCATGTCCTTTACCGCAACACTTGTGGCAGTGTTACATGCAATCACAATGACTTCACATCCTTTATTCTTTAAAAATGTGATTGCATCATCGACATAAGATAATATTTCTTCATTTGTTTTCTTACCATAAGGACAATGATCTAAGTCAGCATAATAAAGATAATGTTCATTAGGTAATATCTTTTTTGCGACATGTAAGACACTCAGTCCTCCAGTACCTGAATCCATTAAACCAATTTTCATTATTCATCACCGAATTCATTATATCATAGAAGTGATTAATTTGATAAAATAAATATAAGAAGGTGAGAATTATGAAAGCATTGGTATTTGGATCATTAAATATAGATTATACTTATCGTGTCGATCATATGGTAAATATCGGAGAAACACTTACAAGTAAAAACTTAAGTGTAAATGCTGGAGGGAAAGGTCTCAATCAAGCAATCGCACTCTCAAAATCTGGAATGGATGTTTATCTTGCAGGACAAATAGGACACGATGGATTGTTTTTGATGGAAATCGCTAAAACATATCATGTAAATACCGACTACATAAAAGAAGTAGATACACATACAGGTAATGCAATTATTCAAGTAAATAACGAAGGGAATAACTGTATACTTTTATATCCTGGCGCAAATAGAGAAATAGAGAAATGTTATATAGATGAAGTACTATCACACTTTGAAAAGGATGATTACATCATCCTACAAAATGAAATTAATCATTTAGATTACATTATTGATGTAGCCTACAATAAAGGCATGATCGTTTGTTTAAATCCATCTCCTTATGATGGATTTATTGAAGCATGTGATTTAAACAAAGTATCCTATCTTTTCTTAAATGAAGTAGAAGGGGAAATGATGACACATGTTAAAGATGAAAATGAAATAATTGAAACATTAAAACAACGATATCCAAAAATGCATATCATCTTAACATTAGGAGAAAAAGGAAGTATTTATAAGGATGCTAAATACGAGTATAGACAGCCTGCAATAGCTAGTGAGGTGGTAGATACGACAGGTGCAGGAGATACATTCTCTAGTTACTTCTTATCTCAAGTAATGCATCATCAATCAATTGATCAAGCAATGTCACTTGCAGCTACAGCAAGCAGTATCACAATAAGTAGAAAAGGTGCAAGTAAAAGCATTCCTACAATAGATGAAGTTATATAAGAAATTGGCATTTAATGCCAATTTTTCTTGTATGATCAATAAATCTAAAAGTTATTGAAAGATAAAAAAATGTATGTTATTATTACATGGCAGTAATGGAGACATACTCAAGAGGCTGAAGAGGCGCCCCTGCTAAGGGTGTAGGTCGGGAAACTGGCGCGAGGGTTCAAATCCCTCTGTCTCCGCCATTATGGTTTAAACCCTTGGCAAGCGTTTTAAAATTAAATGGTTTGGTAGTTCAGTTGGTTAGAATGCCGCCCTGTCACGGCGGAGGTCGCGGGTTCGAGTCCCGTCCAAACCGCCATTTGATGATTAGTTTGGTTCATAGAATCAAACTTTTTTATTTAATAGCTTTGTAATATAATAGTTTCATTAAAGGAATAAGCATATGAGAAAAATTGTTGTAGGAATACTAGCACATGTAGATGCTGGAAAGACAACTTTATCTGAAATGATGTTGTATAAATGTGGCAGCATTAGAAAGTTAGGAAGAGTCGATCATAACGATACTTTTTTAGATTATGATGTACAAGAAAGAGATAGAGGCATTACGATCTATTCTAAACAAGCAAGTTTAGAATATAAAGACTTGTCTATGACTTTTTTAGATACACCAGGTCATACGGATTTTTCTAGTGAAATGGAACGAACATTACAAGTATTAGATTATGCCTTACTTATTATTAGTAGTTTAGATGGTGTGACTGCACATACAGAGACTATTTTTAAATTACTTAATCAGTATCATATTCCTACATTTGTATTTGTGAATAAGATGGACTACAACACCACTTCTAAAGAAGAAGTTTTATCTTCATTAAACACAAAACTAAATGGTCCATTTATTGATATGTTTAATGGAGATCAAGAAGAACTATCATTAGTAAATGAAGCACTATTAAATGAATATATAGAAAACAATACATTATCAACTTCAAGTATCTCTAATGCAATTAACCAAAGAGATTTTTATCCTGTATATTTTGGAAGTGCCTTAAAAGATCAAGGTGTCGAAGATTTATTAGAAGGGCTATACCTATATACCACAAATAAATCTTACGACACAGTCAAACAAGGTTTGTGTTATAAAGTAATGCACGATAAAAATGAAAGACTCACTTGGATAAAAGTATTAGGTGGTAGTTATTCAACAAAAGATGTGATAAAAGGTGAAAAGATACATCAAATAAGAATCTATAACGGGTTAAAGTATGAAGTCGTTGATACATTAAATGCAGGTGAAATAGGGACACTTGTAGGATTAGATAATATTGAAGTAGGAGACTACTTAGAATCGGATGCACATAATAACACATTATTAAAGCCATATCTTCATTATCACTTGTCGTTACCTAAAGATTGTAATGAACTAGAAATGACACAAAATATATTAAAACTTGCCAGTGAAGATCCAACTTTAAATATAGAAGTCATAGGCAAAGATATACAAGTATCTTTAATGGGTGAAATACAAATAGAAGTACTCACTAAAAAGATTAAAGATTTATATAATGTAGATGTGACATTTGATCAAGGGAAGATCAGATACTTAGAAACGATTAACTCTTCTTTTGAGGGTGTAGGACACTTTGAGCCATTACGACATTATGCAGAAGTACATTTGTTATTAGAACCTGGAGAAAGAGGAAGTGGTATAGAAGTCATCGATGCCTCTAATCACTTAGAAAGGCATTACGTAAGAAGTATCATGAGATATTGTTATAGAGGCGTACCAGGCGTACTTGGAGGATATCCAATCACAGATATTAAAATCACAGTATTAGGTGGTAAATCACATATTAAACACACTGAGGGTGGGGATTTTAGAGAAGCAACAATAAGAGCACTAAGACAAGGCTTAATGCAATGTGAATCAACGATTCTAGAACCATACTATCACTTCTCTTTAACTGTTCCAAACGTATCTATGAGTAAAGCACTTTATGATCTAGATTTAATGCATGCTTCATTTAAAGTCACTTCCAATGATGCCAATACATTAATCATTGGAAAGTGTCCAATAAGCTCAATGCGTAATTATACAAAAGAAGTGATTAACTATACAAAAGGACAAGGAAAACTAGTATTAGAATATGCGGGTTATGATCAACTTGCAGATGAAAAATCTATCGATATCCATTATGATCCTCACAAGGATGAAAGATACCCAACTGGCAGTGTATTTTGTAAAAATGGTGCCGGCTATTATGTACCATATAATGAAGTAGAGAATTATATGCATGTCCCTTACTATACAAAGAAAGAAAAAGGACATGCCTCAAATACTACATATGTAGAAGAAGATTTAAATCAAATTTTTGAAAGAACATATGGGAAAGTCAATGTTCGCCTGTCTGATGAAATTACTTATAATAAACATAATGAAAAAGTAGAAGTAAAAGAAAATAAGCCAATTTGTTTGCTGGTGGATGGCTATAATGTTATAGGGGCAAGTGAATCATTAAAAACTTTATCTAATGAATCATTAGATAGCGCACGTAGTAAATTACTAGATTTAGTAGGTAACTATCAAGGATATGTTGATTATAAAATTATTGTTGTATTTGATGCTTATAAAGTAAAAGGCAATATTGGTGAAGAGTACAAAGAAGGAAACCTATATGTTGTCTATACAAAAGAAGCACAAACCGCGGATGCTTATATTGAGCGTTCAACAAAAGAACTTGCAAAAAACTATCAAGTTTATGTTGCAACAAGTGACCAACTTGAACAAACTATCATATTAGGCAATGGGGCTTATAGAATATCTTCTAGAGAATTCTTAAATATGATGGAAAATGTCACTAAAAGTTCAAAAGAAGAATTTGAAAGAAAACAAGAAGTTTCTAGAAACTTCTTGTTTGAAGATTTAAAAAAATTAATTGAGGAATAGATCAATGAGAGAATTAGGAAATAATCGAGTAAAAAACTTACAACCATCTGCCACAATGGCAATGAGTAAAAAAGCAACTGAATTAAAATCACAAGGGATAGATGTGATCAACTTAGCTGGAGGAGAACCTAACTTTGATACCCCTGTTCAAATTAAACAAGCAGCCATAGATGCACTTAATAATGGAAAAACACATTATACAATGGGTGGTGTCAAGGAGTTAAGAGAAGGTATTGTAGAAAAATTAAAAAGAGAAAACAATATCGAGACTAAAGTGGATAATATCATTCTAACACCTGGTGGGAAGTATGCTTTATTTTTAACAGTCCAAGCATTATTAAATCCAGGTGATGAAGTTATCATTGTCGCACCTACTTGGGTAAGTTATGAATCAATGGTAGTCGCAAATGGGGCAGTACCTGTATTTTTAGAATTAGATGAAAGTGATCACTTTCATCTTACAAATGAAAAACTCAAATCAGTTACTACAGACAAGACAAAATTAGTTATTATATGTTCGCCTAGTAATCCTACAGGACATGATTTAAATGAAGATGAAATAGAAGAACTTGTTCAATATATTAAAGATACTGGTGTAAGTATCTTAAGTGATGAAATGTATGAACATTTAATTTATGAACATCAACATTATTCACTTGCATCTCACTTAGATATACAAAATCAAGTAATTTCTGTATTTGGATTCTCTAAAGGTTATGCAATGACTGGATGGCGACTAGGGTATGTTGTCGCAAGTGACGAAAATATCAAATACTTATCTAAAATCTATCAACATTCTATAACTTGTGTGAGTGAATTTATTCAATATGGGGCCATTAAAGCATTAACTGCTTATGATGATATTGAAAGAATGCGACAAGCATATCTTAGAAGAAGAGATTTCTTTATTGATGGGTTAAATGAAATCAAAGGTGTACATGCTTTAAAACCTGAAGGTGCATTCTATGCATGGGTAGCCTTTGATAAAAAAGGAATAGATAATAGTGTAGATATGTGCAATTACTTATTAGAAGAAGCACATGTTGCAGGTGCACCAGGAGTTGCCTTCTCTCCAAGTGATAAAAACCATGTAAGATTTAGTATCGCAAGCAGTGATGAAGATCTAAAAGAGGCAATCATAAGAATAAAAAAAGCTATGGAAAAATAGATTAAAATATAGTTTAATGAAGAAGTACTATTGATATGGGGAGAAATATAAATGAGTAAAGTAGTTAAATTTGGGGGAAGTTCTTTAGCGGATGCTAAACAATTTAAAAAAGTTTACGATATCATTAAAAGTGATCCTGAAAGAGTGTACGTTGTCCCTAGTGCACCAGGAAAAAGAAATAAAAATGATATCAAAGTAACAGATCTATTAATTCAACTATATAAAGACAAAAGCGAAGATACATTAAATCTAATTAAAGGAAGATATCAAGAAATTATCTCTGATTTAAAATTAGATTTATCATTAGAAGATGATTTTAAGGAAATCTTCTATGCAGCTAAGAATAATGAAAGTTATGATTATATTGTATCTAGAGGTGAATATCTTAATGGTAAAGTATTAGCTTCATATTTAGATTATGACTTCTTGGATCCAAAAGATGTCATCTTTATTGATGATGAAGGTAACTATGATGCTAAAAAGACAGATCCATTATTATCAAATGCTTTAGCATCACATAAAAATGTTGTAATACCTGGATTCTATGGTACATCTAGTACAACCGGAAAAATCAAAGCATTCTCTAGAGGAGGCAGTGATGTTACAGGAAGTATCGTCGCTAAAAATGGGAAGGTTGACTTATATGAAAACTGGACAGATGTATCAGGATTTCTAATGTGTGATCCTAGAATCGTAGATAATGTTCAAACAATTCGTACCGTTACATATAAAGAATTAAGAGAGTTATCTTATATGGGTGCAAGTGTATTACATGAAAACTCAATATTCCCAATAGCTGGTCAAGGGATTCCAATTCAAATAAAAAATACAAATGCACCTGAAGATGAAGGGACACTCATTGTAGAATCTACATGTCATAAACCAACACATGTCATCACAGGAATCGCAGGTAAAAAAGGTTTTGCGACAGTGACAATTGAAAAGGATTTAATGAATAATGAAATTGGATTCGGTAGAAAAGTACTAGAAGTCTTTGAAAAGAATTTCATGTCATTTGAACATATGCCTTCAGGAATTGACACAATGACAATTATCGTGAATACTGAAGATTTCATTGAACACGAACAAGAAGTTATTGCGGGTATTCATAGAGCAGTAAATCCTGATTCCATTGTATTAGAATCAGATCTTGCATTAATTGCAGTCGTGGGTAGAGGTATGGAATCTAGTCATGGTGTTGCGGCTAAGGTATTCAATGCACTTGCAAAAGAAGATATCAATATTAAGATGATTGACCAAGGCTCATCAGAATTAAACATTATTGTAGGTGTTAGAAATATGTACTTTGAAAAAGCCATTCAAGCCATCTACAAAGAATTTATTGACGACTAAGAGCACAGTAGTGCTCTTTTATTATGCAAAAAAGTTATACTACATTAATTAAATGATATTTTATTTTAGATAAGTAAAACATTATGATAAAGATGTAAAAATAGGAGGATATAAATATGGAATATGTAAGATTAGGAAATAGTGGTTTACAAGTATCAAAAGTATGTTTAGGAACTATGGGATTTGGTACACCTGGTAAGTTATTCGATTGGTGTGTTGGTTATGACACAGCTGAAGCAATTATCAAAGAATGTTTAGATAATGGTATTAACTTCTTTGATACTGCTAATGTTTATACTGAAGGTGAATCAGAAGAAATGTTAGGGAAAGCATTAAAGAAATATGCTAAAAGAGAAGAAGTAGTGATCGCCACAAAATGTGGAATTAATATGGATAGAAATTGTAAAGTTAATACAAAAGGATTATCTAGAAAACATATCTTTGATGAAGTAGAAAAATCATTAAAGAGACTAGGAACAGATTATATTGATATTTACTACATTCATCATCCAGATATGAATACACCAGTAGAAGAAACAATGGAAGCATTAAATGATTTAGTAAGAATGGGGAAAGTAAGATATATTGCAGCTAGTAACATGAAAGCTTGGCAATTCGCAAAATATCAATATTGTGCAAAAATGCATGGTTGGGCACAATTTATCACTGTAGAAAATACACACAATATTTTCCAAAGAGAATCTGAAGCAGAATTATTTCCAATGTTAGAAGATATGGGTGTATCTGTTACTGCATATAAAGTATTAGCAGGTGGAAGACTTACTAGAGGTGATGAAAAAACAGCTCGTAGTGCAACACAAACATTAAACGAAAAAGAAATTGAAATGAATGAAAGAATTCAAAAAGTAGCTGATGCACATAACTGCAGTAAAGCAGATATCTTAATTGCATATGAATTATCTAAAAAACCTATTGCTTCTGTATTAGTTGGTACTACAAAAGTAGGAAGAATCACAGATACAGTAAAAGCATTAGATATCCAGTTAACACAAGAAGAAATCAATTATTTAGAGGCATAGAATGAAAACAATTGTTGTATATTTTTCAAGAAATGGTGAAAACTACTATAATGGTAGTATTCAAAATATTAAAGTAGGCAATGCACAAAAAATAGTAAATATCATTAAAGAACATAAAGAAGTAGACGAGTTTGAAGTAAAGCCTTTAAAACCATATTCTGCTGATTATCATACTTGTACAATAGAAGCAAAAAATGAAAAAAATAGTCATGCAAGACCAGAAATTGTAGGTAACTATGATTTATCTAACTATGATCATATTATTCTAGTCTATCCTTCTTGGTGGTCTACTATGCCTATGTGTATGTTTACTTATTTAGATTCACAAGACCTTACAAACAAGCATATCTATCCAATTTGTACACATGAAGGTAGTGGTATGGGAAGTAGTGTAAATGATCTAAAAAAATATTATAATGAAGCTAATATACATAACTCTCTTGCAGTGCAAGGGACTTATGTAGAATCATCTACAAGTAAAATAATTGAATATATAAAGGAGATTTAAATTATGGCAATGAGTAAAAACGCAAAAGATTATCATGAAAAAATGTTCCCTGGTTATAATTCTGACTTTTTAAGAACAGATCCTAGTTATATTGAAGCATTTGATAATTTTGCCTTTGATGAAGTAGTGAATGTAAGTGACTTAGACGATCGTACTCGTTTTATCGCTATTCTAGCAATCTTACTAGGATGTCAAGGCATAGACGAATTTAAAGGTATGTTAAAAGCGGCATATAACTTTGGTGTCACACCAGTAGAAATGAAAGAAATTGTTTATCAAGCAACTGCTTATTTAGGAATCGGAAGAGTCTTCCCGTTTTTAAAAGCAGTGAATACATTTATTGAAGACGATTTACATATGACATTACCTTTAGAAGACACAGCTGTCGCAACAGCAGATAAAAGATTGGAATTGGGAGAAAAAACACAAATAGAAATATTTGGAGATGTAATGGTGGATTATAAATCAAAAGGTGGTCCAGGTAAAGAAAACATTAACGTATGGTTAGTAGATAATTGCTTTGGAGATTATTATACTAGAAAAGGACTAAATTTAGCGCAAAGAGAAATGATTACATTTTGTTTCTTATATGCACAAGGTGGTTGTGAGCCACAAGCAACTTCGCATGCTGCCGCAAATATAAGACTTGGTAACGATAGAGAATTCTTGCTTAAAGTTGTTTCTCAAGGTGTTCCTTATATTGGCTATCCTAGAACTTTAAATGGTATCGCATGTATTGAAAAAGCTGCAGAACTATCTAAATAAAAAAATAGCAGCATCTAGTAAATAACTAGATGCTGCTTTATTTTACTTTGATGAACTAAATTCTTGAACCTGTTGGAAAGTGATAATACCTTTTTGGTATAACTCTTTAAGTAGCTCATCTTTACCTTCAGCTCTACCTTCAGCTCTACCTATTGCCATACCTTCATCTCTTGCCTCATGAAGTACAGTATTTGTCCAGGCGGTATCTCTCTCTTCATTGATTTCCATAAGTGTATCATGATCTATCACATAGTGATCAAACATATTTATCATCTCCTCGACAACTTTACTTGAGTCAATTATATCATTCTCTCTACCGTTTTTAAAAGTATACATCGCTTTATTGAATTCATCTTGAAGATGTATATCTCCTAGTTCATCTATATGATGTAATTGAATAAGATGCATATGTATAAGTGAGTAGTTATCAGGTATTTTCTTATATTTATCATCACATAGTTCTATGATATGTTCATAGTGATGAAAATCACCTATATCTTTTTTTGATGCATTGATAATCAGTTGATAGACAGGTTTTAAATCTGTATAGTCTTGTCCCTTTTTAAAAGAAGTCGTAATCATTTTATAACCATATACTAGAAATCTTTTAAAGTTATTTTCTTTTATAGGTGAACACTGCATTTCGATATTATATTGATGCCCATGTTCATCAATCGCAAGTATATCTAGTATATGTAGTTTTAGGTTTTGATACTCTATATCTAGCTCTGTATTGACTATCGCAGTTGTTTCTAGTTTCACTTCATTTCCAATGAGTTTTTGACATAGTAGTGTCCTAATATTTTGACTGTTGATCATTAAATGTTTAAAGAATAGATCATCAGTCATCTTTAATTCTCTTTTATTATTATTCATAGAAAATAAATCCTACTATTATATATATTCTCCAAAAACCATCATTTTTCTCAAAAAAAGTTAAAAAAGTTAAAATTTCTTTATTTTGACATCATTTACATATAAGTATATAGTAATATTAGATACCCCCTAGGGGTGTAGTGGAGGAAATATGAAAGAAAGGTATAATATAGAAGGAATGACATGTAGTGCGTGTAGTAGCCATGTTGATAAAGCTGCAAGAAGCTTATCAGGTGTAAAAAATGTAAATGTTAATCTTTTAATGAATACGATGGATATTGAATATGATGAAAAACAAGTTACATCGAAGATGATTTGTGAATCAATTGAAAAAGCTGGTTATAAAGCAATTCTTCCAAATAATACGATAGAAGATAAAAAGGAAGATGATTTAAAGATTAGAAAACATAACTTAATTGCATCTTTTATATTCTTAATCCCTTTATTCTATATATCTATGGGTCATATGATGTCTTGGCCTTTACCTAGTATTCTTACAACACAAGAGAATGTGATGATCTTTTCTTTGACACTCCTTATACTTGTTTTACCTATAATGTATATAAATAGAGGTTATTATATTAGAGGATATCAATCATTATTACATAAATCACCTAATATGGATTCCTTAATCGCAATAGGAAGCAGTGCAGCTTTTATTTATAGTATCTATGCTTTATATATGATGGCATACTATCTTGGTAGAAATAATTTAGAAATGACACATCATTATATGATGTTAATGTATTTTGAAAGCGCAGGTATGATACTAACACTTGTAAGTGTTGGGAAATATATGGAAGCACGTTCTAAAAAGAAAACAACAGATGCCATTAGTCAACTAGCTAATCTGTTGCCTACTACCGCAAATATATTAAAAGATGGTAAAGAAATAGAAGTTAGTGTATCAACTTTACAAGTGGGAGATCTATTAGTTGTTCGTCCTGGTCAAACCATCGCAACAGATGGTGTCATTGTAAAAGGGAATACATCGGTTAATGAATCAATGATTACTGGTGAATCCATGCCAGTATATAAAAAAGAAAATGATCAAGTTATAGGTGCAACCATTAACCAGGAAGGTTATATTGAAGTTAGGGTGACCAGTGTAACAGACACAGTACTTTCTAATATTATTAAACTCGTAGAAGAAGCTTCTTCTTCAAAAGCACCAATCGCAAAACTTGCAGATCAAATATCAGGAATATTTGTGCCAAGTGTAATGACTATATCATTGATTACCTTTATTGCATGGTTAATTGCTGGACAAAGTTTTCACTTTGCGCTTAACTGTGCAATTAGTGTACTTGTTATATCATGCCCTTGTGCACTAGGACTTGCAACCCCAACCGCTATCATGGTTTCAACAGGTGTAGGCGCAAAAAATGGGATTTTGATTAAAAGTGCAGAAGACTTAGAAATGTTGGAAAAGACAAATGCGATAGTCTTAGATAAAACGGGTACTCTTACAACAGGAATTCCTGTTGTAACAGAGATTATTGCAGAAGATGAAGCATTATTGTTGAAGATAGCTGGAAGTATTGAATCTAAATCAAACCATCCTTTATCCGTTTCTATCATGAATTATATTCATGATCAAAATATAGAAATAGAAGAAGTAGAAGATATTGAATTAATACCAGGTGGAGGTATTAAAGGGAAATATCATAATAAACAAGTACTTGCTGGAAACAAAAGATTACTTGAAAGTGAATCAATAATTATTGAAGATAATAAAAAATTAAATACGCTTGCTTTACAAGGTAAAACAATTCTTTATTTCACTTGTGATAATAAAATCATAGGGGAAATAGCAGTTGCGGATACTTTAAAAGATACTTCTATTAAGGCTGTACAAGATCTAAAGGAAATGGGATATAAAGTTGTTATGATGACTGGGGATGCAACTTTAACCGCTTCTTATATTGCATCACTTTTAGATATAGAAGTGATCTCAGAAGTATTACCTGCTGATAAATCAAAACATATACAACATTTACAATCTCAAGGCTATAAAGTAGTCATGGTAGGAGATGGTATAAACGATGCACCCGCACTTACACAAGCTGATGTTGGTATCGCAATGGGAAGTGGTACGGATATTGCGGTATCTTCTAGTGATATTACTTTAATGAAGAATGATTTAAATGATGTCGTGCAGGCAATCAAACTATCCCATTCAACAATAAAAAATGTTAAGGAAAACTTATTCTGGGCATTTATCTATAACATTATAGGTATTCCTATAGCAGCAGGTTTATTCTATCCGCTTTTTAACATTACATTAGATCCAATGTATGGTGCTGCTGCTATGTCATTCTCTAGTGTTTTTGTGGTAAGTAATGCATTAAGATTAAGAATGTTTAAAGGAAATAAGAAAGTAAAAGTAAAGAAAGTAAAATTAGAAAACAAACAAGAAGGAGAAAAGAAAATGAAAGTAAATATTGATGGAATGATGTGTAAACATTGTGAAGCACATGTACAAAAAGCATTAGATGGTATTGAGGGTTTAAAAGCACAAGTTGTGTTAGAAGAAAACTGTGCATACTTAGAAGGTGATGTAAATCAAGAAGCAGTTACTAACGCTATAAAAGATGCAGGATATGATGTTGTAGGATTTGAATAATGAAAGCTGATCATAAACAAGTAAAAAGACTATTAAATACTGCAAGAGGTCAAATAGATGGGATTATCAAAATGGTAGATGAAGATCGCTATTGTATTGATATCGCAAATCAAGTATCCGCAACAGAAGCAATCCTAAAAAAAGTATACAAAGAAATCATAGCAGCACATATGTCATGTTGTGTTAAAGAAGCAGTAGAAAATAGTGATGAAGAAAAGTTCAATGAAATGATACAATTATTAAATAACTTAGTAAAATAGGAGAAAAAAGAATATGAGAAAAAATTTAGGTGTAAAACCTTATAGTTATCCTCAACCAGTCTATATAATTTGTGCTAAAGGCAGTGATGGTAATATAAGCGCAATGAATGCAGCATGGGGTGGTATTAGAGAATCCAATGAAATTGCCTTATGTTTATCCAATACACATAAAACGGTAAAAAACATATTAGAATCAAAAGCATTTACTATCTCACCAGCTACTAAAAAGTACACAACAGAATGTGACTACCTAGGAGTCGTAAGTGGTAATGATGTATCAAATAAATTAGAAGTATGTCATTTTACGACAACACAAAGTGAATATGTCAATGCACCAATCATTAATGAATTACCTATCGCAATAGAATGCGAATTAAAAGAATATACAGAGGATGGTATCATGATTGGTATTATAAAAAATGTATCTGTTGATGAATCGGTACTCACAAATAATAAAGTGGATATTAAAAAAGTAGAACCGATTTCGTTTGATCCATTCAATAACCAATATGTTGTATTAACAGAAGTAGTCGGTAATGCATTTAAAGATGGTTTAAAATTAAAGTAGGAAAAATGATTGCACCTTACAATAAAGTAAGGTGCAATTTTTGCACTAAAGTTATTTACAAAGTGCAATTTTTGCACTAAAATAATATCGGAGGTGCAAAATGGATACACTAAAAACTTTAAGAATTGAAAGACATATAACACAAGTACAAGCTGCTGGTATTGCAGGTATTTCTTTGCGTTCTTATAAAACTTATGAAAATGACGAAAGCAAGATTGGTAGTATCAAATACGAGTACATCTATAAATTGATAGAAGAATATAATAAGGTAGATGAAGACCATGGTATATATACGATGGATGAAATAAAGAAAAAATGTGAGCCTATATTTAAAAAATATAATATTGAGTTTGCATATTTATTTGGATCTTATTCTAAAGGTAAAGCAAAAGATACAAGTGATGTAGATTTACTGGTATCATGTTCAATTACTGGATTAAAATTCTATGGTATGGTAGAAGATATAAGAACAACACTACATAAAAGAGTTGATGTCTTAGATATAAATCAATTAAAAAATAATTTAGATTTAACAATAGAAATATTGAAAGATGGTATTAAGATTTATGGCTAATGTTAAAGATGATGATTATTTTGTTGAAAAAATAAAAATAGATTTAGAATACATAACTGAACATATGTTTGATCTATCAATAGATGACTTTTATGAAAATGAACTGCTCCAAGATGCCATGATGTTTAGAATGATTCAGCTATCAGAAAATGCTAAACGATTAACAAATAATTATAAAATGATACATAATGAAATACCTTGGAATGCTATATATGGATTAAGAAATAGAATTGTACATGACTATGGGAATGTTGATTTAAATATAGTATATGAAACTCTAAAAGAAGACATACCCAATTTATTAGCTAATTTATAGCAATTTATTTTACATACACCTTACAATAAAGTAAGGTGCAATTTTTGCACTAAAATAATATTGAGGGTACAAATAATAAAATT
>R03__coassemble_556_pt1 | contig 20769 bp, 19 predicted proteins | sample R03__metabat2_low_PE_061 | metagenome-assembled genome bin R03 | reverse complement strand
TTGTAGGTAATATTATTATTGAATTGGTATGTTAGTGCATTCGCTCTCTTTTATAATTATTTATTTGTGTTAAAATACTTCCAAGGAGTTTTAAAAATGAGATATAAGTTAAAAAAAGAATATGTAAAATATTTATATGTATTACTTGCATTAGTATTAGCGGTTGCTTGTATCTTTGTATTTAAAAAGAAAGATGGATCGAAAGAAACATCTTCATCCCAAGTAATTGAATCTACAAGTGCATTATTTACACAAGATGAATTTAAAAAGTATAAAGATATTAATGAAGATTATATTGGTAATATCATATTTGAATCTTCTTTAATTAATGAGCCAGTTGTTTATTCATCTACAAATAGTTATTATTTGAGAAGAGATATCAACAAGAATAAAGCAACAGCAGGTACTGTATACATGGATGATCGTAATACAATAGATGATCAGAACGTTATATTGTATGGACATCATTTTTCAAATAAATCAAAAAAATATGAGGGTTATGAAGACGGGAAACGTCCAATGTTTTCCGAATTGGATAACTTACTAGAAGAAGAAAATTATGAAGAAAATAAAACTGTCTATTTATTCTTAGAAAGTGAAATTAGAGAGTATGTTGTAGTAAGTGTCTATGAAGTACCATTGACTCAAGATGATGATGACAATTATGTATATGTGACAGATGGCTACGAATACTATTTTACGAGTTATACACAAGATGAATTTGATACATATAAGAAAACAGTGAAATCAAAAGAATGTTATGATACTCATGAAGATTTCACTATAGATGATACACTTCTTACTTTACAAACATGCGTTAAAAATCGTAAAGATTTAAGAGAAATTGTTTTATGTAAGTTGGTGAATACAAAATCCTATGAAAAATAAAAGGGAGAAATAAAAATGAAAGTATTAATAATTAATGGAAGTCCTAGAGTAAATGGGAATACAAGCTTCGCTGTAAATGAAATGGTGAATATATTCAAAGAAGAGGGCATTGAAACAGAAGTTGTACAAGTAGGGAATAAAGATGTTCGCGGATGTATCGCATGTAGAAAATGTGGTGAGTTAGGACATTGTATCTTTAATGATATTGTCAATGAATTAGCACCTAAATTTGAAGAAGCTGATGGCCTTGTGGTAGCATCACCTGTCTATTATGCTTCAGCAAATGCAACACTCATTGCAACACTTGATCGATTATTCTTCAGTACATCTTTTGATAAATCCATGAAAGTAGGCGCAAGTGTTGTGGTTGCTAGAAGAGGAGGATGTTCGTCTACATTTGATGAACTCAACAAATATTTTACTATATGTAATATGCCAATCGCTTCATCACAATATTGGAATAGTGTTCACGGTAGAGAAATAGGTGAAGCAAACGGTGATGAAGAAGGTAAACAAACAATGCGTACACTTGCAAGAAATATGTCCTTTTTAATGAAGAGTATCGCATTAGGAAAAGAAAAGTACGGATTACCTAAAAATGAAAAGATGATTCCTACAAACTTTATAAGATAAAAAAAGAAGTTCTAACAGTAAATGTTAGAACTTTTGTTTTAAAGTAATTGATTGAGTTGTTCGTGAGATAAACCAGAATAAGACAATAATTGATCAAAAGAAAGTATGCCATCTTTATACATTTGTATATATGCATTAAGTTGACCTTGTTGAATACCTTGTTGAATACCTTTATTGATACGATCCTCAATTTCGTATTGATACATTTTACTTGCGTATTCTTGAGTCATCATTTCATGTACTTTATACAATGAGGCCATCTCCTTTCTAACTATATTTGTGTAATCCTTTAATATATTCTTATTATAACACTCAGTAAGTAATTCTTCGAGTGATTTTAAAGGAATCTCATTGTATAAAGAAATATCATGTAAAAGTTTATCATCTGCTAACTTACAAAATTCTACATATTCATGGATAATGTCGTCTTTATTCCCATACAACATGTGTACTACTACATCTAAATCTAATTTTTGATCATTAAAGAAATCATGAGAAAGTGATATTGTTTCAGGCTTATTTTCTTTATTACCTGTATAAATACAATAGAGTTCAATCATGGGCAATTCTATTTGCTTACTGGAATATAAGTTTAAATGATTATCTTGAATAAGTCTCCTTTCTACATCAGTGACATAATGTTGCATACGATAAACAATATTTTTAGAAAAAGTAGATTGTGCCTCAATAAATATTAAATATTTATTTCTTACTTTCATTGATAAATCATTATAAGGCTGATCAGTAAGCACGTTATTTAGTGTTGTTACTTCGATTTCTTCTTCTTTAATTTCTTGATCTTCTTCGTGTACTGATAGATACAATCTTTTAACATAACCAGGTCTTTTGAATATATCAGTAAATAATGTGTCTTTATATTTTCTATTAATTTGCATAATATAATCCTTTCTGTAATAAGGGCTCCTATTATATATATTCTCCGTTTTTATCTATTTTTCTCAAAAAAATTTAAAGTTTTTTAAAATTTGCGAAAGAAATAGTGATATGTTATATTTGAAATGGTGATTTTATGAAAATGAAAGAAAGACATGCAAAAATAATAGAGTTAATAACGGATCAAAAGAAAATGAGTGTTATTGAATTATCTGATATTATGGGTGTATCTCAGGTGACAATAAGAAAAGACTTAGATTTCTTAAGTGAAACAGGCATTATTGTAAGAGAACATGGGTATGCTACACTTAATAGCCATGATGATATCAATAATAGATTAGCTTATCATTTTTCTATCAAAGAAAAGATCGTAAGTAAAGTAATAGAATCGATTCATGATGGTGAAACCATCATGATAGAATCTGGTAGTTGTTGTGCATTACTTGCTTATCAACTGTCACAATTAAAGAAAGATATCACAATTATCACAAACTCAGCATTTATCTCTGATTATGTAAGAAAAAGTGATAATGTGGATATTATATTATTAGGTGGTAATTATCAAAAAGAAGCACAAGTCAATGTAGGACCAATGATTAAAGCATGTACTACAAATATATATGTAGACAAATTCTTTATAGGTGCAGATGGATTCAGTAAAAAGAGTGGGTTTACAGGTAATGATTTATTAAGAGCTGAAGCAGTACGAACTATGGCAGAACATGCAAATGAAGTCATCGTGATTACAGAAAGTAATAAGTTTAATGAAGTGGGTTTAGTTAAATTATTACCAACCGAAGAAATAAAGAAAGTATATACTGATAGTAATATACCTTCTGCTTCTGAATCTTACTTAGAAAGTATAGGTGTACAAGTAATAAAAGCTGAATGTTAAAAACAGGAGAAATTTTTCTCCTGTTTTTATATATAACAATCAATGCCTTCATTTCTTATAATATTTACATAATCTTCTAATTCTTCAGAGTGGATAGCAGCAATATCTTTATATTCATAATCTAACGAAAGTAATTCATACTTTCTTTCACCAAATTGATGAAAAGGAAGTAATTGTACTTTTTTTACACCGATTTCCTTAAATGCTTCCGCAAATCCTTTCGCATCCTCTAATGAATTATTGAAATCAGGAATAACAGGTATTCTAACTAATACATCAATATTTTCATCAATTATCCATTTTAAGTTTTCTACAATTTGTTCATTATATACATGAGTTCCTTCATAATGCTTCTTACTGTCATAATGTTTGAAATCATAAAGTAATAAATCTAACTTATGTGCAATTGGTTTAAATACTTTAGGATTTATATATCCAGTTGTTTCTATTGCAACATGAATATTTTCTTCATGTAATCGATCGACTAATGCATCCAAGAATATAGGCTGTGTCATACCTTCACCACCTGAAATAGTCACACCACCATTACTTTCTTCATAGAATTCTTTATCTTGTAGACATTTCTCTACAACTTCATCTATTGTCTTTAAATCACCTTCATGTGTTAAAGCATCTGTCACACATATATCATTACATGTTAAACAACCGATACAGTTATGATCATCAATATAAATGTGGTTGTTGTCATGAATGATAGAATGAGTAGGACATGCATTCACACATTTTCTACAATGAATACATTTCTTTTCGTCATATAAAATAGATGTACGAGTTGTTTGGGATTCTGGATTTGCACACCATTTACATTTTAAAGGACAACCTTTAAAAAAAACGGTCGTACGAATACCAGGGCCATCATGTATACTAAATTTTTGTATATTAAATATAATACCTTGTTCCATAAGTTTCTCCTTGTTTATATCATAACACAAAATTACTAAAAATCTATAAAAAGTTTCGAATGAAAGAAATAAATATTGTATTTGAAATATTTTGTGTTATTATATACTCAGATGAATAAACATGGAGGTAAAATCATGGAAAATAAAGAGCACTTTGGTGAATTGACTCAAAGAATGAAGTCGTATCGAGAAGATGTCTTGAATCAAAAGCCTTATATCGATGCAGGACGAGCAGTCATTGTGACAGAATCATATAAAAGAAATTTAAATCAACCTAATGTCATGAAAAGAGCTTTAATGTTGAAAGATATTCTTTCTCAAATGGAAATCTATATCGAAGATCAAACTATCATTGTAGGGAATCAAGCATGCAAGAATAGAGCTGCACCAATATTTCCTGAATATACATTAGAATTTGTGATGAATGAATTAGATTTATTTGAAAAAAGGGACGGTGATGTATTTTATATCACTGAAGAAACTAAGCAACAAATTCGTGATATTGCACCTTTCTGGGAAAATAATAATTTAAGAAGTAGAGGGGGTGCTTATCTTCCTAAGGAAGTAGATGTTTATATGGAAACAGGATTCTTTGGGATGGAAGGTAAGTTAAATGCCGGAGATGCACATTTAGCCGTAGATTATAAACAAGTATTAAAAGTTGGGTTAAAAGGATATGAAGATAGAGTATTAAATTTAAAAGATCAATTAGATTTAACTAAACCAGAAGATATTAAGAAATATCATTTCTATAATGCAGTATTAATCGCTATTGAAGCTGTACAAATCTTTATGAAACGTTATAAAGATTTAGCTTTAGAATTAGCTAATAAAGAAAATGATGTAAGAAGAAAAGAAGAATTAATTGAAATTGCAGATAGATGCTCTGTTGTACCATATTTACCTGCAACATCATTTAAAGAAGCGATTCAATCAGTATGGTTTATTCAATTAATCTTGCAAATTGAATCTAATGGACATTCATTATCATATGGAAGATTTGATCAATATATGAATGAATTCTTAGTGAATGATTTAGAAAAAGGGGCTATCACTGAAGATGAAGCCATTGAACTTTTAACAAATCTTTGGATTAAGACACTTACAATTAATAAAGTAAGATCACAAGCACATACTTTGTCTAGTGCTGGATCTCCAATGTATCAAAACGTAACTGTTGGTGGACAAACACCAGATAAAAAAGATGCAGTCAATAAGATGAGTTGGATGGTATTAAAATCATTTGCCCAAACGAGACTTCCTCAACCTAACTTGACTGTAAGATATCATAAGAATTTAAACCAAGCATTCTTTGATGAATGTATTGAAGTTATGAAATTAGGTACAGGTATGCCTGCTTTCAATAATGACGAAGTCATTATTCCATCATTTATTGAAAAAGGTGTTAAAGAAGAAGATGCATATGATTATAGTGCAATAGGCTGTGTAGAAACAGCTGTTCCTGGTAAATGGGGATATAGATGTACTGGCATGAGTTATATCAATTTCCCTAGAGTACTCCTTATGGCAATGAATAATGGTATCGATCAAACAAGTGGTAAACGATTCACAAAAGATTATGGTAACTTCAGAGATATGAAATCTTACGATGAATTATTAAAAGCTTGGGATGGTTGTGTTAGAGAACTCACAAGAGCGAGCTGTATTGTAGAAAATGCAATTGATATGACTAGTGAAGTAGAAGTACCAGACATCTTATGTAGTGCATTAACTCAAGATTGTATTGGAAGAGGAAAGACTATTAAAGAAGGTGGCGCTATCTATGACTTCATTTCAGGACTTCAAGTCGGTATCGCAAATATGGCAGATAGTTTATCTGCAATTAAAAAACTAGTATTTGAAGAAAAGAAAATCACGAACGATGAATTAATGGATGCATTAGCAGAAAACTTCCAATCTGAACATGGCCAACAAATCAAAAAGATGTTAGAAAATGAAGCACCTAAATACGGAAACGATGATGACTATGTAGACAAACTAGTCGTTGAAGCATATGATTCATATATTTCAGAAATGAAAAAATATCCAAATACAAGATATGGTAGAGGACCTATTGGTGGTATTCGTTATGCAGGAACATCATCTATCTCAGCTAATGTAGGTCAAGGTATGGGTACAATGGCAACACCTGATGGAAGATATGCTAAAGATCCGTTAGCTGAAGGATGCTCTCCAGCCCATGCAATGGATAAGAGCGGTCCAACTGCTATATTTAAAACAGTTTCAAAATTACCTACACACGAAATAACAGGTGGGGTATTACTAAATCAAAAAGTAACACCAGCTATGTTATCAACTGAAGAAAATAAGATGAAACTAGAAATGATGATTAGAACATTCTTTAATCGATTAGAAGGATATCATGTACAATATAACGTTGTAGATAAAGAAACATTATTAGATGCACAAATACATCCAGAAGATCATAAAGACTTAATCGTAAGGGTTGCAGGATATTCCGCATTCTTCAATGTATTATCAAAAGCAACTCAAGATGATATAATAGAACGTACAGAACAACAATTATAGGAGAAATAAAAATGGAATTTATTATTGATACAGTGAATTTAGAAGAAATTAAAGATGCAGTAGATCATATGCCAATTAGTGGTGTTACATCAAATCCATCCATCGTTAAAGCGACATCTCCAAAAGACTTCTTCGGACATATGAGAGAAGTAAGAAATATTATTGGAAAAGATAGAAGCTTACATATTCAAGTGATCTCATTAACTGCAGAAGAAATTGTAAAAGAAGCACATAGAATCTTAGAAGAAGTAGATAAGGATGTCTATATCAAAGTACCAGTATCTTATGAAGGTATTAAAGCTATTAAGTTATTAAAAGCTGAAGGTGTTAATGTGACAGCGACAGCAGTCTATGACTTAATGCAAGCATATATGGCTTTAGCTGCAGGTGCAGATTTTATCGCACCATATGTTAATAGAATTGGTAACTTAGGAAATGATCCATTTGATTTGATTGCTAATCTTCAAAATAGAATTGAAGTAGATGGTTATGATTGTAAAATTCTAGCTGCGTCATTTAAAGGTGTTCAACAAATTCGTGATAGCTTTAATGCAGGTGCAGAAACAATTACAGCACCAGTTGCAATACTTAAACAAGTATTCTTAAACCCATCTATTGATAAAGCTGTCAAAGATTTCAACAATGACTGGTATTCAGTATATGGTGAAGGTAAAGGAATTTGTGATTTATAATAATTAAATTTTAGAGTAGATTGTCTTAAGACAATCTACTTTTTTGTTGTAAAGGTAAAAATATAAGTATTAAAATAAAGTAAGATATATTCATGGAGGTTATATATGAAACGATTATTAAATTGTAATAGTAGTGATATGTTACAAATGACAAAAGATGAGTTAAAACAATCTATTCTTGCGTGTGAAGGAAGAGTTGTCATGACAGAAACAGTTGTAAGTTGTCAACCTTTATTATCTGATCTCACAAACGCAGAATTAGCAGTCTCATTTGGAAGTGACATGATATTACTGAATGCCATTGATTTAAATAATCCTAAAATCAATGGATTACCAGAGACAGATGAACCGGTAAAACTATTAAAGAAATTGGTTGGTAGACCAGTGGGATGCAATCTAGAGCCAATTGATGAAGAAGCTACATTAATGGAAGCTCGTACTGAAATATCTAGTGGAAGACATGCAACAATAGAAACATTTAAGAAAGCGAAAGAAATGGGATTTGATTATATTTGTTTAACAGGAAATCCTGGTACTGGAGTTTCTAATGCTTCCATTGAAAAAGCTATTGAAAACGCAAAGAAATATTTTGGCGGTATGATTATTGCAGGTAAAATGCATTCATCAGGAATCGATGAACCACTCGTTGATTTAGCTTCTATTGAAAGACTCATCGATGCAGGTGCAGATATTATATTAATGCCTGCAGTCTACACAGTACCTGGTTTACAAGAAGAAACAGTCATTGAAGCTTGTAAATTAATCAAATCAAAAGGTGCATTATCATTAAGTTCAATTGGTACTTCTCAAGAAGGAAGTGATGAAGATACAATTAGAATGATTGCACTCACAAATAAGAAATGTGGTATTGATATTCAACATATTGGCGATGCTGGTTGGTGTGGTGTAGCACTTCCTGAAAATATTATGGCGTTATCTATCGCTTTAAGAGGTAAACGTTGGACATATCATACAATGGCTAAAAGTATTAATAGATAAAAAGAATCCCTAAGGGTAAACCTTAGGGATTATATATTATCTACTTCTTTTTTGATCCATGCTTCTAACTTGTCCATGCCTTCACCCGTTTTAGCACTGATACAAATAATTTCGGCTCTTGGATTTAAATTTAGAATTCTCTGTTTTGCGGCATTGAAATCAAAGTCAAAGAAATCAACCGTATCAATTTTAGAGATAATGACTAAATCGCTAACTGTAAACATTAAAGGATACTTTAGAGGTTTATCATCACCCTCAGGTACAGATAAGATCATGACATTTTTATGTGCACCTGTGTCAAATTCTGCAGGACAAACTAAATTTCCAATATTCTCAAGTATCAACAAATCAATATCTTTTAAATCCACATTTTCTAATGCACGTGAAGTCATATCTGCATCAATATGGCATAAACCACCATTATGTATTTGTATGGAATCAATACCAGCTTCTTTTGCAACTCTAGTAGAATCTAGTGTTGATTCAATATCGACATCCATTTCACAAATCTTTAATTGATCTTTTAAACGATTAATTAAAGCTACTAACATGGTTGTTTTACCACTACCTGGAGAAGACATGACATTGATAAAGAAAGTTTTATTTTCTTTACATTTTCTTCTTATATCATCTGCAACCCTATCGTTTTTCGCAAATACATTTTCATTAATTTGTATTACTCTTACTTTTCCCATACTAACATTCCTTTAACTTCTCTCTAATCCATTTCACAAAAATATCAAATCCTTCACCTGTCTTAGATGAGACATAAATGATGTTTGCATTAGGATTTAATTTATGTACTCTTTCTTCCATTAATGATTTATTAAAATCAAATACTGATAAAGCATCAATCTTATTTACTAATACTAAATCACTTACTTCATATATTAATGGGTATTTGGCAGGTTTATCATCTCCTTCTGGAATTGAAAGAATGGTCATATTAATTTGTGCACCTGTATCAAATTCAGCAGGACAAACTAAATTACCTACGTTCTCAATGAAGACTAAATCAACATCATCAATACCCATTTCATCTAATCCTTGTTTTGTCATTTGGGCATCCATATGACACATACCACCAGTATGTAATTGGATTGCTTTAGCACCTGCATCCACAATACTTTTTGCATCAACAGAGGCATCAATGTCACATTCCATAACACCTATTCTAACTTCATCTTTTAGTTCTTTAATAAGACGTGTTAGGGTAGTGGTTTTACCACTACCTGGAGAAGACATAACGTTAATCATTAATTTATGACTTTGATTAAAGTAGTCTCTTACCGTATTGGCATTAACCTCGTTTTCTTTAAATACATTTTCTTTTACTTCAATTATTTTATAATCTTCCATTATTTATCCTATCTTAATAATCATAATAATTATTTACTTCTTCAATTAAATCTTTATATTTATTTCTTTCTTTTTTAAGTAAACATAAGTAGAAATCTACTTGTGCATCCTCTTCTTCGAGTGGGATGATGACTCTATTTTCATCAGGGCCTTCTCTTTTTAAAGAAAGGTTTGTCGTAAAACATGGTAAACTACTTGCACGTTTTAGTTGTAAGAAAGTTGATCTATCTTTTTGACAAATAAACTTTGTATTTGGTAAGTGTGCAGCATGATGATTCGCCCAGAATCCATTATTTTCATACATTAACATAGTGATATTATTTAAATCGCTATATGTAAGTGATTCTTTTTTAGATAAAGGATCATCTTTACCTACGGAAATCATTAAAGTTTCTGTAAGATAAGGCACACATAATATTTCTGGATCTTTCTCTTCAGCTCTAGTTATGACTAAATCACAATGTTTATTTTTAAGATTATCAATTAACTCTGCATTACATATCACTTCACAAGTTGCGGATTGATGATAAATTTTTTCTATCATTGGTATGATATCCCATGCTGGTGCAGGAGAACATGCACCTACAGCAAGTTTTGAAATTCTATTATAAAAGTTTTGAGTTTCATGAATCATATTATCAGCATCTTCTAATAATTTGGATGCATAAGACACTAATAACTTACCTGTATCATTTAGTACAAGTTTATTTTTGTAATGATCAAATAATTCTACTTGCAATTCATCTTCTAACTTTTGCATACTTCTAGATAATGCTGGTTGAGAAATTAATAATTCTTCACTTGCTTTAAGTAGTGTCCCACATTTAGATATTGTAATCAGTTGTTGGAGCTGTTTTAATTCCATATATGTCACCTCACTATGCATTTATATTATACTAAAATTGTATCTATAAGAAAAGGATGACGTTAGTCATCCTTAGCATTTTTTTGATATAAGTTTTTATAGTAATCTTTGATTGCTAGATAGGTCTTCATTTTGAAATGTCTAAAGTAGAAGAAGAAGCCAATTAATGCCATCAACAATACTCCACTTACTACCCCAAATATAATTGTAAGAGTAGAAGTAGAAGAAACAGTAGTTTCTACTGCTGTATAAATTTGAATTGTGCCTTCAGTTGTTTCATATAGATATAAGTTATCTAATCCAGTTTCTACATTTAATAAATGGAATAAGTAATAGTTACTCATTGATTCATTGACAAAAGTATAACCACCTTCAATAACAGTATCATCAATCATTAATTCACTTTCTACAGTATTATCAAATGGTGTATCTATCTTCATTACCACAAAAGATCTATTATCTAATGTAATAGGATTATAAAGTGTATAATTCGTACCATCATAGATATAAAAGTTATAGTTATTATCTTCATCAATTAAGTAAAGTAACGTAACTGTATTTGAACTGTTTGTAAGACATGTTACCTCACTACCTTCAACAGTAGTAGTAGATAAACTGAAGTTAGCAGGTATACTATCTTCATTAATTTCTTCAATAACCCCATATTTCTTACCATCTATATCTACATATACACTAGGCGATTTTGGTACACTAATTGAAAGCTTATAAGTTTTCTTACTACCGTTTTCTGCAGTTACTACAATATTAAAATCATTCGTTCCTTCTTTTAAAGTCTTCTTACCATCTCCAGTAACAGTTGCTTTAGATTGGGTAGGGGTTGCTTTGATAGTTGTAGAAGTAGACCCTATAGGCATTGATACTGTATATGAAGTAGTAGACTTCTTAAACTTAGGAGACAATGTGCCATTTTCTACAGTTAAAGATTTTAAAGAGTTATCACCTTTAGTTGTATCTTCTTTATTTTTGATTGTAACGGAACAACTTTTACTCATTGAAACAGCTTGCCCTGAAGTCGTCGCAACATCAACAGTATTTAATGTGATCGTTGCGGGACCTTCTGCGGTAGCTGTTGCGGTTAATGCCGTAGAACCATCTTCTAACCAAAAAGGACTAGAAGAAATACTGACATTATTACTACCAACTACCTGAAACTTACCTATATATCCTGAAGCATTTACAGTGACTTTAAAACTTGATCCTACATATACTGTAGAAGATGAAGCTTTAACACTCATCGATGCTGCTTGAACAGGCGTAATCGTTAGAAATGATAGGAAAATTGAAATTGATATAAATAATTTAGATAATCTTTTCATTAGCTTAGTTTACTTACCCCCATAATATGATTCTTAATTAAAACATAGTCAACTGCGCTAACACTACCATCACCATTGACATCAGCTCTAGATAACTTATCTCCAGATAAGGTTGCTTTTCCCATAATGTGATTTTTAATCACTACATAATCCACAGCACTGACTGTACCACTACCATCTACATCGCCTCTAGGATAAGAAGTTGTAGTAGTTGAACTGCTAGAGCTACTTGATGAACTAGTAGATGAACTACTAGCAGGCAATGAAGATGAAGCATCTATTGTTAAACGATTCATCGTACCTGGATAAGTTGTCGTTGTTTGACTTGTATATACTGGAATGACGATTGTTCTAGCGACACTCATTGTATTTGTATTTAAATAAGATTTACATGTTTTGAATGCTTCACTATATGGTGCACGAATATTCGTCATATAGCTGTGTGAATATACTTTGCTTCTGTTGTTAGGGTGTACATTAAATCTTTGAAGATATAATGAATCTTGAGATGCATTGATATAATCACTTGCGATATATTGTGCACCACCATTAATAGAAGCTTCTCTCGTTGTCCATCCTTTTGACTGTGCATATGCAATACCAGCTTGAGCACCACTGGTTGCACCGATATTAAATATATTGTAGTACACGTTAGAATCACCACTCACTGTACCACCTTGACTACCAATCCCTCCAGTACCAGTAGAACCTTGTTCTTGAAGTGCTCTAATTGCTAAATAAATAGGAGAGACATTATAAGTTTGACCAGCATTATAAAACATTTCTGCAAATGTTTTAGTATCTCCTGATTGAAGCGTAGCCATATAGGATCCTGATAATACTTGTTCAACTTGAGCTAATGTTTGACTTGAGTCAAAAGATAACTTTTCAAACATCAATATTCTAGATCCAATTAAGAAGTTTCTAGGATCTAAGAAGTATGAAGTAGTTGCTAGATTTGCTCGATACCAATTACTTCCTTCAAGTACTGTATTGTTTTCTCGTAGAGCTGTATCACTTCCATCTACTAATGCTTTAGCTTGGAATCCACTTGCAGCAGTAGAGAAATCTAAATTTGTAGATAGCGTTGTAAAAGTCCAGTTAGGACTTAAACAATGAATATATCTTAATGCTTGTTTATAACTATCTGGAAAAGATGAAATTTTTGATTCAAAACTGCTATCCGCACTGTATATTTGAATACTTGATTTATATACATACCCATTTACTTGTTGGTTGTTGTTGTAGATTGTTGCACTATACCAGTTTGTACTTGCACTACCAGTAATAGTAACAGGTTGTCCATATTCTAATACGAATAATTCAGCACTAGAGCTACTTGCCTGTTCTCTAAAAGATAGCTCTAGTACAGATACTAAACCTATAGAAGAACTAGCTCTAACAATAGATCCACTTACACACAAGAAGGTTGTTAATAATATTAAATTAAGTTTTTTTATTCTTTTTAACATAAGTACCTCATTACGAATTCACATTATACAACAATTCCTATTTAACTTACATAGAAATGCATAAATAAAAAATAGCTAAATTGTAATTTTATATAATTGTGCTATACTTGCAAATGTTAAGGAGAAAGCAATGAAATTTCTAAAGAAAATTATAGTGAGTATAGTTACATGTAGTGTTGTGGTAGGGACTAATTTTTTATTCAATAGTAAATTACTAGAATTATATGCTTACCAAAACGGGACTGATCATTTTTCTATTGTAAATGAAGATGGTAGCGTAGAATTTGTTTATTATGATGAAGATGTTCATTTAATGCAAGATGAAGAAGGCGTTTCATTAGAATTATCTAGTGTACATGCAGCAGATAATAGTAATCTAGATGTCGCAATATTACCAACAGGAGTGGTTAAATATACAGAATATGATGGTACTTCTAAAGGTAGAAGTGGGTATACTAATGGAAGCAGTGCAAACTATGCCGCATTTATCGGATACGTTAATAGTGATAGAGAATTAATTACTGATGGCACTACTTCTACTATCGTAAGGGTAAAACAAGCTGGTGTTTATATGGATATAAATACGCAAACTTATCCAGTAACACTCGTTAATCATTCTAGCTTAAACAGTGTAGATTTTTATGATGTTGTTAATAGTAGTACTGTAAATAAAAATTATTTATATCATAATTACTATTATACAGGTACTGATAGTCAAGGGAATAGCGTGCGTGTTGCTTATGCAACAAGAATGAGCATAGCTCCAAGTTATTTAACAACTGGCGCTAAATATTATAGTTTTGATGGTAATTATTTTTATACTGATTTTGATACAATGATTAATGATTATAGAAAGAGTGTATATTGTCATGATCATGCGTTAAATAAAGATAATCCATTTTATAATTATTTCCAATATTTAAGCGTTAGAACACCTAGTAATTATACTGCCAGTGATTTAAACGGATACTTACAAAGTGTTAGATCAGATTATGCATCATCTGTTTTAAATGATAATGCAAGCTTGTTTATAGATGCACAAAATAATTATGGTGTGAATGCATTAATTTCTTATAGCGATGCAGCACTAGAATCAGCATGGGGTACAAGTAGTAATGCGACAGACAAGAAAAACATATATGGTATAAATGTATATGATTCTAATACAGGAGCAGGTACTACTTATAATAGTATTGTTGATTGTATTAAAGATTTCAGCGTTAATTATATAACAAAAAAATATCTAAATCCTTTTAGTAGTTTATATCTAGGTAATCATGAAGGGAATAAACAAAGTGGTATCAATGTAAATTATGCAAGTGATCCTTATAAAGGTGAGAAGGTTGCAGGAATTGCTACAAGGATAGATATGGTATTAGGACTTAAAGATATTGCCCAATATCAAATTAAAGTTTCTGAAATTAGTGATGTATATTTTTATAAAGATACATCATGTTCTGATTACTACTACATATCAGGGCCTAATGATAATGATAATGATGTAACGCATAATGTTGCTGTAACAGTCAAGGAAGAATCAAGTAACATATATAAAGTATTTTCAGACGCTCCTATTAACTCGTCTACACACAAGGTAGATACATCATTAAATTATAATTATGATAGAGATTACTGCTATGTATTGAAAACGCAAGTTAATTCGGGACAAAGTTGTTCACATAGTTATTCTACAAGTACGGTTCGTATAGCCACTTGCACAATAACTGGTATTGTAAAATATTCATGTAAAAAATGTGGATATACATATACAAAAGATGTAGGTTTGAATACTTCAAATCATAATTATTCAAATAATGTTGTATCTCCAACATGTACATCTAATGGTTATACAGTACATACATGTAGTAGTTGTGGAAGCAGTTATACAGATAGTGTTACTTCAGCAATTGGTCATAATTTTGTGACTACAACTTCAGCTAAGATTACTCGTGCTAAAGTTTCTACATGTACTCGTTGTGGAGTAACTTCAACAGGGTCTACTACTACTTCTAAAACAATTTATAAGGGTAATACATATAATGAAGGCGTAAAGGGTACTTGGAAATCTTCTAATAAAAAGGTTGCGACAGTTACTAGTAAAGGAAAGATTACTGCTAAAAAAGCAGGCACATGTACAATAACTGGTAAAGTAAACGGTAAGACATATAAATGTAAGATAACTGTTAAAAATAAAACACTTACAGTAAGTAAATCTTCAGTAAGTATTAAAAAAGGTAAGAGTACAACCGTTACTGCTAAAGCTACGCCAAGTGCTACAGTAAAATGGTCTACTTCAAACAAGAAGATTGCTACTGTATCAAATGGTAAGATAACTGGAAAGAAAAAAGGAAGTTGTACAATCACTGCTAAGGCTAACGGAATCACTAAGAAAATAAAGGTAAAAGTAAAATAGGGCATAAGCCCTATTTTCTTTTACTATAAATCATGGAATATTGGTTTCATTTTTTCAAATGTACAATATTGTGTAAATCCTAATTCTTTAAGTCTTGCTTTTGTATCTTCAATATAAGCACCTAAGTGTTCCTTCTTATGAGAATCACTCCCTATAGTAATGATGGTACCACCTAATTCTTTATATAACTTTAAAATAGGGGTAGAAGGTTGTGTGTCTGGTAAATGATATCTATGACTAGAAGTATTGACTTCAATCCCTTTTCCATCTTTGATGACTTGTTTTAGAATTTCTGTAATGACTTCTTTTTCTTTTTCAAAAGGATAGAATCCTGCAGGATCATATCTTTGAATTAAATCTAAATGACCTAAGACACTGTAATTTTTATAATTTCTTACAACATTTAATAACTCATTATAATATTCGTCATTATATTCTTTTTGTGTTCTTCCTTTTTGAAAATCATTTGTCCAAAATTCTAAATCTCTTACTTGATGAATAGAAAGAATAATGAAATCAAAAGGATGAGAATTATATAGTTTACTAAACTGATCAATCGTATGGGATTGAATCCCAAATTCTAATCCTTCTTTAATAGTAATTTTATCTTTATATTTCTCTTTAACATATTTTAGCTTTTCATAATATTTAGGATAATCTACATTGGCAATAGGTTCCCCATTTCTCCATTTGATGTCTCCTTCAGACCAATCTTTTTTAATTCCATAGTCCACATGATCTGTAAAACATATCTCATCTAATCCTAAATCAATTGCATCTTTCACTACTTCTTCCATATCATAGATGGAATCATCGCTAAATTCACTATGTACATGATAGTCCGCTAACATTATTATTTCTCACTTTCAATAAATTCAATTACGATTTTATAATCATCTAATGTATGTAAGGTCATAGAATGATCTTCATCATCAATTATATGAAGGGTACTATTTTTATAGACTTCATCATATTTAATAGAAGCAACTTTGTCTACTACAGTATCTTTGTTGCCATGGATTAAACATACTGAGCCATCATAGTTACCTGCAACTTCATAAATAGGTAATAGTTGTGCAATTCTAAAATAATGCCCACCTACCTGATAAGATGAATGCCTTCCAGGTGTAACAACATTAGGAATATGAGTAGGATCATATTTAGTTCCCATAAGTTCACCTTTAATCGCATCATCTTTTAAGGTAGCTGCAGGTGCCATTAAGATTAAACCATCAATGACATCTTTATAATATGCCGCAAGTTGACTTGCAATGACACCACCTTGTGAATGACCTAATAAGAATAACTTTGAATATTCTAAGTTATTTACATATTCCAATACTTTAATCCCATCTTCAATTTCATTGAAAACATTCATATCAGTAAAGTTACCATCACTGCTTCCATGTCCATTAAAATCAAATGCGAGATACGAAATATGATGCGCATCTAACATAGGATAGAATGGATCAAAGTGATGGTAATTAGCAGTAAATCCATGACATATCATGAGTAATGGTGCATCCTTACCATAATCTTGATAAATACCTCTAAGTATTAAACCATCTCTTTTGATTTCTATTTCTTTCATTTTAATACAAACCTTTCAATTACTTCTGCTACACTGCCATCCATGTAGTCCTTCTCACATACATATTGGGCAATCTTTTTAACGTCCTCTACACCGGATTTTACAACACATCCGATATGTGCTGCTTTAATCATTTCTTCATCGTTGTAGTTATCTCCGATTGCGATTGTGTTCTCAATAGGAATATTGAGATAGTCAGCTAAAAATCTTACTGCATCGCCTTTAGAAACGCCTATTTCATTAAATTCCATATATCGATTAGATGAAAATGTAATTTCATAGTTATTTTTAAATGAATCATCAAATGTATCATATAAAGCTTGTAAAGCTTCTAATCCTTCTGGATTAATAATTAATACCTTTGCGATTCTTCTATTCTTTAATATAGAAACATTATAATCATCATGCAAGATAACACTCACATGTTGAGAAGTTTTTCTCTTTAATTCTGTTTCTTCTGGCATAAATATGTGACATTCATTTTCAGTAAATACCATAATAGAAAGATTTACACTCATTCCTTTTTCAAATATTGCAACAGTCTTATCATATGATAATCCTTTATAATATAAGACTTTTGCATCTTTATTTTCTAAAATCATCCCACCATTAAAACAAATACTATATTCGTTTTCTTTATTCGTAAGTCCTGTTTCATCCAATATGTCATCAATCATAAAGAATGCTCTACCGGTACAAGGGACAAACTTATGTCCTTTTTCTACCATCTTACTAATAGCCTTTCTATTAATCTCTGGTACATGATGATTCACAAGTAATGTTTCATCTAAATCTGAAAATAAAATTTTTGTCATAAAATTAACCAATCTTTCTAATAATTTCTATTTTAATAATATCACTATTTAACCAAATAAAAAATACGACGATTGTCGTATTATTTTAAAATCTTTTTAAGTCGTAAACACAACATTCCTGCCACAATAGAAAAAATATAATCAGGCAGTAAAGTAGGAAGACAAAACGATGCAAAGATTAACCATAATCCTGCTGTTATATTAAATACAAAGTTTGCGACAATATAATAATAAACAAATCCCGTTAAATAATAAGCTAGGAAGCTGATCGTTAAAGGGAAGATTAAAGATTTAAGAGAATAGTTATTTAAATTCTCACTTAGTAATCCTACTATATATGCTCCTACAATATATCCCAATAAAAATCCAAAAGTAGGTTTCAACAAATAACCAATGCCACCACCTGAGGCAAATACCGGAAATCCAAGTAAACCAATGATAATATATAAGCTAACTGCTATGGCTCCTTTATTCTTTCCTAATACAAGTCCACATAAGACCACAATAATCCATTGTGGTGTAAAATGGGCATCACCTAAAGGTGTAGGAATCACAAAGAATCTAGAAAGTTGTGCACTTACAATAATGAGTGCACACATTAACGCAATTAGACTCATGTTATAAACTTTAGATTTACTATTTAACATACAATTTCCTCTTATTTGTTGATAAATTAATATTAACTTAATTGTAGCTTAAAGAAAAGAATAAAAGTGCATTGCACTTTTATTCTTCAAGAGCGTTATTGTAAGAATTTGTTGTATATTGTTTATCTTTGATGTTTTCTTTAAATTTATTTAAAACTTTCTCTACATCATTTAGTTGATCATCATTAAAGTGATAACATCTTCCTTCTTCGTTTACTTTACTTGTGCGAATATAGATAGAAATTGTATTGTTACCTGTCTTATCTGGCCCAATTTTAAGTAATTCTTCTTGTAATGCTTCTAAGACATCTTTGCAGGTTCTATCAGATGAAGTATAAACTAGATCTTTATAATCTCCATTATCTAAAAAACATACTTCTTCTACATCCCAACTGACATATTGATTATAATTTAACATTTCATGGATTTGTCCAAATCCAAGTGTACTTGAATAAGCAAAATTAAATGCATAACTTATTAAGATAATCACAACATAGTTGATGATTACTTTATAATTGAATTCAATTTTTCTAACAGTAATGAAATACATCATCATATATATGATAAATAATATTAAGTAAGTAATGCAAGTATTTGTAAAGTTAAACTTAGCGGAGAAGAAAGCTAATACTAGTGAGAATATAAACACTGACATCAGCAAAGGGTAACCAAGCATTGATGTTGTTTTCTCTTGTGTCTCTTCAGCAAGTCTATTATTAAATGCTCTAACATTTGCGATCACAAGTATACCTATGATAATTAACCAATATACGATTAATAAATAATTGAATGATTCTATCGCAAATGCTTGAACAGAAGCGTAGATTGGAGACAACATACAAAATAGCCAATTAAAACTACTTGTATATGTACCTGTGCCGAGAGTTAAATCATATGTAATGGTTTCTAGATAAATTGTGATACAACACATTAATATAATAGGTACCGCAAAGTATCCTCCAGAAATAATAACACTATCTAATGTATTATTTGATTTGATAACACCAAATGTTGAAATCATAGTTGTCACCAACATAAAGAATACTAAATAGAATAAGTATAAGAAACAATGTGCATCAAAAGCGAACTTAAACATAATCACAATACTAGCGATTAAATAGTTCACTACAATAGGGACCATACTAGAAAATAAACTATAAAGTAATGTTGTATTAAATAATTGTTCTCTTTCAATAGGCATAGAGAAATATAAGTTATTACTCTTTTTCTTCATTAAGAAATTAAATTCTTTAATAGGAGAAATAAAAGAAACAATATCACCTAATACCATAGAAATCACAAACATAATCATGAGTAATGATTTTGCATCTGTACTAGAAGTGCACATACCTCTAAGAGAAAAAGGAATACAAATAAATGCAATTAAAGTTAATATGATCAAATATCTTTTATTTTTAGAAATGAGATATTTAAAGTAACTTGTATGAATCATTTTACTTTTCCTCCTTACTTTCAACTTCAAAAATAAATAATTCTTCTAAACTTACAGGTAATACTTCCTTAATTATTGGACTTGTATGATCTAAGATTTTATTAATTTCTTCTTCAGTCCCTCTTACAACTAAGTTCACAACTTTACCTGTGATATTACAAGATAATAAATCTAAACCATTAAACACTTCTTTTGTGACTTCTTCTTTATAAGCAAGTTGTATTTTATGTACATTAGAATCATTTAATAAACTTCCTGCATCTAATAGTTTCGTATCATGAATCATAATATAATGATCACATATATCTTCTAATTCTCTTAGATTATGTGAAGAGATAATAAT